>ERZ772827.933-NODE-933-length-15347-cov-4.159888_pt1 | contig 15347 bp, 10 predicted proteins | sample MGYA00580850_ERZ772827 | MGnify/ENA primary metagenome ERZ772827 (study PRJEB29015, sample SAMEA2737950) | human oral metagenome | biome: human oral; feature: human-associated habitat; material: dental | place: China | collected 2145 ...
TTTAGGAGGGGTTTGGAAATGGAAGAAGTGCTGCTGTCACGATGGCAGTTTGCAATCACCACCATCTATCACTTTCTCTTCGTCCCCGTCACCCTCGGCATGGCGATCTTTGTCGCCCTGCTCGAGACGTGCTACGTGCGGACGAAGAAGCCGGAATGGAAGAAGACCTGCCGGAAGCTGCTGAATTTCTTCGGCACGCTCTTTCTCATCAACTTTGCGATGGGTGTCGCTACCGGTCTGGTGCAGGAGTTCCAGTTCGGCATGAACTGGTCGGAGTATTCGCGCTTCATGGGCGACATCTTCGGCGCACCGCTCGCACTTGAGGCGCTGACGGCGTTCTTCCTCGAGTCGACGTTCCTCGGGATCTGGATGTTCGGCTGGGACAAGCTGTCCGAAAAGGCACACTGCGCGTGTATCTGGCTCGTCGCGATCGGCAGCAACCTGTCGGCATTCTGGATTCTCGTCGCCAACTCATTCATGCAGCACCCCGTCGGCTACACGATCGCCAACGGACGCGCGGAGATGGCAAACTTCTTTGAACTCATCACGAACCACTACATCCTCGGTGAACAGTCGCACACGCTCTTCGCGGGCATCACAACGGCAGGCTTCGTCATCATGGCGGTCTCGGCATGGAAGCTGCTCCACGATGAGGAGTCGCGTTACGCCTTCACACAGGCGATCAAGGCGGGTGCGATCTACACCATCGTCGGTGTCGTCGGTGTCATCATGAGCGGACATTTACACACGCAGTACCTCGCTCAGGCCAGCCCGATGAAGCTCGCGGCGATGGAGGCGCTCTGGGAGACGGAGGATCCCGCGCCGTTTGCCGTACTCGCCTATCCGAACATGGAGAAGGGGCACAACGACTTCGAGATCACGATCCCCTATATGTTCACCATCATGGTGCATGACAACATCAAGGGCGAGGTGCGCGGCATCAATGACCTTCAGAAGGAGGCCGTCGAGAAGTTCGGCCCGGGCGACTACCGTCCGCACGTAACGATGCTCTTCTACTCGTTCCGTGCGATGGTCGGCGCCGGATTCTTCATGGTACTCGTCTCACTTGTCGTATTCTATCTGGCAAAAAAGGACAAGCTATTCTCGGCAAAGAAGCTGCTTTACGCGCTCCCGTGGCTCGTCATCGTGCCCTTTATCGCGAACTCCTGCGGCTGGATCGTCGCGGAGATGGGCCGTCAGCCATGGCTCGTCATGGGACTGCAAAAAACCGTTGACGGTGTGTCGCCGAACCTTACCTCGGCAGAGATTATGTTCACGATGATCGGCTTTACCGTGCTCTATCTGCTGCTCATCATCACGGCGCTCTACATCGCCTTCCGCTTCATCCGCCGCACGCAGATCACACCTGCCATCGAAGGAGGGAAGTAAGCATGGACTACAATATTCTCTGGTTTGTGCTCATCGTCGTTCTCTTCACGGGATTCTTCTTCCTCGAGGGATTCGACTACGGTGTCGGCACACTGCTCACACTCCTCTCGGACAAGGAGAGCGACCGCTCTCAGATCGTTCGCTCCATCGGCCCTGTCTGGGACGGCAACGAGGTCTGGATGATTACGGCGGGCGGCGCGATGTTCGCGGCGTTCCCGCATGTCTACGCCACACTCTTCAGCACGTTCTATATCGCGCTCTTTCTCATGCTTGTCGCGCTCATCCTGCGTGCGGTCGCGTTCGAGTTCCGCCATCAGCGCACGGATGAAAAATGGCAACGCACATGGTCGCGTGCGATTGCGTTCGGCAGCATCGTCCCCGCGTTCCTCTGGGGCGTAGTCGTCACGAACCTCATCGCGGGTCTGCCCATCGGCGCAAATATGGTCTATCGAGGCGGCTTTTTCGATCTCCTGACCCCGTACACGGTGGTCGGCGGCGTGACATTCTTCGCAGTCTTTGCATTCCACGGAGCGACATTCCTGAACCTGCGCCTCACAGATCGCTATCTGCTGGAGCGTGCACGCAGCTATGGGCTGAAATTCGGCGTCGCTGCAGCGCTTCTCTACGTACTCTGCATGGTACTCACGTACACGAATACCGACCTCTACAGCAGCCCGCTTGCAGCCGGCGCACTTGTCCTCTCCGCTGCGGCATTTGTCGCTGCCATCGGTGCGCTCTATGCCAAGGCACATAAACCAGCGTTCATCCTTGGCGGTCTTGCCATCGCGGGCACGACGGTCGGCTTCTTCGCGGGGCTCTTCCCGCGCCTCATGGTCTCAAGCCTGAATGCGGGCTGGAGCCTCACGATCTACAATGCGTCCTCGACGGAGTACACACTCTCCATCATGACAGTCGCAGCGGTCATCCTCGTTCCGATTATCCTCGGCTATCAGATCTGGACGTACTACATCTTCCGCAAACGCATCTCTCCAAACGATGCGGGGCATCAGGCATACTAATCACAATGAAAAAAAAGAAGTCCATTCTACGCTCTGTGCTGCACACCGAACGCAGCAGCCTCTTCATACGCGCGGTGATCGAACTCCTCCACGGGGGGCTCGTCATCGCGGCGGCATGGGAAACTGCCGTCATCGTGAATGCAGTATTCATGGAGCACGGCGGACCTACCGAAACAGCATCAGATCTTCTGATGCTGTTTTTGTGCGTCCTCTCTATGGCACTGCTGCGCCTCCCCAAGGGACGCATCGAGGCGCAGCTCTCCCATCGCGTTCGCCTTTCCGCACGCACAGCACTGCACGAAGCAATGCTCCTGCACGGCCGCAATTCCTCCGGTGCGCTAACACTCACGCTGGAGCGCGTCGATGCACTCGATCCGTTCTTCCATACGGTGCTGCCCACGATGATAGCAGGCGCGGTTCTCATCCCGCTGATTCTCGTTGTCACGGCAGTTGCAGACCCACTCTCAGCGCTGCTCTTCCTTGCGACTCTTCCGATTGCTCCCTTCCTGCTCTTTTTGATCGGCAAGGCGACACGCCGTGCGAGTGAACGGCAGTGGGACAAGATGCAGTCGCTCACGGATGGGTTCGGCGAACTCGTGCGTGCGGCGATGACGCTCAAGATCTTTCGCCGCATTGACGCCGAGGGAGCACATCTCGCACAGATGAGTCACTCCTTTGCCGAGGCATCCCTCTCTGTCCTGCGTCTTGCCTTTGTCTCAGCGTTCGCGCTCGAGCTTATCACGACGCTGTCGATTGCGCTCATCGCCGTCTCCATCGGCCTGCGGCTTCTGGACGGCATGATGACCTTCCAGACGGCGTTCTTCGTGCTCATTCTTGCTCCGCTCTTCTATCAGCCGCTGCGTGAGGGCGGCATCGCGTTCCACGCGGCGATGGATGCAAAGACGGCAGAGGCGGCGCTCACCCCCTATCTGGATCTCCCCTCCCCCTCAGACGGCGCACGCAGTCAAATCCTTTCGCCGCCGGCACTGCATACGAAAAACCTCTCCTATCGCTATCCGCTGACCGAAGAGACCGTGCTCACGGGACTGAATTTCTCGTTTCCCGCAGGCAAATCCACCGTACTTGCAGGCGCGAGCGGCGTCGGAAAATCCACGCTGCTCCTCCTGCTCGCGGGGCAGACTGCACCGACCGAGGGAAGCATTCTGCTCACGGACGGAGCTGGGAGTGCCAATGTATTTGACCTCGCACAGCTCTCGGAGGAAACAAAACAAAACCTCATCACATACGTGCCGCAGGAACCGCATATCTTTACGGCATCACTTGCCGATAACGTCAGTCTCTGGCTTGCGGATGCCACGGACGATGCCGTTGCGGAAGCACTTGAGGCGGCCGCACTCGGCGATTTCCTGCGCGCCCTGCCCGATGGACTCCGCACCCCGCTCGGCGCAGGCGGGCATCCGCTCTCTGCGGGAGAACGCCATCGCCTCGGGCTTGCACGCGCCTTCTTTCAAAACCGCCCCATTGTGCTTCTCGACGAGATCACAGCGGGACTGGACGGAGAAACGGAGGCAGAGGTTATTGCGGCACTGACGCGCTTTGCCCATCATCGCACGCTGATTCTGACATCCCACCGCCCCGCCCTCATCGCATGGGCGGATCACGTCATTACCTTGGGAGGTGCGCACGGATGACAGGGACACTCTTTCGACTGCTTGCTATTGCAGCACCGACAAAGGCGCTGCCTGCACTCCTCGCGGGTGTGCTCGCCGCCGCCTCGGGCATTGCACTCATCGGAACGGCTGCATGGATCATCGCAAGCGCGGCACTGCAGCCGCCGCTCTCCGCGCTTGCCCTTGCGATCACACTGGTGCGCGCGTGCGGTATCGGGCGTGCCGTCTTTCGCTATCTCGACCGCCTGCTCTCCCATCGGCTTGCATTCGCGTGCTATGAGAACCTGCAGCAGGCAACCTATCGCCGCTCTGCCGCAGCGATTCCTCTGCGTGCGGGAAACGCGCGCGAGGGCGAATTTCTGCACGATCTTCTGACGGGCTGTGAGACCCTGCGCAACTTCTACCTGCGCACCGTCCCGCAGCCGCTGATCGCCGGCATTCTCACCGCTGTGACCTGTGCGGCACTCGCGCCGCTCTGCCCGTGGGGCGTGCCACTCATCATCGCGCTCTATCTGCTCCACCTCGTCCTCCCCCACCTCCTGCGCGAGACGGATCTGCGGACGGAGAGCACCGCCTATCGCGAGGTTCTGCTCGATCTCCTCGACGGGCGTGCGGAGCTTGCGGCGGCGGGTACACTCACACAGGCACAGGGACAACTTGACACGGCAGCAGAGGATTTTCAGCAGAAGCAGAGTCACAAGCGCACGAAGCGCGAGCGTCTCTTCACTCTGCTCGACGTGCTGCGCGTCGCGGTCTGGATCGCCCTGATTGCACTTCTGACGCCATACGCTGCAGACGGTGTGCTCTCCGGCGTTCAGTATGCCGTCTGGGTGCTCGTCCTCGAAGCTGTGCTCAGCGAGTACCGCCCTCTGCCTGCAGCGAGTCTCGGCACGGTGGAGACAGTGCAGGCGGCGGAGAATATTCTGCCGTCAGCCCCCTGTGCCGCATCGGAACCCGCGCACACAGTCCCAGAGTACAGCGCAGAGGAACAGGCTCCGCTCATCGAGGCATGTCGCCTCTCCTTCGGCTACCACGCCGACGTCCCCATCCTGCATGATCTCTCATTCCGCATCCATCGCGGCGAACATACGGCAATCATCGGCGAGAGCGGCGCAGGCAAGACCACGCTCGCAAGCCTCCTGCTGCGCCTCTGGGAGCCTGACGGCGGCACGCTGTCCTATAACGGGGTGCCGCATACACAGCTGTCGCCCGACGGCACGCGTGCCCTCTTCGGCGCCTCCCTGCAGGGGAGCTGGCTCTTCAGTACCTCCACGCGTGATAACTTTCTGCGCCTGCATGAGAATATGGATGAGGCACATATCTGGCAGGCACTTGAGACGGCACAGCTTGCCGATGTCGTGCGGGCGCTCCCCGCAGGACTCGACGAGCCGCTCGGTGCAAATGCCGCACGGCTCTCGGGAGGACAGCGCAGCCGTCTGCTCACTGCACTTGCACTTGCCTCCGAAGCGGACCTCCTCCTGCTCGACGAACCGACGGCAGGATTGGATGCCGCACGCGGAGAACGATTGATTGCTGCTGTTCTGGAAACGCTTGATGCGCGCGGCAGAACACTCATTGTCATCACGCATGACCTCCCCCTCCTAGACCGTATGAAGCAGGTGATAGAACTATGACACAGGAACGATTTCACGAGCTGATCCACATTGTTCTGGACAGCCACGGCAGTGCTGCCCCGCCCCGCGATCTCTTTGCAGGCGGCGTGGACGACTGGCACGCACGCGCACGCCTTGCCCACTTTCTCGCTCAACGCGCGGAATACCGCGCAGAGGCGCTCGAACTCTTTCAGAGCGTCGTGGATGCAGAGCCGAACGAGGAGCTCTCACAGGATGTGGAGGAAAAAGTCTACGCCATGCAGGGACTGAGCGCCCTTGAAGCGACGGAAAAGGAAACGCAGGAAGCGGCGCTCGAACACATCAACCTCGCAATTGAGTGCGCCGAGTCCACGGATTTTCTCTACAAGTACATCCTACGCGGTGAGCTGTGGGCGGATCGCTGGAACCTCATGCACAAGCTGCGCATGACAGAGGAGGCAGAGGCGGAGGCGGACGAGCGCATCGCCGCGTTTGACGGACTCGAGGACACCGTTCCGCACAACTCGTATCTCTACTATGGCTACCGCTTCAAGGCGCACCTCGCCGCAGAGCGCGGTGTCGTCCTTATCGCAAAGGACTATATGCACATGGCACTGCACGCGATGGAGATCCCGCCCGCGTACGAGCAGGGGCTTGCGGACGCCTTTGCCGCGACGCACGAAAATGCGCCGTGGATCCTGCGCGAGATCGACCGCGCCACGCCAAATCCCGAACATCTGCATTGGGATATATAAGGAATTGCTGATAAAATGAAGTCCGTCAGATTGGCGTAGATTTTTTCGTCCGAACAAGGAGACAAACCGGACGCATAGCCAGGGCTATCTGGAGGATTCTAGGGCACAGTGCGGGCAAAAAAGATGCGTCAAGATGGCGCGGCTGAATTTATCAGTGGTTCCATAATATCCTCCAAGCCTTACCCATCATGCTGTAGTGACCCCAAACAGCTTGACCTGAAAGCGTAGGAAAGCAATTTTCTGCGCTTTTTGCTATGCGGCGAGAGATTCGCGACAATACTGAGCAGCACTGAGCCAATCAAGAGCCTTTTGACACGGTGCTCGTTGCAGCAGACAATATACGCCTCAATTGCCGTCTTAAATTCCTCGTAACTATGCTGTACACAGACCTCCTTATCAGAAAACAAATATATAAAAAGAATAGATAATCATAAACAATAGCTGATTGAGTAAAAAAATGCCAACTTATGACATCATTTGAAAGAAATGTTTTTTCCTGCTATAATCATAGGGATAAAGGAGAATGCCTCATTGGCTGAAGCAACAAATTCTCCATCCAGAAGGAGTTACTTTCACAATGCTGTTACACCGAAAATCCGTCGAACTGCTTGCCCCAGCCGGCACATGGGATGCCATGACTGCGGGCATTGCGGCCGGTGCGGATGCTGTCTATCTCGGCGGCAAACATTTCAATATGCGCCTGCATGAGGGTGATTTTAACTTCGATGACGAGCGGCTAAAGGCTGCGGTAAACTACGCGCATGCCCAAAATGTTGAGCTCTACATTACGCTCAACAACCTCATCAGCAATGAGGAACTTCCGGCGCTGCGCGAATACCTCGCCTATCTCGAGGAGATTCGCCCCGATGCGATTCTCGTACAGGACTTTGCTGTGCTGGAACTGGTCCACGAGATGGGCATTACTGTCCCCCTGCATACGTCCGTCATGATGAATACGCACAACGAGCATGCGATCGAAAAGCTCAAAGAGTACGGCATTACGCGCATTGTCGTCGGCAGAGAGATGACGCTCTCAGAGCTGGCGCTCTTCCGCGCACGTACGGGTATTGAGGTCGAGTACTTCATGCACGGCGACATGTGCATCTCCGAGAGCGGACAATGTATCCACTCAGGCGTTCTCTTCGGTCAGAGCGGCAACCGCGGGCGCTGTATGAAGATCTGCCGCTGGCCGTTCTCCATGATCGACGAGAAAACGGGTGAGGTGCTCGATGAGGACAGTCCGGGGCCATATAAGCTCGCACTGAAGGATATGTGCATGTACCGCTCGATCCCTGCGCTCATACAGGCTGGCGTCTACTCGTTCAAGATCGAGGGGCGTATGCGCTCGCCGGAGTTCATCAGCCGCCTTGTCTCCACATATCGCAAGGCGATCGATTCCTATATCGCTGATCCAAACGGTTACACAACGGACGAGGAGGGTTGGCGCACGCTCTACGACAACCGCGTGCGCGACTATACGACGACGTTCGCATTCGGTCAGCCATCTGCCATCGATATTGGGATGACGGGGGAACGCGAACCGCGCTTCTTCAGTCAGGCGATCGAGGAGGCTGGCTTTGCAGACGAAGTTCTGCGCGAGGAACGACCCATCGAAAAGGAAAACACACCGAGCCGTCATCTGAGCGTACGCGTTGGAACCGTCGATGCTGCACGTGCTGCAGTGGATGCTGGAGCAGACACAATCTATGTCGGCGGCGAGGCATTCCGCCCCAACCGCCCCTGGAAACTTACGGACTATGAGGAGATTGCACGCTATGCGGCGGGTCGCACACGCGTGGTCGTCAACACGTCACGCACGACCATGCGGCGCGAATGCGGCGAACTTGAGCAGTTCTTCACCGCGCTGAACGCGATGCCTGTGGATGGCATCATGGTCGGCAACCTCGGTGCATTGCGCCTTGCACGCACGCTCACGAAGCTGCCCGTGCAGGCAGATCACTCGTTTAATATCTTCAACCATCTCGCTGTCACCTTCCTCAAGGAGAACGGCCTGACAATGGCGACCGCCTCCTATGAGCTGTCCTTCCGGCAGCTGCGTGAAATCGTCCAGAACGCAGTGCTCCCGATCGAGGCTGTCATACACGGGGCGTACGAGTCCATGATCTGTGACTATAATTTTCCGGCGATGTCACTGCCGAACTACAGTGATCTCACCGCCCCGGAGCTGCTCGACCGGCTCTATGCCTTCCGCGACGAGGCGGGCGGCGTACACCCCATCCGTATCGATCAGTATGGGCGCAACCATATCTACTTTGCAAAGGATCTCTGCCTCTACCCCTACCTCGAGAAGTTCAACGGACTCGGCTCCTACCGCATTGAGGCGCAGGACTATACGGCGGAGGAGACGTCTGAGATTGTCCGCATCTACCGCGCCGCACTCGATCGCCTCGCGGCGGGCGGCGACGGATATCGTGCGGCAGATTTTGACCGCCTCACAGAGATCTCACCGCGCTCCCTTGGCATTGGAACATACCGTTTCCGCCAAAGCCGAAATTCCATTTGAGCACGATAGAAAGCATATTCCATGGACATAGCTTCCACGAACGAGAACAGATACATCGGCGCTGCCGCCATCCTCGAAAAAAAGAAGAAATACATTATGCCCTGCCTTGGGCATTTCTACAGCGACCCGCGCCAGATCGTGCGCGGCGAGATGCAGTACCTCTACGACAGTGAGGGCAGAAAGTATCTCGACTGCTTCGCAGGCGTCTCCGTCATCAACTGCGGACACTGCAATCCCACGATCAATGCCGCCGTCACGGAGCAGCTGAACACACTCCAACACGTCTGCAACATCTACCTCACGGAAAACTTCGTCAATCTCGCTGAGCAGCTTGCGCGCATCACGCCTGGAAACCTTCAAAAGAGCTTCTTCTGCTCCACAGGCACAGAGGCGAACGAGGGCGCGGCGCTCCTCGCCGAGATTGCCACGGGCAGCAGCGAGTTCATCGCCCTGCGCGGCGGACTACACGGGCGAACAAAGCTCACGATGAGCCTCACGGGCATCTCCATGTGGCGCACCGATCCGAATCCCGTCGGCGGCATCCACTTTGTCAAGAACCCCTACTGCTACCGCTGCCCGCATCAGCATACGCCCGAGGAGTGCGGGATTGACTGCACCTATGAACTCGAGGAAACGATCAAGAGTGCCACCTCTGGGCGGCCTGCCGCATTCATCGCGGAGAGCATTCAGGGCAACGCGGGCATCATCGTCCCGCCAAAGAACTACTTCAAGCGTGTCAAGGAGATCCTGGATCACTACGGCGTGCTCTTCATCGCAGACGAGGTACAGACGGGCTTTGCACGCACGGGCAAGATGTTCGCCATCGAGCATTTCGGCGTTGCTCCCGATATTATGACGATGGCAAAGGCACTCGGCAACGGCGCGCCCATCAGTGCATTTATCGCGACCCCCGAGGTCGCGGACACCTACACGAAGCCCGGTGCGTCAACCCTCGGCGGCAACCCCGTCTCCACAACGGCAGGACTTCATGTCATCCGCTATATCGAGGAGCACGATCTCATGGGGAATGCAGAGCGACGTGGAAAGCAGCTGCGCGCAGGCCTTAGGGAAATCCAGAAACGCCATCCCATCATCGGCGATGTTCGCGGTCTCGGCCTGATGGTCGGCGCCGAGTTTGTCCACGCGGACAAATCCCCCGCCGCTGCCGAGCTGGATCTCGTACTCGAGGAGCTGAAGGAGCGCGGCTTTATTGTCGGCAAGAACGGCATCGGGCGCAATGTCATGGCATTCCAACCGCCGCTCATCATCACCGAGGACAATATCAGCGACGTACTGAACGCGCTCGAACTCGTCCTCACGGAGAAAGGACTCTAGGTGCATCATGGCAAAACGATATTATGATCTCACCGTCGCAGGATGCGAGCGCAGACTCACAATCCTCAACCTCAACGAGAGCCTTGCCATCGCGGGCTTTATCATGCTCGGCGATGTCGAACTCTGCGAGAGCTGCGCGCGCGAACTCGCGAAGAAGATCCCTGCAGATACTGAGATTATCATGACTGCCGAGACAAAGGGAATCCCCCTCGCGGCGGAGCTTTCACGCCAGCTTGGCATGCCCTACTACATCACAGCACGTAAGTCTGTCAAGGCATACATGGAAGATCCGATCTGGGTCGAGGACGAGTCGATCACCACGATGGGCAAACAGCGTCTCTACCTCATGAATACAGACATTGAGCGCATCGCGGGACGTAAAGTTCTCCTCCTCGACGATGTCATCAGCACGGGCGGCTCCATGACGGCACTCGGCAGCCTCGCCGAAAAGGCAGGTGCGCACGTCATCGGGCAGGCGGCGGTGCTCGCCGAGGGCGATGCGGCAAAGCGGACGGACATCATCTTCCTTGAAGCCCTGCCGCTCTTTGAAGCACAGTAGAGAGGCGGCATCTCTTGCATCAGTACCTCTTCTACATCGGCGACTTCCCCGTCCGCTCCTATGGTGTCGTCATATCACTCTCCATCCTGCTCGCGACGGGCGTCGGCTACTTCCTCGCAAAGGCGGACGGACGCGGCTACGAGAAACACGTCCCCGATCTCGGCATCTACTGCGGCATTGCGGGACTCCTCGGCGCACGGCTCTGGGATGTATTCTTCTTTGACTGGGACTACTATCAGCACCACCTGACCGAGATTCTGAACGTCTGGCAGGGCGGCATGGCAATCCAGGGCGGCGTATTTCTCGGTGTACTTGTCGGCATCCTTTACTGCCGCAAGCACAAGCTCGACACCATTCACTTCATGGATGTCACCGCCCCCGCGATTGTGCTGGGACAGGCACTCGGCCGCTGCGCGAACCTCCTCAACGGCGATGCCTTCGGCGCACCGACGGGCAGCAGCTTCGGCATCCTCTACCCGGACACGACACTTGCCCACCACACCTACGGTACACAGCCGCTCTGGCCGGCAGAGGTCTGGGAGGGGCAGCTCGACATCGTCATTTTTGCCCTCCTGCTCATCTTTCGCGCACGCGGACACGCACGCGGACAGTGTTTTGCCCTCTACGTCATGCTGTACAGCCTCGTACGCTTTGCACTCGAGTACCTGCGCGGCGACTACACGGAGAAATATTTGGGGCTTTTCACAAGCGCCCAGATGACAAGCCTCGGCTTCGGACTCATCGCACTTGCGATTTTTCTCTGGCTCGGGCTGCAGCAAAAAACCGTACCGATAAAAAAAGACGAACCACCATACGAGCGAAAGAAACCGCGACGAAAAAAATAATATTCTGCAATTCTGCATATAAAAAAGCTGCCATCTAATTGGCAGCTTTTTTCGTCCACAAGACATATTATTCATCCGGGTACAGCCCCCGACGAATCGCACGAATGCCGTCAAGCAGCTTGAAGGCGGGCGTATAGACGCACTCCACGGGAACAAAATGAATACGATTGTTTTGCACGGCACGCAGTGAGTTAAAACGCACCGCCCAAAAAAAATTCTCCGCAAATGTTTTCCCATACGCATCATTATATGTGACAAAAATGACATCCGGATCACAGGAGATCAATTCTTCCTCGCCGATGTATTTACTCGTCAACGGAATACGTCCGCCGAGACGGCGCACCATATCACCGACCACCCAGCCCTCATCATAGTTGAGGATATCTCCCTCCCCCACCTCGACGATCAAAACCGTCTGCTGTTCTCTCCCACGCATCGTCGCCTCATCTACGTGCAACTCCTCGCGAATATCCCGCAGCAGGGCATCCGTCTGCGCCTTCCGATCGAAAATTCGTCCCATGTCGTCAATGAATCTGCACTCATCCTCAACGGTCGCATCGTTTAACACGTGGTTCGCCGTTGCAATCACATAGGTGTTGACGCCACGTTCCTGCCACCACGTCGTATTCCCATACCAACGAGGCGTAAACGATGCCTTCCACGCAAGGATAAAGTCAGGCTGCAGCGCGACCGCCTGTTCCCGTCCAATGGTATTTTGAATCACAGGCTCTACCTTAGCAAACTCCTCCGGATACTCACGCTGCAAGCGCGCGTAGGAAACGCCCGAGGTGCTCAGTGCCGCTCCGACAATACGCTCCCCCTGGCCGAGGATCAATAAGGTTTCCAGCGCATTCACCTCGTCCACGATGATCCGCTGCGGCGCACGCTGAAACGTCGTCTGCACGGGAGTGCCGTTCGCATCGTAGGTGTCAATCACAAGGGGATAATGTGGCGAAACCGTCTCTGGAGATTCCTCCGAGAGCGATGCAACCTGTGTCCCGTCATTCACAGGAAGAAAAGGAAACAACAAGAAAGATACGGAAAATAGGAGGACGCATACGATCTTCTTCATAAAATCAACACCTCAAAATGGCAAGCAGCCAAAAAGGCTGTCTTGCCATTCTTACAGTTCAAATGAATCAGAACGTATACTTCGCGCCGATCATAAACCCACGCCCAAGTTCTGGGAAGGCAGCGATCCCGTAGTAATCCGATCCCACCGTCTCATATGCCGTATTCGTCAGATTTTCGATCGATGCATAGATCGTCATGTCCTTATGCAGCTTGTAGTTGATGTTAAAATCCATGATCATTTTACGGTTCGAGCTGAACACCATCGTATTCATCCCCGTATACCACGTTCCGGACAGAGAAGCATTGAGTTTCCTGTTGTCATAGGAAATATCGAACTTGTAGATATTCGTCGGACGCAGCTCATTGATAGCCGTGTTAACATTGCCATCTTCCAAGCTCAGATCAGGGTCAAATGTCATTCCATCCTTTGCCGAATAACGATCATACGTATGGAAGTAATCCGCACTGATCGTAAGATGCTTATCAAACCGATGCTGCAGCGCCAAGTTGAAGGACTTCTTCAGCTCGCGTGCATTAACGGGACGATAGAACGAATTTCTAGGATCATTCGGATCGAGCACGTTATAGCCGACAACTGCATTGCTCATCCACGTGTAGTCGTAGTGGACAGAGGCAGAGGTCTTCTTCGAGAAGTCATGGCGCAGCCCCATCGTCCAGACATCCCCGCGCTCATCTTTCAGATTGGCACGCAGCTCGTCCCCATGGGGATCTTCATAGACCGTCGTATAGTCATTGGGACGCAGCGGACGATGCACGCGCGTATAGCCGAGATAGGCACTCGTCCCCTTCTTAAAGGCATACTGCATATGGAGAGCCGGCGTGAACACGCCGCGTGTCTGACCGTGAATCTCACTCCCTCCTCTTCCATCGTTCTCAGTGGTATCTGTATAACGCGCATAACGGAGCGATGGCGTAATCTCAAATTTATCCGAGACATAAATCTTGTCCTGCAGATAGGCGTTGATGGAAGAACGTTCCATGCGCGACACGGTACGCCTACGAAGCTTATGATTCTCAAACTTTGACCGGTCATACGTCCATGTTGTCAGCAGGTTGTGCCTATCGTATGCCTTGCCAAGTTGGAGCTGCATACCATAGTTCTCCATGCGGAAGAACCAATACTTTACATTGCGCCCGACATAGTTCTGGCGTACCCATTCATCCCATGCAGGCGTATTCGGTACAATATTGGGATCATCCACATCTCCCGCACCAGATGTTCCCCAATAGCGCTCATTCTGATTATAGACACGGATAAAGCTCTCCATGCCATTATCGCGATGGAACACATACGTCAAATCATTGTTGTTCTTGTTGTACGCATTGTACCCACCTGTCGGTCCCCATCCATAGCGCAGATTGCGGAATCCCGGATTGTCCTTTTCTCCTCTTTTGCGATGATTATACCAATCCGTAAGGATACGATGCCAATCTGTCGGATTGATGTATCTGTAATCGGGCGCTGTATGAGGATAGTCATCATCCCCCTGCACATGGTTATGAGCGAAGTACAGGGTGTGATCCTTATCAAAGTTATAGTCGACACGAATATTGGCAGCCTGATCCTTATAGCCGCTATGCAGCCAACGATAATTATTCCCGGTCAGACCATCCTTGTATTTCCCATCCCCGCTCATCTCGCGGCTGAGCGAGACGAAATACTTGAGACGATTCGCGTCGAGGCTCCCGGAATAACTAAACTTATAGTTATAGCGGTTCCATGAGCCTGCCGATACATCGAGTGTTCCTCGCGCTTCTCCTTCACCCTTGCGCGTGATGATATTGATGACGCCGCCCGTCGCATCCGAGCCGTAGACGGATGCGCCCGGCCCCTTGATGACCTCGATCTGCTCGACACCATTCATATTGATGATCTGGTTGATGTCAAGCATCGCCTTCGTCCCATCTTCCGAGTAGGCACTCAGTACATTCGCTGCCGAATTGTCCACGCGACGTCCGTCCACGAGCACAACAACACGCTCGTCACCATTGATGCTCAGAATACTGTGCGTGTCTTCGATCCCCATCTCACCGCCGCGGTAGCCGGGCTTGCGCACGAGTACGCCCGGGACTGTTTTCAACGCATCGCTGAGCTGATTGAAATGACGCTTCTCAAGCGTCTCCCGATCAATGACATTCACATCGCCGCCCGTACGGTAATAGGACTGCTCCGTGATAACATTGCCAAACGGATCTTTCAACATCTCGACAACATCAATATCCTTGGTCGTATAGGACACAGCTGCGGCTGTTTCTTCGGCGGGTTCAGCCGCGTCCACCTCCTGTGCATGAACGTCAACCCCCCCGTACATTGTGCTTGACAACAGAATGCCAAGCACAGCAGATTTCTTCAGGTTCTTCTTCATTCAATCAGTCTCCTTCTCATACAAAAAGAATAAATATGGCTATACATATATGGAAACAATGTCCGAATTCATACATCCACATTTCATTTCCAGTAATGTCATAGGAAAATCCGGTGAGAAACGCCTTATCGTTACAGTCGCCACAAAACAAAAAGCCTTCTTGCTCTCCGGCAAAAAGGCATACAAAATATCATCGCGCCTTCCTGTCTCTCGCAGGGACGATACAGCGTTCCAATC
>ERZ772827.939-NODE-939-length-15246-cov-4.549668_pt1 | contig 15246 bp, 10 predicted proteins | sample MGYA00580850_ERZ772827 | MGnify/ENA primary metagenome ERZ772827 (study PRJEB29015, sample SAMEA2737950) | human oral metagenome | biome: human oral; feature: human-associated habitat; material: dental | place: China | collected 2145 ...
CTGCTCAACTAAAAGCTAAAAATACAGCAAAGGTAATTTTTAGAACCTGCCTTAAACAATTGTAGGGATGCACAGCAGCGTGCATCCCTACAATTGTTTAAGGCCATATCGTTGCATATAGGCTTAGATACAGTTGCGTTTATGCAGAAAATTCTAAGTCTACAAATCACCATTGCTGGGGGCATAGTGCCTTAATCTGCCCCTAACATGGGGCATTAAAGATTCGTATTAAAAAACGTTTCCAGCTTATCAAACGGCACAACTCCGCCCTGATTGTCGTAAAAGTCAATGTGCCTAGCACCAGGAACTACAAACAACTCCTTCTTATCGGTTCCTATGGCTTGGTAAGCATCTTCGCTCATATAGCGCGAATGGGCGTTTTCTCCTGCAACGATAAGGGTTGGCACATTAATTTCATTAGCATAAGCAAGTATCGGGAAATTGAGAAACGAAAGCAGCGTGGTGGCCGTCCAAACCTTATTAGAGATCGAACGTTCGTGGAAACCGCGCGGTGTTTTATAAAACTCAATATAATCGTTCAAGAATTGAGGCAGCTTATCCGACGGAGCGTCTGGCATCGAATAGCCCGGAGCCGGAGTTCCCTTTTCTGCATCCGTCCAACGAATGGCATTAAGCGAGCGTTTCATTTCCAAACGCATTTCGGGCGTGTTGCTATCAAAGTAGCCTTTGCCGAAAACACGCGACATATCATACATTACCATCGTCGCCACAGCCTTTATACGGGTGTCGATGGCCGTAGCGTTAAGTGCGAATCCGCCCCAACCGCAGATGCCGATAATGCCAATCCGCTCTCTATCCACAAAGGGCTGCAACCCCAAGCAATCCACCGCAGCCGAGAAATCCTCGGTATTGATGTCGGGCGATGCCACATTACGAGGCTCTCCACCGCTTTCGCCCGTATAAGATGGGTCAAAAGCCAAAGTAACAAAGCCCCTTTCGGCCATCGTCTGAGCGTAAAATCCCGAAGCTTGCTCTTTTACAGCCCCAAAAGCACCACACACGGCAAGGGCGGCAAGCTTATTGTTTTCGCTGTTTTTCGGGAAATACAAATCGCCAACAAGGGTGATACCATAACGATTTCTGAACGAAACCTTTTTATTTTCTACCTTATCGCTTTGCGAAAATATCTTATCCCAACCATCATTGCACTTAGGCATTTCCATGTTTGTATTCATACTGCTAATATTTTAGTTCTACATTTATTCATTTTCAACTGCAACGCGCGCTACTTTTCCTTATTCGCCTTAACCATAAGCCTGTTACCAGATAGAGCAGTAGCGGAATAAGTCCAAAGCTGGGTGAAACCAATAGAGCTTTATCAGGCGACACCACGGCAAAGCCTTCGGATATAAGCGGATTGAGTGCATCTTCCATCGCGTGCATCAAGACAACGAGCAACAACGAGCGCGAAAGGAAAAATATCTCGGTGTACATGATCGTCCAAACGCCAATAACGACAAAGCTAGTTACCACAAACAGCACATTGCCGAAAGGGAAGAAGCTTGCTAAATAAGCATCGTCCAAGAGTATTAGGTAATATGGCAGATGCCATACCTGCCACACAAGCGCCACCACCAAATAAACGAGCCATTCGTTTTGGGTTAGTTGTTCCACCTTTACCGTAAGATAGCCCCGCCAAACCGACTCTTCAAAGATGTTTTTAAGACACTGGGGCAAGAAAGCTGCAATAAAGACAGGAGAATATGCAGCAATACTAAACCTGCTTACATCCACCCAACCAAACAGCTTGCCTACAAACAACGTTATGCCAATGACCACAGGATAGACAACAATGGCAAACAAATACCAACGAGCGTTCCGCCTGAAGTTAGGTTTCAACGGCAGGTCTTTCCAGCCATCGCCACCAAAAAGGCGAAGTAAAACCATACACAAGATGGGGGAAGAGATAAAAATCAACGCCCCAAGTGATTCTAAATTGGAGGGCTGACCAAGCAGCTTATCTACACCAACGCCCACCCAACCGCAAACAACAGCCACAAAACTGAACAATATAACGTTCCGAAGGCTTCTTTTATTGGCTTTCATGTTCTTGAAATTGCTTATCATACAAATTATCCATACGCTTTCTCTCTTCTACAAATACCCCCTAACATCCCATCAAATACCTTTCTACAACAACCCTTCCTTGGCTTAAGTGCCATTGAATAGGCATTCAATGATGCGTTATCCCCCTATCGCAGTGGGGTTATTTTAAAATCTCTATTATCTTTTCTTCGTCGTAAACAAACATGCCAACCGCAACCAACGAGGCAATACCATGCGCCAACATCCACGCCTTTGCGATGCCATTTTTCACCTCTTGCTCGGATAAATGTCGGCATTCATCACTACTTTTCATTACTTCCACCACCCGTTCGCTCTCAGGAAATATATCCGTAAGCTTCACCTTTATGATGTTATCCATATAAAACGCCTTAAACAGAGCAGGCTCGGCGTATGCAATTCGCACATAACCCAAGCCTAAATCCAAGAAAGCATCGCCCGTCTTAACGTAACCGAGCATTAGGTTTTGCAGATAAGGAAGTGCCTTTCTACATACCTCGGCTTTGATTTCGTCCATATTCTTGTAGCACCAATAGATAGGCTGAGTGGAACAACCTATCTGTTTAGCAATGTTTCGGGCTGAAAGCACTTCAAAACCCTCTTTTCTCACCAACTCGAAAGCGGCTTCTATAATCACTTCCTGGGCTATTATCGTTGATCTCGGCATAAGTTTTATAATACAACTATCGTAATATAACGCATGTTATGCTTTGCAAAAGTAATGCTTTTATTTGAATAAACAAAACCTTGGATCAAAAATACATGTAGAAAAATTATTATAGATGAAAAGATTACTAGGCGTAACATAAAGGTTATACTTACACCAAATGGCGTACAACTAGCCACTAAACGCACTGCCACATAGGCATCAACGCTAATAAAAGATACGGGCTAGCACGACCGCTAACACCCAATGGCCTTGCTGCTTATCATGCGTAACAGCATTAAAGACGACAAGCAACAAGATTAAGTGAGGGCACACATCACCACAGAAAGGTATTTAAGACTTCACTAAACATTGAAGTAATCTTGACTTTTAATGTTTCAACAAATTGAGAGGAGTGCAGCACAAGTCAACTCACTGGCTTATAAAAACACTAAAGCCCAACACTTCCCGAAAGCATTAACTCACAAACTCGCAAACTCGCAAGCTCATCAACTCGCAAACTCACAAACTCATCAACTCATCAACCCACCAACTCGCAAACTCACTAACCCACCAACTCATCAACTAACTAACTCAAAAACTCACCAATTCAAAAACTCCAAAACTCACCAACTCATAAACTCCAAAACTTAAATCGCTATCTTTTATTTTACAAAACCCCTCTAATTTTCGCTCCGTTCTAGCGAAAATATTAGTTAAAAAGCTGCTAAAAAGCAAGTTTTTCTACCCTTTCACGCCTTAGCATTTGTCTATTTTTAAGCCTAGAACCTGCATTTTGCACCATTTTGCCTTTCTAGTTTGGTTACCAACTCATAATTTTTCAACTCCAAAAAACCACTTTTAGCCCCCAAAACCCTACTTTTTAATGGCTATTTTGCCCTTTCTGGACATGTGTTTCAGGGTTCTAAAAGGTTTTGTTTATACAATTACTATGTATATTTATGCTTTTCGTCTCACATTTAGCGGCAAATCGCACTGCATTTAGCAGCATTTTACCTTGCGTTTAGCACCAAAACGCACGCCATTTAGCACCAAAACACACTCCGTTTAGCACCAAAACGCATTGCATTTTGCACCAAAACGCACGCCATTTAGCGGCAAATAGCCCCGAAACAGGTGCAAGCGGCGGCCTTTTTAAATAAAAATTCATTTTGCCGCATGCACACGTTAACCCTATTTTGCATCAAAACAAACCCTCGCGAGAATCGTTTTTTTGCGGCAAGGTGGGCGATTGGTGAGCAAAAAGGGCACTCATAATGTTAAAATTCTTGTTGAAAACTAGACAAAAAGCAATTGTGCCGTATATGTACGCATGGCAACGGCACGGAAAACACAATCGCTTGCCGCAGCCAGGGCAAGCGATTGTAGGGCATGCTGCTCACGGACAACGAAGACAGCATGATGCAAACGCAGAAGTAAGCGGCCATCAACAAGCGGTTTTCTGCTTGTGAAGACCGCATTGAATAACTTCTGCCCGATCATGTTTTGAGCCATAGCCACGTTTTGCCACAGACAAATGGGGCAGAATTTCATATTTCATCGTGTCTTTGTGCGGCACTTCGTACATGAGCGGAGAGTTTATTTTGGCTTACAGCACAAAGACATAAACTCCGCTCAATATGTAGAAAGACTAAAAGTCAAAAAACTTCATTCACTTACTTTGAGTTACTTTGATGGTTGCACCACTGTTGTCTACCATGCAATAAACATAAAGTGTCCGTTTCTTCCCTGTTGTGTTTGGCTCTGCTATTATCTTCATATCATTATTAAGAGACCTCTTGTACCTCACAGTTAGCCAATAATACGTCGCGATGATGGTGTCGTTTTCGCCCTTACTAAGCTTTGTTTCGCCATTTCCATTGTAATCGGTGATACTAATACTAGAGAAAGCATCATTTCCAGAACAGATTTTAGTGCCACCTTCTCGCCCAAAGCTTAATTTTAAGGGATAACCATAGTTGCCTGAAGGACCACAAGCCACCAGCAAAAACAGCAATAGAAGTGCTGCAAGCCCATGTTTCTTTTCCATAATTCAGCAGTTATGTAGGTTATTTGTAAGTGATTATACGCATGCGGTGGTTGAAGTTTGTACCCCCTCTCCACCTTACCAAGGGTTTTCATCATCGTTCCTGCTGCTATTCAGTTTCAATAATCCGTCGGCATCATAGCCACATTACAAGGGCGTTTACAACAGAAATCACTCGCTCCACTCCACCACCAGCGTTTCGCGAGGACTGAGTTGCAGGTCTTCCAACAAGCTGATAGTTCGGCCAGTAAGCACGTCGCGTACCTCGTCTGCATCGCCTATCACCTCCGCATAGCGGGCTACGGGCATGGTGGCAGGTTTTGATGTGCCGTTCATAATGGTGAGAACGTGACGTTTGTCGAGGGTTCGCGCCAACACATAGATACCCTTGAAGGGGATGAAATGGGTTTGTTTGCCCTTAGAAATAACCTCGTTGCCCTTGCGCCAATGCAGCAAACGGCTCAACCAAGAGAACATGGCGTTTTGCTCTTTGGTTCTTCCTTCGGGCGTAAAAGCGTTTTGCTTGTCGCCTGGAAAACCGCCGGGGAAATCCTTACGCACATCTCCATCGGTCTTTTCTTTCGTTCCATTCATCAATATCTCTGTGCCATAGTACAGCTGCGGAATACGATTCATGGTGAGCAAAAGGGCCAAAGCCTGTTTAAGGGCTAAGGTATCGGTGCCGTTGCCGAGGAAACGGTCGGTGTCGTGGTTCTCTATAAAGGCCATAACCGACGAGGGATTGGGGTACAGATAATCGTAACAAAGGTCGTTGTACACCCTATTCAGCCCATTCCACCAGCCATCGGTCTCTTCGTTCTTGGCCTGATTAATGCGGTCGAAGAAAGCAAAATCCATCACCGATTTGAGGTTGCTGTTGATGGTAGACAGCTTCGAGTCTTTCTGCCAAGCCGCAGTATAGGCAGGTTCTGTAACCCATGTCTCGCCTACGGTGTTGAAGTTGGGGTACTCTTTGTTAAGCCTGTCCATCCATTGTGCCATTGCCTCGCGGTCGGCATACGGGTAAGTGTCCATGCGAATGCCGTCTATGCCCACCGTTTCAATCCACCAGATGCTGTTTTGGATGAGGTAACGCATCACGTGCGGGTTGCGTTGGTTAAGGTCGGGATATTCAGGAACGAACCATCCATCAACCGTTTCGTCCATGTCCACTTCCGAAGCGTAGGGGTCGAGTACAGGTGTTAGCTTGTAACTGGTTTGTAAATAGTTGTTTTTATAATCGGGACGGTTGAACCAATTGTGCGAAGGCATGTCCTTAACCCACGGATGATCTACGCCACAATGGTTGAAAATCATGTCCATAACCACCTTTAAGCCCTTCGTATGCGATTCGTCTACAAGCCTACGATATTCTGCGTTGGTGCCAAAACGTGGGTCTACCTTATAATAATCGGTAGTACCATAACCATGATACATGTTGTAGTTGCCCTTATCAGCAGCATTATTCTCCAACACAGGCGTAAACCACAGGGCTGTAACGCCCAATTGGTTGAAGTAATCCAAGTGTTGCCGAATGCCTTCCAAGTCGCCTCCGTGCCTCAAACTGGGCTGCGAGCGGTCCACCCGATAGGCATTAAGCCCAGGAAGTGGGTGTTGTTTGGTTCCGCTCGCTGCAAAGCGGTCGGGCATAAACATGTAAAGCACGTCGGCATTGGTAAATCCCAAGCGTTCTTCACCTCTCTTCTCGCGCGCTTTAAGCTCGTAGTTTACCGTCGTTTTTTGCTTTCCTTGGGCAAACACCAAGGGCACTTTGCCCGCCTTGGCCTTGCCGATGTTGAGGTAAACCAAGAGATAGTTGGGGCTATCCATGCGTTCTACGCTGGTTATTTCAACGCCAGGGTAAGTTGTAGACACATTGGCGTTGCGTATGCCTTCGCCATATACCATCAGTTGCAACGAAGGGTCTTTCATACCCACGAACCAGTTGGTGGGGTCTATCCGCTTCACCTTTACGGCAGCCGATGCCGTTAACGAGAATAGCGTTAGGGCTAGAAGTATTTTCTTCATTCTTTCTAGGAGTTAAAGGAGTTAGGGAGGTAAGGAGTTATTTTGAGGAGTTAAAGGAGTTATGGAGTTAAGGAGTTAAGCCAAATGCTTTTTGGTGAGTAGAAAAGGAGTAAGGATTAAGTTTAGGAGTTAAGGAGTTAAGGAGTTAGGGAGTTAAGCCAAATGTATAGGTAGCGTTAGGCTAATAGGATAAGTCTGATAAGTCTGACCAGTCTGACTGGTCCGAAAGCTAGAATGAACAAGAAACCTAGAAACCGCTAGACACCTTTAAAGGCATTAGCCATTTTTTCACCTTTTCACTCTTTCACTCTTTCACTCTTTCACTTTTAGGAGTTAAGCCAAATCTTTTGTTGTGAGGAGTTATGGAGTTAAGGAGTTATGAAGTTAAGCCAAATGCTTTGTGAGGTTTTGAGCTTATGAGTTTTTAAGCTCATAAACTCACAAACTCATATACTCACAAACTCACAAACTCATAAACTTACAAACTCATCAATATCAATGCCGACTGCGCATCAACAGTAACTTTTCCGCCTTTCATCGTGCACAGACCGTCGCCGTTCACCACGCCATCGCACACCACAGCGCGATAATCGCCCTGCGGAACATCCACCACCTGTGCCTCGCGATTAGCGTTAAGCAGCACCACGATGTCTTTTGCGGCATCGCCCCCGGCATGGTCTTTCAAGCGGTAAGCCACCACATTGGCAGGCGATTTGATAAATTCGAGATGCTTACGAACCAACTCGGCGTTGCCCAAACGAAACGCGGGATGAGCCTTGCGCAAGGCAATAAGACCCTTGTAATAGGCAAACACCTGCGGATAACGTTCGAGATTGGTCCAGTTAAGCTCGTTAATTGAGTCGGGCGAGCAAAAACTATTGTGCACGCCTTTTTTATCGCGAAGCATCTCTTCACCACAAAGCATGAACGGAACACCTTGCGAGGTGAACACAAACGTTTGCGCCAGGAGGTCGAGCTTTATCAGTTCGGCAGTGGTTATGCCAGGTATCGAGTTGCGTATGCGGTCGGTTAGGCACATGTCGTCGTGACAACTAACGTAGCTTATCATCTGCGTTGGCTGGTTGGCCCATGGCTTTTTGCTGTAATTTACTTGACTCATGTCTACCTGCGGATGAGCGATAGCGCCCACAATACCGAATTTCAAGCTTTCTTCGTTACCGTCGAGAGCGGCCAAGAAAGCAGGTTTGTGGTCGTCGGAGAATGGGCCGCGCAGGGCGTCGCGCATCTCATCGCTAAACGCTCCGATGCCCAGCATCTGCCCTGTATTGGCTTTCATGGCCAGTTTTTCTTGCGGATAGGCACACGCGCCCGCACTCCAACCCTCACCATATATATATATGGAGGGGTCTATCTTTTGCATTTCGGCCTGAATAAGGTTCATCGTTTCGATGTCGTGAACGCCCATTAGGTCTACGCGGAAGCCGTCGATGTGGTACTCCTTTGCCCAATGTTTCATCGACTCTATCATAAATTGGCGCATCAAAGGCTGCTCGCTGGCCGTTTCGTTGCCGCAGCCCGACCCATCTGAATACGTTCCATCGGCGCGTTTACGATAGAAATAGTCGGGCCAGGTGCGCTGGAATGCACTGCCCGAAAGGTCGTAGGTGTGGTTGTAAACCACGTCGAGAATAACGCGGATGCCTGCTTTATGCAGTGCTTGCACCATCTGTTTAAACTCGCGTATGCGCACTTCGGGGCGATAAGGGTCGGTGCTGTACGAACCTTCGGGCACATTATAGTTCAGCGGATCGTAGCCCCAATTATACTGCGGCTTATCCAAACGCGTTTCGTCTATCGAGGCAAAGTCGAACGAAGGCAGAATATGCACGGCATTAATACCCAATTGGCGCAGATGGCTGATGGCCTTTTCTTCGGTTAGGGCCAAGAACTTACCCTTATGCTTGATGCCCGACGAGGGATGAACGGAGAAGTCGCGATGGTGAAGTTCGTAGATAACGAGGTCGGCAGGCGATGCCAACGGCGGACGTTTGTCGGCTTTCCAACCATCTGGATTTGTCTCTTCGAGGTTTATAATGGCTCCTCGCCTACCGTTTACGCCCACAGCCTTGGCAAAGATGCCCGGCGTTTCGCCCAGGTTAAAGGCAGGAACGTCGAAGGTATAGAAACGTCCTTTGAGGTCGCCTTTGGCCGTAACGCTCCACATGTCTTTGCCTGCGGGTTTCATTCGCAAGGTTTGCAGCGGCTTTCCACCCTGCCCTTCGGCATAAATTTTTACCAACACGCGCTTTGCATTCGCAGGTGCGTGAAGTTTAAACACCGTTTCGCGGGGCGAGTAAGTCATTTCATTCATGTCTTGCGCACGTACGCCAAGCCCTTGGGCGCAAACAAACAAGGCAGCCATGATAAATCCTTTTATGTTCATATCGTTGTTGTTATTGAGTTGATAAGTCGACAAGTTAACCCGTTAAAAGTTGACGAGTTGACCAGTTAACAAGTTCACGAGTTGACGAGTTGACGAGTGGACAAGTGGACGGGTTGACAAGTGCACAAGTTAACGAGTGAACAAGTTGACAGATAGGCGCAGCCATCTTTTCACCTTTTCACCCTTTCACCTTTAAAGGGCGCAGCCATCTTTTCACCTTTTCACCCTTTCACCTTTTCACCCTTAAAAGGCGCAGCCATCTTTTCACCCTTTCACCTTTTCCCTTTTTCATCGTCCGCTTTGTTGAACCATATCCTTAACGGCCGCGCAGAAAGGCGCATTGGCCATTAGGTCTTCAATGTTGAGGTGCATGCGATAACGCCAATAATGGCGCGGATTAGCTGGAATGTTGATGCGTTCGGCGTCGGCGTCGGGCAAACGCAGGTCTTCATCAACAGATAGCCAGTCTTGTATGCTTAGTATGCACAGCATTGAGGGCGAGAGGAGCTGGCGCAACACAATGTCGCGAGCCAACAAACCCGAAAGCGGATGTGGCGCAGGACCACCCTTATAGAGCATCGTGTTGTAGTATTCTTGTGTCCGCTCCCAGTTTTCGTCCCACCACTGGCGCAACGTTGGCATGTCGTGACTGCTGAACGTGTTTACCGAACGATAAGGGAATGTGGAGAGATTGCCAAACCGCACACGCGGATCTTTGGGCATCGACTGCACTTCGAGCGACAGAATGCGTAGCTCGTTCATCACCCACGCCACACAATCGGGCACCATACCAAGATCTTCGGCACATACAAGCATGCGTGTAGCCTCTACCAACTTGGGCAGTTTCTTCATCGCCTCGTGGTACCAGAACTGGTTGTTGCGGCGATAATAGTAGTCGTTGTATATGCGGTTAAACACGTCCTTATCCTTATCCCAAAGGGCTTCGTACACAAAATCGTGCTGAACGGAGATGCGCGGATGGAACTTTGAGGGGTCTTTGCGGTCGCGAACGAAAAGCACATCGCTCACCAAGGCGAAGAGTCCATCGCGCAACCAGCGGTCGGCCTCCTCCTTTTTGCCCTCAAAGGCCTGTTCAATCTTGCGCTGTGTGTCGTATTCGGGGCGCAATTGCCAGATGTCGTCGTGCAGGGGTTGCAGATAAGTTGCCTTCACGTTGTCGGCATTTTCGCCGAACATGCGGTCGAGAACCCAATCGCTAATGAACGGACGGGTGAACGCCTCTTCGTTGAAAGGCAGCCCGTAGGCCTCTATCTCCTCGCGACTCATGCCCAACGAGGGCGAGAACTGACCCAACAAGCCGTCTACACACGACACGGGAATTTCCCAAATGCGGAAGAAACCCAACACGTGGTCGATGCGATAGGCATCAAAAAACTTCGCCATGTTTTGGAAACGGCGCACCCACCAGGCGCAATCGTCGCGCAACATCTCGTCCCAGTTGTAGGTTGGGAAACCCCAATTCTGACCTTTAACCGAGAAATCGTCGGGCGGCGCGCCTGCTTGTCCGTTAAGGTTAAAGTAATGAGGTTCGGTCCACACGTCGCAACCGTGGCGGTTTACCCCAATGGGGATGTCGCCTTTCAGTATCACGCCCTTAGCGCGAGCATGCTCGTGGGCATGGCGCATTTGGGTGTAAAGCAAATACTGAACAAAGTAATGGAAAGCCACCTCTTTGTAAGCCTTGGTCGTAGGCGTAGAGAGGGCTTTGCGTTCGGCCTCGTCCCATGTGTTGTGGTCGGGCCATTGTGCAAAGTCGGCAGTGCCGTAGAGGTCGCGAAGATGGCAATATTGGGCGTAGGGCACCAGCCAATAACACTCTTCTTCAAAGAACTTCTTAAAGCCCTCACCCTTCATCATCTCCTTGCCCTCTTGCTCGAACAGCAGCTTAAGATACGCCGTTTTGGCGTTGTTCACGCGTTCGTAATCAATCTGCGACAGCGCATTAAGTTCCTGCCGCAAGGCCTCGAAAGCCATGCGTTCGTCTTCGTTCTTCAACAGCGGCAGCGCATTGAGGTCTACATACTGTGGATGAAGGGCGAAAATGCTGATGCAACTATATGGATAAGAGTCGGTCCAGGTATGCGTTGTGGTGCTGTCGTTGATGGGCAACACCTGCAACACGCGCTGGTTGGTATGCGCCACGAAGTCTATCATGGCTTTAAGGTCGCCAAAGTCGCCCACGCCAAAGCTGCGTTTGGTGCGCAACGAGAACACGGGAACAAGGGTTCCGGCAAAGCGTTCGTCCCAAAGTTCGAAGAAAGCCTGATGCAATTGGTACACGCAAACTTCGTTTTTGCCCACCTGCGGCAACTGCAACTCGCGGTTATAACCCGTCTCCCAAAGCGGTGCAACGCGGCTATCGGCATCAACGGCCACAAACTTCACGGCAATTTCTTCGCCTTTCAGTTCGTCGAGATTGAGGTCTACGGCCCATTCGCAATCGCTCACCTCGGTCATGGGCAAGGCTCCGCCAAGTGCCCACGCACCAAGTGCCATGTCGTCGCCTACTAATACGAGACGTTGCGAAACGCGGAGTTGTGGCGCACGCACCACCAAGCGCAGCGTTCGCTCGTAATCAGATGCCGGCAGCGGTTGCAGGTCGCGGCGTTTAAGACATTGCGTAAAGGCCGAAGTGTATTGATAGGCATCTTCGGGAATGGCGTTCCATTGGTCGTAAACGTGGTAGGCGTTGGCTTTAAGCGCGCCAAGTGCCAGTCGATGCGGCTGCAAGGCCCACTCCTTACGCCTTGTTGCGCCCGCACTATCCACACAATAGAAGTACTCCACGACGTTTTGGCAAGCGTCGGGCAACTTGTTTATACAGCAATTCCAGCGCAATCCGTCGATGGTATGCATGCGATATTGCGTTGTTAGGCATTCGCCCTTGTCGTTGTTAGTAACAATGTTCAGCACCAATTCTTCTCCGAAGACGGTCTGATAATCAATATTGAAATATAAATTCATAGACTCAGGGGTTAGTAAACTCGGCATAAAGTTAGGCATTATTTGCAAGAGCTTAGCCCTTAAAACATGGAAATGTTTATCTTTACAATGCAAACGTTTGCGCGAGCGCAAAAAGAGAACCAAAATGCAGCAGCCCAACACCCTATTGTTTGCTATCCATTATGCGCACATACACTAACTTCGGCCACACAAACGGCATCCCTTGCAATGGGCTTTTTAACAAAGCTGTGCGCTACAAGCTGCTTGTAGCGGCAGTACAAACGGCTTGTAGTGGCTATACAAACGGCTTGTAGCGACAGTACAAACGGCTTATAGTGACAGAACAAACAGCTTATAGCGGCAGAACGAACAGCTTATAGCGGCAGAACAAACGGTTTGTAGCGGCAGAACAAACTGCTTAATGCGGCAGAACAAATGGCTTGTAGTGGCAGAACAAGTACATGTTTTCCGTTCCGTTGCCATGCGTGCAAATATGGCTTAATCGCTTTTTGTCTAGTTTTTAGCAAGAAATTTAACATTATGAGTGCCCTTTTCGTCCACCAATTGCCCACCTTGCCGCAAAAAATCGATTCTCGCGAAGGTTTGTTCTGATGCAAAAAGGGTAGCATGTGAATGTTGGCAAAATGAATTTTTATTTGAAAAGGCAGCCATTTGCACCTTTTTCGGGGCTATTTGGTGCTAAATGCAGTGCGTTTTGATGCTAAACGCCGTGCGTTTTGGTGCTAAATGCAATGCGTTTTGGTGCTAAACGCAAGGCATTTTGGTGCTAAATGCGGTGCAATTTGCCGCTAAATGCAAGACGATTTAGCATAAACATCCACAGCAATTGTATAAACAAAACCTTTTAGAGCCATGAAAAACATGGCTAGAAAGGGCAAAATAGCCGTTAAAAAGTAGGGTTTTAGGGGCTAAAAGTGGGAATTTGGAGTTGAAAAAATACGGGTTGGCAACCAAAATAGAAAGGCAAAATGGTGCAAAATGCAGGCTCTGCTCCTAAAAATAGACAAGACCAAAGGCACAAAAGGTTATAAATAGTGCATATTTACCTACTTTATGGCCTATATTTTCGCTAGAACAGAGCGAAAATTAGAGCGACATTGTAAAACAAAAGATAATAATTTAAGGTTTTGAGTTGATGAGTTTGTGGGTTGATGAGTTGATTAGCTTTTGAGCTGATGAGTTGGTGAGCTTGCTAGTTAGTGGGCTGGTGAATTGATGCCTTCGGGAGTTGTTGGGCTTTTGTGATTTTATAAGCCAGTGAGATGACTTGTTTTGCACTCCGCACACCTTGTAGAAATACTAAAAGTCAAGACGACTTCATAAAAAGAAAGGCCATGCCCACACCCTCTTATAAGTATGGCCATGACCTTTAAACTTGTATTTCGCAACTTGCAAATAGCTAAGCTACAATATAAAAAGGTGTGAACAATTCCAACAAACCTTACATCTTCGTAACAATACCCCCTTCTGTTGCCTCGATAAACTGCACGAGGTTGCGTATTTCGGGACCATCGGGCACTTGCTCTTTCACCTGAAGTACCGAGTCGAACACGCTTGTTTGCCCGTGGAACACCAGTCGGTAGGCGTTAGCGATGTGCTTAATGTTCTTCGGGTCTACGCCATCGGCTTTCAGCATCACGGTGTTTACGCCACCATAGGCCAGCGGTTTACCGCCAAGGATGATGTAAGGAGGCACATCTTTCGAGAATGTTGTGCCTGCTTGAATCATGGCGCGGTCGCCAACTCGCGTCTTAGCGTTCTCAATAACGCCCGTAGAGAATATCACGCCGTTGCCAATTACGCAGTCGCCGGCAATCTTTGTGCCGTAACCGAACACGCAATCGTTGCCCACTTGCGTATCGTGCGAGATGTGCGCACCCTCCATCAGGAAGTTGTGATTGCCGATAACGGTTTTGCAACCCTCGTGCGTGGCGCGGTTTATAACCACGTTTTCGCGGATGGTGTTGTCGTTTCCGATGATGAGGAACGACCTTTCGCCCACAAAATTGAAGTCTTGGGGCAACGCTCCCAACACCGAACATTGATAAACGCTGTTGCCACTGCCCATGCGCGTGCCGTTAAGTATGCTCACGAAGGGGTAAATTACGCAGTTGTCGCCTATCTCCACATCGTCTTCTATGTAGACGAAGGGGTAAATTTTGCAGTTGTCGCCAATCTTGGCGCGTGGCGACACCTCTGCTCTTGAACTTATATCGCTTGACATCTGTATGAGTTTTAATTAGTTGACGAGTTGACAAGTCAACGAGTAGACAATTCGGTAAGTTAACTTGCATTACGCTATCTCACGCTCCTACTTTCCACCTCCCAATGCCATGTAGAGGTTTACAACGGCTTGCATCTTGTAGAAGTCGTCTTGAACCTTCGAGAGTTCCACTTGCAGCAGGGTTTGTTGGGCGGTAATCACTTCGAGATAGCTGCCGCGACTCTCGGTAAGCAGCATCTTAGTGTCTTCTACGTTCTGGCGGAGCGTAACGATTTGTTTGGCCTCTATGTCGCTCTTTTCGGCCGATGCGTTGTAGAGAACCAAGGCGTTGCTCACCTCGTTGCCTGCACTTAGCACTGCTTGTTGCCAGGTGTTGTAGGCGCGTTCGTATTGTATCTTAGCCACTTTAAGGCCTGCGATAAGCTGTCCGCGCTGGAAAATGGGCTGCACCAAACTACCAACAGCCGAGAGCAACAGCTTGGCCGGATTGGTAATGCCCATGCCGCCGCTGTTGGTATAGCCGCCTTGCGCACTCAACGTGAGCGTTGGATAGAAACGACTACGGGCTGTTTGCACATTGTAGAAACACTGTGCCAGGCTCATTTCGGCCGCATGAACGTCGGGACGGTTGTTAAGCATCTGCAAGGCAATACCCGTTGAGAAGTTGGTTGGCAGGCTCTGACCATCGAATTTGCCGCGAGCAATGCTGCGCGCCGACTGTCCGAGAAGCAACGAGAGGGCGTTTTCGGCCTCGCGCAGCTGACGTTTCAGCCCCACCTTTTGTGCCTGAACCGAGTAGTAATTGCTCTCAGCACTCTGCACACCCG
>ERZ772827.940-NODE-940-length-15245-cov-3.841935_pt1 | contig 15245 bp, 17 predicted proteins | sample MGYA00580850_ERZ772827 | MGnify/ENA primary metagenome ERZ772827 (study PRJEB29015, sample SAMEA2737950) | human oral metagenome | biome: human oral; feature: human-associated habitat; material: dental | place: China | collected 2145 ...
GCGCCAGCTTGAGGGCGGCCTCGTTGGCTTCCAGCCCGCTGTTGCAGAAAAAGACCTTGCTCATGCCCGAGAGTTCGACCAGCTTTTTGGCCAGCCGCTCGGCATCGGGCACGTGAAAGTAGTTGGAGCAGTGAATGAGCTTGCCCACTTGCTTTTGCAGCGCGGCCGTCAGGCGCGGGTGGGCGTGGCCCAGGGTGTTGACGGCGATGCCGCCCAGCGCGTCCAGATAGCTTTTGCCGTTCACATCCCACAGGCGGCAGCCGGCGCCGCGCTCCATCGCCACGGGCAGGCGGGCGTAGGTGTTCATGGTGTGGGGCGATGCGGCTTCGATGGGGGCAGACATGGAAACAATCCTTGCAAAAGACAAACCGGGCCGCTGCTGCGACCCGGTTGGCCGAATTTTAGTGGCAGACAACTAAAATCGCTCGTTTGCCCCCGCTCTGGCCCGCCGCCGGTTCTGCCTGGGGTTTTGCAGATTTTTCACAAGCGCTGGCGGGCAGCTTTCGATCTCCCACACATCTTTATTTACCCGCGTTACCTGCGCGCGCAAGGCATGGCCACCACTCATCAAGCCAATTTGGTAATCATCAAGGGCATCACCAGCTCGGGCCGCGCCTTTCGCCCCAGCGACTGGGCCGAACGGCTGGCCGGGGTGATGAGCACATTCCGCCCCAAGGGCATGGCCAGCAACCGCCTGAACTACTCGCCCTGGTGCGTGCCCACGACGGTCAATAACGTCAAGTGCGTGCTGCTGAGCACCGAGATGCTCAAGAACGAACCCATGGCCTGGGATTTCGTGATGAACTTTGCCCGCGACAACGATTTGCAGGTGGTGCAGTCCCTGGGCTGAAAGGGCGGCGGTTCAGGCTGCTATCAAAAAAGCAGCACGCTGCGCAATAACCACGGGCCTTGCAGGCCCGTTTGTTTTTTCCCTGCTTTCCTCGCCGCTTTGATTTGGTCGCTTCAGATGATCTTGGAGAACCGCGCCCGCGTGCGGTCGGCTTGCAGGTGCTTGTCAAACACCATCGCCACGCCGCGCACGAAGAACCAGCCCAGCGCCGTGACCTTCACGCTGCCTTCATCCAGCGTGACCAGGCCCTGCTGCTGCATGGTTTCGAGCTGGGCCAGCTCGGGCGCGAAATATTCGCGAAAGTCGATCAAATGCGCCAGCTCGATGGGCTCGAACAGCAGCTCGCCCTGGCACATGAGCGCCATGATGACGTTGCGGCGCAGCAAGTCGTCTCTGGAAAGCGCCAGCCCGCGCACCACCGGCAGGCGGCCCTGATCGATGAAGTTTTGATATTCGTCCAGCGTTTTGGCGTTCTGGCTGTAGGTGGCGCCCACCTTGCCGATGGCCGAGATGCCCAGGGCGATCAGATCGCAATCGGGCTGCGTGCTGTAGCCCTGGAAATTGCGGTGCAGGCGGCCCTGGCGCTTGGCCACGGCCAGCGCGTCTTCCGGCAGGGCGAAGTGATCCATGCCCACATACACATAGCCGGCCTGCATGAAGGTCTTGAGCGCGCTGGCGAGCATGCCCACCTTGGCATCCGGCGCGGGCAGGTCGATCATGATGATGCGCCGCTGCGGCTTGAAGCGCTCGGGCAGGTGCGCGTAGGCATACAGCGCGATGCGGTCGGGGCGCAGCTCGCACACCTGCGCCAGCGTGCGGGCAAAGGACTGGGCGTTTTGCTTGGGCAGGCCGTAAATCAGATCCACGTTTACCGAATCAAAACCAAGGCGGCGCGCATCGGCCACCAGCGCAAACACCTGCTCGGCCGGCTGCACGCGGTGCACGGCCTTTTGCACCTCGGGGTCGAAGTCCTGCACGCCGAACGAAAGGCGGTTGAAGCCCAGCTCGCGCAGCGCGTGCAGGCGCTCGGCTGTGACGGTGCGCGGATCAATCTCGATGGAATATTCCCCGCCCGGCTGGAAGTTGAAATGGCTGCGCAGCAAATCCATCAGCCAGCGCAACTCCTCATCGCTCAGGAAAGTGGGCGTGCCCCCGCCCAGGTGCAACTGGCTCACCGCCGCGCCGCGGCCCATGTGCGCCAGGTGCAACTCCAGCTCGCGGCGCAGGTATTGCAAATACGGCGCGGCGCGATCGTGGTGCTTGGTAATGATCTTGTTGCACGCGCAGTAGTAACAAAGCGACTGGCAAAACGGCAAGTGCACGTAAATCGACAGCGGCCGCCCCTGCGCTGCTGCCGGGCCGGTGCGCCGCTGCTCCAGCGCGCGCTCGTAATCGGCCCAGCCAAAAGCCTCGACAAAGCGATCGGCCGTGGGATAGGAGGTGTAACGCGGGCCGGAAATATCGAAACGGCGGATCAGCTCGGGCGTGATCTCGGGCGGGGAAAGCAGGTCTTGCATCGCGGGAATTTTCTTTTATGGCGTGAGGCACGCGGGCAGATGCCGAATGTGCCTGCAAGTGCCCACTCTTGTCTTGACGCGGGTCAATTGCCCCATGCGCTTGCCTACAATCGCGCCCTTCGCCCCCCGCCCTTTTCCCTCACAGCCTGCGCCGCCGCCTGCCCGTTTTCGCCAGACATGTCCGCCGCCTTCAAAGTTGCCTGCTCCAGATGCAATCTGCGCGAACTGTGCTTGCCGGCGGGCCTGTCAGAAGAAGACGCCAGCTTGCTGGACGACCTGGTTGCCAAGCGCCGCAAAGTCAAACGCGGCGCGGCGCTGTTCAACAACGGCGACTCCTTCACCGCCATCTACGCCATCCGCACCGGCTTTTTCAAAACCTGCATCCTCACCGAAGACGGGCGCAACCAGGTCACCGGCTTTCAAATGGCGGGCGAAATCATCGGGCTGGACGGCATCGTGGGCGAGCGCTACACCTGCGACGCCGTTGCGCTGGAAGACGCCGAAGTCTGCGAAATGCCCTTTGACCGCATCGAAGAGCTTTCGCGCCAGGTGCCCGCGCTGCAAACCCACGTGCACAAAGTCATGAGCCGCGAAATCGTGCGCGAGCACGGCGTCATGCTGCTGCTGGGCAGCATGCGCGCCGAAGAGCGCCTGGCCACCTTCTTGCTCAACCTGGTGCAGCGCCTGCACGCGCGCGGCTTTTCGCAAAGCGAGCTGATCCTGCGCATGACGCGCGAGGAAATCGGCAGCTACCTGGGGCTGAAGCTGGAAACCGTCAGCCGCACGTTCTCGCGCTTTGTCGAATGCGGCATCGTCGAAGTCAAACACCGCCACGTGCGCATCATCGACACCCAGGCGCTGCGGCGCATCGTCAACCACCCGGCGCCCGCCGGATAAACCGCCGCCGCCCCGTCAACCACCGGCCCGAAAGGCCGGTTTTTTTATTCAAAAAAACGCCTGAACCACCCGCTCAACCCGGGCGCAATTCCTTCCCAACCCATCCGCCCCGAATCCATTTCATTTGGAAACAGGATTTTGCTTATCAAATGAGCAAACTGCCCGCAGCGCCTGTGAATGCTGCGAAGCGCGCTATCAAAACAGGAAAAAACTGTGGATAACTCGCCTTTTCCTGGGGCGTTTTGAGGCCGGAAAGCGGGCCGGTTTTTGAAAACCGGCGTGCTTGGGTGAGGCGTAAAGGCCGTTCAAGCAGGGGCGAGGGAAAGCGGCGCGCGGGCTTTTTCTTTTGGGCAGATGGAACGGGCCGAATTAAATTGCTCATCAAATAAGCAAATCGCCCGCAGCGCCTGTGAATGCTGCGAAGCGCGCTATCAAATCAGGAAAAATTTGTGGATAACTCGCTTTTTCCGAGGGCGTTTTGAGGCCGGAAAGCGGGCCGGTTTCTGAAAACCGGAAAGCTGCTTCGGGGGGCAAGAAGCCGCTGGCGCGGGCGGGGCAGCAGCGTTGGGCGGTTTTTGGTTTTTCCGCCTTGCGCTTGGGGTGTTGGCGGGCCGGGTTGCCAGCGGCTGCGCCGGGTTGCGGGGCGGGTTTGGCTTATCTTGTATTTGGATACAAGTTTTTGCTTATCAAACAGGCAAACGGCCCGCAGCGCCCGTGAATGCTGCGAAACGCGCTATTAATTCAGGAGAAATCTGTGGATAACTTTCCTGCCCGGGGCTTGGTTCAGGGCTTGCGCCGGGGCAGGAGTTGGGCGGGGAGCCAGACGATGGCGGCGAAGGGCCAGAGCCAGCCGACCCATTGGGCCAGGCCGTAGAAGTGGATGAAGCGGCCTTGTTCCCATTGCTGGAGGCTGGCCATGTCGTAGGCGCTGTGGGGGGCGGCGTTGAGCAGCCACAGTTGCGCCAGCAGGGCCAGCAGGAGGGCGGCCATGCAGATGCGATGGGGCAGGGGCAGGGCGATGAGGGCGAGCGCCGCGCCTGCGGCCAGGCCCTGCACGGGCGGGGGGTGCTGTAGCCAGACCCAGGCGTAGGCCGGGCCCCAGGTGAGGGCGCTGGAGAGGCTGAGCACGGCCGCGCCGGTGAGCAGGCACAGCAGGCCAAAGAGCGCGCGCCGGCCTGCGCCGCGGATGACGGCGTAGCCCAGCAGGCAGGGCGCAAGCGCGCCCAGGGCGACGCACAGGGCTTCGGTGGTGGGCAGCAGCGGTTGCAGCTCCCACTGGCGCAGGGGCAGCCATTCAAGGTAGGGGGTGTCTTGCAGCAGCCGGGCGGCGGCGGCTTCGGCGCGTTCATAGACGTGGCCCAGGCCAAAGGGCACGGGGGTGGGGTAGAGCAGTGCGATGGGCCAGAGGGCCAGCAGCACGATGGCGCCGCGCGAGCGGGGCTCGAACCAGCGGCGGCGAAAGCGCCGCCAGCGCCCGGCCAGGCCGGTGCGCTCCAGGGTGAAGGCCAGGGCTGCGCCCAGGGTTGCGCCGGCGGTGTTCAGGGCCCAGTCGAGGTTGGAGGGAATGCGCAGGGGCAGGTAGGTTTGCAGGGCTTCGAGCGCGAAAGACAAGCCGCTGGCGGTCAGGGCGGCCAGGGGCAGGGCCAGCCAGGCGGGCCAGCCGGCGGCCAGCCAGGCCAGCGACAGCAGCAGGCCCAGGGGGGCGTAGCCGAGGAAGTTGGCGATCAGGTCAAAGCGCGTCCAGTAGGGGGGCGGCAGTGGTTCGGCCATGTAGGCCCAGGGCATGAGGCCCTGATCGCGCCAGCCGTGGAAGGGAAAGAGGCTGGCATAGATGATGAGGGCCACCCAGCAGGCCGCAAGCGGGGCGGCGGCTGATTTTTCGTGCAGCGGGGGCGAGTCGGCTTGCATGGGCGGGGCGCTATTGGGGTGGGCCGGGTTGCTTAGAAGGGCTTGACGACGACGAGGATGACGACGGCCAGCATCATGAGCACGGGCGCTTCGTTGAACCAGCGAAACCAGATGTGGCCGTGGGGCGCGCGCCCGCTGGCAAAGCGCGCCAGCAGCACGCCGCACCAGCCGTGGTAGAGCAGCAGCAGGATGACGATGGCGAGTTTGGCGTGCATCCACCCGTTGCCGGGGCCCAGGCCGATGCCGTAGCCCAGCCACAGCCACAGGCCCAGGGCGAGGGCGGGTACGGCCAGGCCGGTCATGAAGCGAAAGAGTTTGCGGGCCATGAGCAGCAGGCGCTCGCGCTCGGCCTGCGAGTCGGGGGCGACCATGGCCAGATTGACGTAAATGCGCGGCAGATAAAACAGGCCGGCAAACCAGCTGGCGATGAAGACGATGTGCAGGGCTTTGATCCACAACATGGCAGTCAAGTGTAGAAGCCGGCCTGCGGGCGGGCGCTGCGGGCGCGCAAAAAAAGAAACCCCCGGTTTTGCGGCCGGGGGTTAAAAAGCCTCTCGACAGAAAGGCTCCCGCTCAGGGAGGTAAAGCAGGGTGCCGGAAGGCACATGCGCGAATATAGCAAAAATGGAAATTTTTGTGAAATAGTGCACATATTCGGAGGTTCGTGGCATGAAAAAAGCCAGCCTGGCTTTTGTGCCGAGCTGGCTTTTTGCGGAGGGGATGAGATCAGAAGGTCAGGTCTTTTTCCACTTCGTGCGCTTTCAGGCGCGCCAGGGCCAGGTTGGCGTGGGCGCGGTCAAACACGCCGTAAAGGAAGATGCCTTCCTTGTTTCTGAGCGGGCTGGTGATGTGGTATTGCTTGCCCAGCGTGACGAGGATGTCTTCGATCTTGTCGTTCAGCCCCAGCGTGCGGATGGCCTTGAGCTTGGCGCGCACGATTTCGGTGTTGACGGCGGCGGCCACTTCAATGTTGATGCCGCTGCCGGCAGAGCCCAGCACCATGCCGCTGTTGGTGTCCACAATGGCTACGCACAGGATGCCGTCGAGCTTCATCAGTTCGTCCAGGGCTTGTTTGATGGTTGTCATGTCTGTCTCTCTTTCTGTTCAGAGGTGCTGCGTGATGGAAGAAAAACGGCCGGGGGCGTCACGCAAAACTCACCGCAAGGCCTATTTGGGGAAACTGGCCGAAATTCAGGCTTCGGACAACATCTTGGCGAACTCGCCGGCGCGATAGGACACCTGCCCCAGGATGGCCTGCCCGCCGGCAATGGCGATGACGACCAGATCGGCATCCTTGCGGGGCGCGCTGAAGACCACGGCGAAGCCGTCGTGCGTGTTGATGGTGACGCTTTTTTCAGTGCTCAGACTGGTCTCTTGCGAGACGACGGCGCTGATTGCAGAAATGGAGCTGGCCAGGGCGGCGATGCGGGCGGCCTCGCCTTTTTTCACGGCCGAGGCAACGTCAAAACCATCGACGGAGGCAACGACGACGGCATTCATGCCGGGCGATTTCGTTCAAAAAGGCGGCGGTTTCTTGCGTGGCCGGATTGCGCACGGCGGGATCAAGCGTGATATGAGCGCTCATGGGGGGAGTCTTCCATTAAATCGGCTTCCAGTTGGGACAGCAGGGTGTCGATGAGCAGGCTGACGTCGCTTTTGTTGCGCACGTCCACGGCCAGCACGGGCAGCACGAGGCGGTGACGGGCGAGTTCCTTGGCGTAGTCATCCAGATCAGGGTGAGGGTGGTTTTCCAGCCGGCCCACGCCAATGACGCAGGGCATTTCGGCCAGCTCTTTGGCAAAGCCTTGAAGGTAAACGCGCAAATCGGCCAGAGGATCGGGGCGGGAGTTGTCGGCCAGCAAAATCATGCCGATGGCGTTTTGCGAGAGGATTTTCCAGAGAAAGTCAAAACGGGTTTGGCCGGGGGTGCCGAAAAGGCGCAGACGGTCGCCATTGGGCAGGGTCAGCTCGCCAAAATCAAGGCCGACGGTGGTGCGGTCCTTGGCGTTTGAATCATCGTTGTTTTGAACGTCGGTGATGATGGGGGGCGTTTCACTGACGGCGCCGATGGCGGTGGTTTTTCCCGCGCCCATGGTGCCGGTGAAAAGAATTTTGTATTCATTCATGGAAATGATTCTTTGCGTTTGGTCAAAAATGCAGGCGTTCCCGTATGGTTTGAATCATTTTCAGATTGAAAAAGCGTTTGCGGGGCGCGGGCAGATCGAGGGAGGAATCGGACGGGGACGGGGCTGTATCCACCTGTGTTTGCAGCAGGGAGGCCGCTTGCAGCATTTGTATGAATTCGAGGCAGACGGTTTCGGTTTGGCGGCTGACTGCCACCAGCTCCTGCACGCTGAGAAAACGGCGCGAGAGCAGGGTGGCCAGGCGGATGCGGTCGGCATCGTGGCGCAGCAATCTGGCAGGCGGCCAGTGCAGCAGGCGGTAGCGGGCGGGGGGTTCTTCCTGGGCGCTGGCCGATTGCGAAAGCAGCTTTTGCTCGATGACTTGCAGCCATTGCTGAAAGCGATCAGGACGGATGGGGCGCTCCAGCAAATCGTGCGTGGTGTTTTCGCTTCTGCGCGCCAGGCGCAGCACGATGGGGGCCAGGCGGTTAAGCGTGGGGTTTTGGCCTTCGGCCGTGGAGCCGTCGGCCAGCAGGGCGTTATAAGGCGGGGCGCTGGCGTAAACCTAGTGGCTGGCGGTGTTTTGTGCATAAAGCCGCAGCAAGGTCTGAATGAGGGCGGTTTCTGCGGCCGGAAGTTTGTAGGTGCCCAGTCGGAGAACCGGTGCGACAGGAGGGGAGCTGGATGTTATGACACGGAAGGGGCATTAGGACAGGTGGTTTTTGGCGCTGGACTATATCCGCCGAAAAGGCCATGATCCGATATTGATCTTTCTAATATTGGTTTTTGTGAAAAATGCCACACTTTGATTATTGTAATATGGTTTTATTTTTTAAATAGGCTAAAACGAGTTGTTTTGATAAAAAACAAACTTTCATAAACTCGCATTTTTTGAATGGACTTGCCGCGGCGCTGGTTTGAGTGAATGGCGAGGTTTCGTAACGGGTTTTCAGGGAGATTAATGAGTCTCGGGGGTGTGGCTGCTGTGCAGGCGCGCATACAGCCCGCCTGCGGCCAGCAGGCTGGCGTGTGTGCCTTCTTCGACGATGCGGCCGCGTTCCATGACGATGATGCGGTCGGCGTGCTCGATGGTGGAGAGGCGGTGCGCAATGATGAGCGTGGTGCGGCCCAGCATGGCGCGGCCGATGGCTTGCTGTACCAGACGTTCGCTTTTGGTGTCCAGCGCGCTGGTGGCTTCGTCCAGCAGCAGCACGGGGGCGTTTTTGTAAAGGGCGCGGGCAATGGCCAAGCGCTGGCGCTGGCCGCCGGAGAGCTGGGCGGCGTTGTGCCCCAAAACGGTGTTCAGTCCCTGGGGAAGGGCGAGGATATGGTCGAGCAAATTGGCATCACGCAGGGCTTGCTCGACGCGGGCGGGATCGGGCGTGGCATCGCCCAGGGCGACGTTGGCCGCCACGGTGTCATTGAGCATGATCACGTCCTGGCTGACCAGCGCGAACTGTTGCCGCAGTGCGGGCAGGGGCCAGTGGGCGGGATCGGCGATGTCACGCCCATCAAGCAGGATTTGGCCCGAGTCGGGTTGCACGAAATGCGGCAGCAGATTGACCAGGGTGGTCTTGCCTGAACCGGAGGGGCCCACCAGGGCCACGGTTTGCCCTGCTTGCACGTGCAGGCTGACATCGTCCAGCGAGGGGGTATCGGCCTGGGGGTAGGTCAGGCGCACATGGGTGAGGGTGATGTCGCCCCGGGCGCGTGGGGCTTGAGCGAGCGATGTGACCGGGGATTCTGGCGGGATGGAGTCCAGCAAATCCAGCCCGCGCTCCAGCGCAGCCAGACTGCGGGTGACGGGGTCGATCACGTCTGATAAACGCCGCATTGGGGCAATCAGCATGAGCATGGCTCCAATAAAGGCGACAAAGCCGCCCACGGTGATGCTTTGCCCGCTGGACTGGCTTTGCGACAGGGCAATGCCAATGACGACTGACAGGGCAATGGCCGATACAAGTTGTGTCAGTGGCATGGTGGCAGCGGCCGCGCGGGTGGCCTTGAGCGCCAGGCTGCGCAGGTGCTGGCTCAATTGCTCAAACCGTGCGGCCTGCTGCGTTTGCGCGCCATGCAGGCGCACGATGCGATGGGCCAGCACGTTTTCTTCCACCACATAGGCCAGGGCATCAGTGGCATCTTGTCGCTGGCGGGAAAAGTGATAAAGCCGCCGCGACATGGTTTTAATGATGAAAGCCACGGCTGGCGCAAGTACCAGCACGATCAGCGTGAGTTGCCAGTTCAGATACAGTAAATAGCCCAGCAGCCCGATGACGGTGACAGCATCGCGCGTGGCGCTCAGCAAGGTTTGCACCAGCGTGGTGGAGCCGGTTTGCACCTCATAAACAATGGTGTTGGCCAGTTTGCTGGCCGACTGCTGGGCAAAAAGGCTGAGTTCGGCATCCAGCAGGCGGCCAAAGAGCTGCCTGCGCAGCAGCACGATGCCGTCGTTGGCAATGCGCGAGAGGGCGTATTGGCTGGCAAAGTGCGCCAGCCCGCGCAGGATGAACAGGGCAATGATGGCCAGCCCCGGCGCCCAAACGGGCAGAGTGCGGTCGGTAAAGCCGTCGTCCAGCAGGGGTTTGAGCAGACCGGGAATGCTTGCTTCACTCAAACCGCTGATGAGCGTGCCCACGGCAGCCATGACCCAGCCGATGCGATATTGCCTGAAGTACACCCACAGCCGCGCCAGCCTTTGTTTCAGGGGGCGGTGGGCCGGATGGCCGTCGGGCGTGGGGTGTTGAGTCATGAAAAAACAGGCTTACAGAAGCGGTTGCGATTGTAAGAAGCCCGTTTGTTCGGCCCTGCGCTGCTCAATCTGTGTCAAAAAGGGGCAGGCGGCGTCACCTTTAAAGACATTTTTTGCAGAAAAGTTTTGATGCGAATGTGTACCATCAATCCATCACACGCCCTCACAATCTGTGAGGCCGTTTTTTTTATGTGCTTTTCCGAATTTTTGAACGCATGACACATTCTTTTTCTGCGCTGCTGACACGTCGGGGCATGGCCCAATCGCTGGCTGCACTCATGGCGTCGTCAGCAGTCATGCCCGCATGGGCGCAGTTCAGGGTGGAAGTTTCGGGCGTGGGTCTGAAACAGTTGCCCATCGCCGTGCCGCCCTTTCGCGGGGAAGGCGCTGCGCCTCATAAAACGGCCGCCATCGTTTTGGCTGACCTGGAGCGCAGCGGCCTGTTTCGCAGCGTGAGCGCTGTCGATCAAGCCCTGGATGAAGCCACAGTGCCTGATATGGGCCTGTGGCGCCAGCGCGGCGCCGATGCGCTGGCCGCCGGCAGTGTGCAAACCCAGGGCGATGGCCGCTGGCAGGTGCGTTTTCGTTTGTGGGATTCCGTGCGCGGGCAAGACTTGGGCGGGCAGGGTTACACCGTGCCGCAAGGCGAGTTGCGTCTGGCTGCGCATCGCGTAGCGGATTACATCTACGAAAAGCTGACGGGCGAAAAAGGCGTGTTTTCCACGCGCCTTGCCTATGTCACCAAGGCTGGTCGCCGTTACACCTTGTGGGTGGCTGATTCCGATGGCGAGAACGCGCAGTCGGCTCTGTCCAGCCCGGAGCCCATCATTTCGCCGGCATGGTCGCCCGATGGCCGCCAATTGGCCTACGTGTCGTTCGAATCGCGCAAGCCCGTGGTCTATGTGCACGACGTGGCTTCGGGGCGCAGGCGCATGCTGGCGAACTTCCGGGGCTCCAATAGCGCGCCGACCTGGTCACCCGATGGGCGCAGCCTGGCCGTGACGCTCTCGCGTGATGGAGGCTCGCAGCTATACATCATCAATGCAGGTGGCGGTGAGCCCCGGCGGCTGACCCGCTCCAGCGCGATTGATACTGAGCCCACGTTCTCACCCGATGGAGGCTTGATCTATTTCGTGAGCGACAGGGGCGGTTCGCCGCAGGTCTATCGGATGCCGGTCAGTGGCGGCAATGCCCAGCGTGTGACCTTCACGGGCAACTACAACATTTCGCCTTCGGTCAGCCCGGATGGCCGCTGGCTGGCCTACATCAGCCGCACGGGCGGAGCCTTCCGCCTGCATGTGCTTGAGTTGGCAACCGGGGCGGTGACGGCTTTGACGGATACCGTTGAAGATGAAAGCCCCAGCTTCGCCCCCAATAGTCGGCTGATCGTGTATGCCACTCGGCAAGGCGGTCGCGATGCCCTGATGACCACCACGCTGGATGGCAAGATCAAGGCGCGCCTGGCGGGCAAAGGCGGCGATATTCGGGAGCCTGCCTGGGGCCCTTTCCAGAACTGATTTTTTTCACTATCACTCTTGCTTAAAAAGGAGCAAATCATGTTGTTTAACCGTTACCTCATCGCTGCAGCTGCCTTGGCACTTTTGAGCGCTTGCAGCAGCACTGAAACCGTGGATCCGCAGGCAGGCGCTGGCACTGCCACCACCATGCCTGGCGACACGGCTGGCTCTGGCGTGACCAGTGTGCAGGCAGACACCAGTGCGATGGACGCCGCCGGCCCCGCAGGCGTGCCCACCGTGGTGTATTTCGATTTCGACAGCTTCGTGGTCAAGCCTGAATATCAGTCTGTAATTGACGGACACGCCCGCTATTTGCAGGCCCACCGTGGCCGTCAGGTCACGCTGGAAGGCCATACCGACGAGCGCGGCGGTCGTGAATACAACCTGGCCCTGGGGCAAAAACGCGCCGAAGCCGTGCGACGTGCGCTGGGCGTCAATGGCGTTTCCGATGCCCAGGCCGAACCCGTGAGCTTTGGCGAAGAAAAACCCGCTGTCGTTGGCACCGGCGAAAGCGCGTGGTCGCAAAACCGTCGCGTTGAAATCAAATACCGTTGATTCAAGCCGGGATGCAGATGAAAAAAATGCGTCTGACGGCTTTGGCGTTGTCGTTGGCTGCGGCCAGCTTCAGCGCCCATGCCCTGTTTGGCGATGACGATGCCCGGCGTGCCATTCTGGATTTGCGTCAGCGCCTGGATGCTTCCATCACTGCGCAAAACCGCATGGCGGAAGAACAGGAACAAACGCGCCGCGTGATGCAGGAGATGCAAAACCAGATCGTGACGTTGAGCAATGAAGTGGCCCAGCTGCGCGGCATGCAGGAGCAAGCCCAGCGCGATCTGGAACGCCAGCAGCAGGCCATGCAGGGTATGGAAGATCGCCTGCGCAAGGCGGAAGCCAGCGAGCAGCTTTCTGCGGAGTCATCCGATGGCGAGGTTGCGGGAGGGGCATCTTTCAATCCGAACGCTCCGGTCAATGCAGTGGCGGCGGATCAGTCACGCACGGCAACGGATGTGGCCGAGCGCAAGGAATACGATGCCGCGATGGAAGTCTTCCGTGCGGGCGACTATCGCGGGGCGCAAACCCGGCTGGCGCGCTTTATCAAAAAGCACCCGCAAAGCAGTTATGCGCCATCGGCCCTGTTCTGGCTGGGCAATGCGCAATACGCCACGCGCAACTATAAGGAAGCCATTACCAACTTCCGTTCCCTGCTGACCAATGCGCCCCGGCATGACAAGGCGTCGGAAGCCTTGCTGGCCATTGCCAACTGCCAAATCGAGCTGAAAGACAAGCGCGCAGCCCGCGAATCGCTGAACCAGCTCATCAAAACCTATCCGCGCACTGAAGCAGCGCAGGCTGGCCGCGAACAGCTCGCCCGCCTGCGTTAAAATGCGCGATTACCTTGCCGCACCCTGCTGACGCCGGGGGCGGCTTTTTCCTGTATGGGCGGTGTGTGTCAGGCGTGACTGGCAGCAGCAGCCCATCAATTCATCCAAAAGGAGCTTGAATGCGTCATTACGAAATCATTTTGCTGATTCACCCGGATCAGAGCGAACAAGTGCCCGCCATGCTGGAGCGCTACAAGGGCATGATCACCAGCGGTGGCGGTCAAATTCACCGTGTTGAAGACTGGGGCCGCCGTCAATTGGCCTATCAAATCAACAAGCTGTCCAAAGCTCATTACATCTGCCTGAATATCGAAGCCTCGCAGGATGTGCTCAATGAGCTGGAACACGCCTTCCGCTTCAATGATGCCGTGCTGCGTCACCTGACTGTGCAAAAAGCCAAAGCCGAAACCGGCCCTTCCTCCATGATGAAAACCGTGGAGCGCGAGGAAGCCCGCAAATCGCAGCAAGCCGCCGAGCAAACTGCCGACTAAGGTTTTGAGCTTTTCGAGAGGCGATTGATAACGTGGCTTTCCCGCGTGGCAACACCCTCGGCTCAAATGCACACAAAAGGCGCATTGATTTTTTGACGGATTGTTTTTGGCCCATTGAATGAACCGGGTAGAACTGTCGGCTATCGTTTGCGAGCGAGGCGCTCTGCGTTATACGCCGGCGGGATTGCCCGCGCTGGATTTGCAGCTTGTGCATGAATCCAGCCAGGCCGAAGCCGATCACGCCGTGCAAGTCAAACTGAATATCAAGGCAGTGGCCATAGGCACGGTGGCCGAACGGCTGGATAAACAGCCCGTCGGTCTGAATGCCCGATTTTCAGGATTTTTGGCCAATATGCGTCAAACGCGCCAGTTTGTGCTGCATATTCAGGATTTTCAACAAAATTTGTTTTAAGGAGGCCCCAAATGGCCACGTTCAAGAAATTCAATAAAGACAAACGCCCCAAGCGCAATACCCAGTCGCTTTTGTTCAAGCGCAAGCGCTTTTGCCGCTTTACCGTTGCCGGCGTGGAAGAAATTGATTACAAGGATATTGACACCCTGCGCGATTTCATTTCCGAAAACGGCAAGATCATTCCTGCCCGCCTGACCGGCACCCGCGCCCTGTATCAGCGCCAGCTCAACACGGCCATCAAGCGCGCGCGCTTTCTGGCCCTGCTGCCCTACACCGACAAGCACCGCGTCTGATCCGCAGGCAAAGGAGTAACCACACCATGCAAATCATTCTTCTGGAAAAAGTGGCCAACCTGGGCAACCTGGGTGACATCGTCAAAGTCAAGGACGGCTACGCACGCAACTTTCTAATCCCCTCCGGCCGCGCCCGCCGCGCCACCGAGGCCAACAAGGCCGAGTTTGAAGCGCGCCGCGCCGAGCTGGAAAAACAGGCCGCCGAGAAACTCGCCGCCGCCCAGCAGCAGGCCGAAAAACTGACCGGCGCCGTCATCAAGCTCACGCAAAAATCCGGCGTTGACGGCCGCCTGTTCGGTTCCGTCACCAACTTCGACATTGCCGAAGAGCTGGAAAAACAGCACGGCGTGCAAGTGCACAAATCGCAAATTCGCCTGCCCTCCGGCCCCATCAAAACCGTGGGCGACGCCACCGTCGTCATCGGCCTGCACACCGATGTGCTGGCCGAAATCACGGTCTCCGTTTACGGCGAAACGGCCTGATTGCCGCCGCGCAAATTCCTTTTGCTGCGCAAGCCGCTGGGTTTCAAAGCCCGGCGGCTTTTTTCTTGCGCAAGCGGATATGTGCTTTTGCCACCCGTCTGCGCCACGTTCACCGCATTTGCCGTGGTTTTGCACGAACTGGCGCAATGACAAGCGCCCCCGTCCCGCCTATTCTTGCCCCCCATGTCTGACGATCTGATAGCCCCCCCGCCCATGCACCAGGCCGACGACGCACCCGTGCCCGTGGAAGATGACCTGCCCCCTGTCGAGCCCGAAGCGGACTTGCCCATCTCCGACACGCAAATCAGCCAGCTTCGCATCCCGCCGCACTCGCTGGAGGCCGAATCCAGCGTGCTGGGCGGACTGCTGCTGGACAACAGCACCTGGGATCGTGTGGGCGATCTGCTCATCGACAGCGACTTTTACCGCTTTGAGCACAAACTGATCTACGCCGCCTGCGGCCGCCTCATCAACGAAAGCAAACCGGCTGACGTCATCACCGTCTTTGAAGAACTCCAGCGCCAGGGCAAAGCCGAGGAAATCGGCGGCATCGCCTACCTCAACGCCCTGGCGCAATACGTGCCCAGCGCCGCCAACATCCGCCGCTACGCCGAAATCGTG
>ERZ772827.941-NODE-941-length-15232-cov-6.828886_pt1 | contig 15232 bp, 13 predicted proteins | sample MGYA00580850_ERZ772827 | MGnify/ENA primary metagenome ERZ772827 (study PRJEB29015, sample SAMEA2737950) | human oral metagenome | biome: human oral; feature: human-associated habitat; material: dental | place: China | collected 2145 ...
TGTCCGCGGCACTGCTCTCATCAGCAATGTTCCTATGAACATAGGCGGCCTTCAACGCACTCAGAGCATCCTTCATGGCATCGAATTCCGCAAACCCAATATTCCTATTAGGGGTTTCAGCGCCCATCTCATTATTGTTGATATCACTCATACTTCATGTATACCACGGCATTTGACCGCAAACCTGTCGGAATTAATGAAGCTTATTCCAGTCACTAGGAAAACAGGGGCCAGGTAACAGTTGGTGAAACATTATTCTTTGATTATCCAGATAGTCCTGTTTCAGGGTTAATTTGCAAAGAACGGACAGGATCCACCAAACTTTCAAGTGAAATATATCAGGTTTACTATATACACCTCACTTCCTAAAGAGTAAGATGCTGGGTGCTATCAGCTTCTTGTTCCAATGTTTCAGCATCAGCAGCTTTATTATCTGTATCTACAGCAAGTAGGTTAGTGCTAGGCGATTCACTGGTAATCTCCACACCAGCAACATATGCGTCGATGGCTCTGTCATCAGCATTCGTAGCATATAAATCATCCAGATGCTCTTGGGAGGACATCATGGTGGGGTTAATCATGTATCCTGTTTCAGGTTCAATTGAATCAATAACACGACCAATATGACCCAAAGTACTGTTTGTTATCCCTTTACCTTCTATTTGTGCAGCTACTTGCTCCAGTTTTTGTTCACTTGACATATCTGAAACTGTTTCCAAAGATTGTTCATCAGCCATCAACGCATTCACAGATTCAGATAAACCACGCCTTTTCAATTCTTCTCCCACCAACTCACGGGAAAGATGATTATTCTCCACTATCGCACGCACTCCCTCAGCTGCTAGCACACCTAGTGTAAATCTTTCCAGTAATGCTGGCCCAGCAATAAATGTTCGTTGATGTAAATCCACAACTGTTACTTTGGATACCACACGGCGAAGGATCCGTAATCGTCGAGCAAAACGATGATCAAGATTGGGCATAATCAGTTCTCCTTATTTAGAATCAGATTCTCTTGGCTTGGAACGGAGCGGAACCGTAGGATAGTCACCTTTCACGCATTGAGAAAACACGCCATTAGGATCCATGAGACGCTTCATATGGTAATCACAATGAGTCCGCAAGAATGTTTCAACATAAGTCTCTGGATCTTTAAGCCGTAACTGTTCAAATCGCTTCCATAACGCCTCAATTCGTGTCAAGGCTTCAGGATGCGACCACCACTCTGGCGACCATGCCACACGCATTGACTGAGACTTTGTTGTCCCATATGTCGGTAGTAAAAATTCTTCTGCAAATTGAAACATTGATGCAAACCGCGGCGATTTTTTAGGTGCGGGCTTTGATGGCTTTACTGGTTTTACCGGTTTTGGATATAGCTCAGCACGGATGCTTTCCTCAGCTGCATCAACAAGCTCATACAAGGCATCAAGGAATGGCGGCTCCCCCGTAAGTTCCTCACAGATTTGTCGTGTCTGACCGATAATTTCTTTGTTGACATGGTCCAGGAGATCATTCTTCAATGATTCAAATATTGTCTCTTCGATATTCTTCATGATACGCCTCTTACTTAGTTTTCTTTTGGCAATGCATCACGGATCTTTTCCGGCCAATAATCACGGGTCCAGAAAGGTTCCATTTCTGCAATGAGTGGCCGTCGTTTAGCCGCAAACACTACCGCGCGATTACTGCCTAGTGCAGCTAATTCCGATACAGTAAGGATCTTTTTTTCTTGTTTCTGTGAAGACACAGAGCGTTGTCCTTGAGAAATAGACACTGATTTTACCCACTCCTCATAGTCACCAATCAGTGCTTCCATTTTACCCAGCATTTTTTCGTCGCGCACCCCGCCACCATACAGCAAAATTGCTGTTGCAGACCATAAAGCTTCCATGCCTTCTTCACCCCACACACTGACCCCTTGGGCATATGATTGCAAAATCGTCATTAAAATGATTGAGCGTGATCCGTAGTGTGAATAAAGTTTCGGTAACTCTGGCCATCGTACAACGTTCGCTGCTTCATCTAGTGGTGCTACCAGTGGAATAGGTAGACGGCCACCATTTTCTTCACCATAACGCTCTGCTGCTTTCATTACTGCCGCTGTGAGCGCCGTCGTCAAGGCAGCAGCATTATCTGCACCTTCTTTTGAAAGAACATACAGCGTACTGTTCTTAGAGCGCACAAATTCATCTGGATTAAACCGTCGAGCATCCGGACGTGGATTCACCCACTTTGATGCAGCTTGCCGACCTAGTGATGCCGCCATCTGTTGCGCTTGAGCAAACAACCCAGACCGTGTGACATCTACAGTATTATACCGAGCCTCTAACGCATCAGTTACAAGTGGCCACTCGCCATTTTCTGCCAAAATTTCGATAGGGGTTCGATCATTATCATCTGATACCCATAAAAACACATCAGAAATAGGTCGGTTTGAGATCGCCGCAGCTAATAGCAAATGAGCAAAAATATCTCGACCACCTGTAGAGAAGAATGCATCATCGCTACCTGATGAGGCACCCATCTCCGCTGTTTTAAAAATATCTGCCAAAGCCATGGCACTGGCATCCATTTTCTCTGGATCTTGCCGCACCATATCTAATGGGTCGAAAAACCATGGTTCTTGTTCAAATCCATGAGCGATTCCCTGTGGATCGAACACAAATACTTCGCCTCGTGCCGCAGTAATTTTAATCGTGTCATCAATGATGTCACGCTTATTAGATGTAGTGAGAACTACCCCCGGAGCATCCACAATAGCTGGGATAACTTGTGATGTTGTTTTACCCATGCGGGGACCAAAAATCACCAAATACAGATCCTCCCAGGTGGAATACAACCCAGTTTTCGTTCCTGGAAGCTTACCTAAACGTAATCCAGGATGTGCGAGTGCATCTTTCTCTGGCATCCATTTCCTAGCCTTAGCCGTCGCCGCCTTTTTTGATAGTGATTCAATATCACGCTTTGCTGCCAGATGCTTTGATGCATGATCAATACGCGCAGTCTTCTTCCCTGGTTTAAAGATCCGAATCCCAACAATGACCAGCAGAACAATGATTGAGATTAATCCGATGACCGACCAGGTAGCAGCCGCTGTCCACTCGATTTTTCCGGTAAGGGTATCAATAGTGTTACGGATGGGATTCTTTGTTGCTGCTGAAGGTTTTCCAGTCATAGATACTGATACCCATAAACCAAAATTGATCAACCCAATGACTACAATGAACATGGATAGTAGAGCGATCCCCATGATAGTTCTAGGATCTGCTCCAATATTTCCTGCATTACGCGCATTATCGCGCCCCATTCTTTTCATTCTTTCCTCACCTACTATAATTTATTCTTATCGTATGGTTGTATCTCCACTGGCTTCACATTAATAACCGTGACCAAAGGAATCCATTCGCGTTTTTCAATGGTTGTGCCTGGTTGGAGACGTACTGTGCTCATGAGCCACTGTCCATCGTGGATATCTTGGAGATGTTTCAATGGATCGTCAAGCTCAACTCGATATACCCGTGCATCTGCGGCACAACATGTTACTGTTACTCTCGATAATAAGCGTACATTTTGGCTAGTGGTACTTATCTGACCTTTTATCCGCACTTGTCGCCCCTGAAGCCGCAGATCAGCAGGCTTAAGAGACCTCGCAATAACCTCAAATAGCGGCAATTCAGGAGTTCCTGTTCCTAATGTTTCCCATGTATTGGGATTTCCCATAGTTGCCACGGCATAGTTTGCTGTGGGCACCATGGTTGTTGACAACATGGGTGGACTAATGACCATAACCACTGTACATAAACTTCCTATCATCCAGGGGGTGTACCATGGAATACTATGATTATCACCACAGCATGATTCTATTGGGGATAGCAAAAGAAATATTCCAAGGGAAAACAATCCGATACCGCTGAGAATCAATACCAATGGGGGAAATGATACCCATGCCTGATATTTCTCCAACCATACTGCTCTGCACAGCCCTACTCCTAATAAAACTAACAGAATAGAACTGCTATATCGACGGTAATACTTCATGATAGCCGCCCCCAAATTCCTGCCACAATAATGGTAGATATTAACGCCATACATACCCCTGCTAATGCAATTACTTTCGTTGCTTGCACCCCCAACATGCCATCCATTAAAGCTGCTAGTTTCAAGTCTATGATGGGACCGAGAACTAAAAAGACAAGTAGTGATGCTAAAGGTAATGCACTAAATGAAGCTGCGACAAAAGCATCCCCTAACGAGCATAAAGATAACATCATGGCTAAACCCATCATGACTAAAATCGCCATAAGAATGTTGTTCTGAACAACAGACATGAATGATCGTGGTAGTAATGTTGTAGCGATAGCAGCACAACCAGCACCAATGATAACAAAGGTTAATGAGGATAGCGCATCATGGCTCATTGCTTGTAGCCATTGATTTTTCTTCGAAACTCTTTGCCGGCTTACTGAATGGCATACTAGCTCATCCACTGGAACTAGTTTATTAAAAGCGCGATGGCCAAAGAATGTTACGATCATCCCCACTCCGATAACAGCTATTAGTCCTGCAGTCCACCGTGCCATTGCTATCTGCCAACTGTTGAAAGCCGTCATAGTTGCATATATCACCACAGGATTTAACGATGGAGCCGCTACCATGAAGGTAATTGCAGCCCCTGCTGGCACACCAGAAAGCATCATTCGTCTAGCCAATGGAACTGAGGCACATTCGCAACTAGGGGTTATCATCCCACAACAAGCAGCTATCAGTATTGCGGCAAATGGGTGCGCGGGAATAATTCGAGCCCATCGACTAGGCGTCATCATTATCGCCACTGTTGCTGATGCCATAGAACCAAGAAGAATGAACGGTATTACCCCAATGCAGAGTACTACAAACGTCGCAGTAGCAGCATGCAGTTTTGGCCACTCCTGAAATACTTGGTGCAAGATGGGAAAGCGCAACCCTGATAAAATAACTAGCCCTAATACGACAAAGATACTTAAACTGATTTGTCGTAGCTTTGGCAAAGATGATTGGGATGGCACTGTCATAAGTTTTATTCCGATACCGAGAGATATTCCATATCTGATAGCTTCCACATGTTTCCCTCTTTGACCATGTGAACGTTAATCTTGCTTTTCCTAATAGGGGTTTGGTCTCCATCAGCATGCCATACAGATGTTTTTGCTTGTATCGGAATTACTGCTTGAGTTGCGTCAGCAGGAATATCTACATTATCCAGCAACTTAACAACAGTGTGGATCTTGGATTTATCATGCGCCCACGTATTCCATTGCTTTGGCTTTGGCGCGGAATCGTCTCCGGCAGCCTTAAGATATTTTCCAGTAAGTCGGTCTTTTACCCGCTTTGCCCCATCTGATGGAGACTTGTCTGTCGCAGGTGAATACGACAGTATTGATGCGGCTAAGGATTGCGCACCTACAGCAGGATCATTAAGTGGATCAAATTCATCAACTGCTGGATCACTGGCACCCACATGCTCTTGTGAAGTGTCCGTGGTGTTATGTTCTTTTCCTAGTAAGAAAGCCACGGTAACTCCTAATACTGCAATGATTACTATGCTGGTAATCAGTATGACTAACCTGAATCTCTTGAGATAATCCATAATAGTCTCTCCATACTACCTATTTCTTTTTCTTCTCAAACTGTTTTGCTTTTTCGGGAATAATCTTGACATAGTGCTGAGTTTCTTCAAATGGTGGAACTCCACCATTATTAAGCACTGCACCTGGGCCAGCGTTATAGCCGGCTAGCATTAGTTCAGTATCATCACCATGGATTTTTCCTTCGGCCTTCCATTCCTCATTTTGTTCTGCAATGGAGCATAAAAACCGACCTGATGCCATCGTGGCATCACCAATGTCGTTGACATCACCAGATCCAGGTGGGCCAATAGCATTGCCCTTATCGTCCACCTTACGTCCCCATGCGGCCCATGTTTCCGGCATAAACTGTCCTGGACCTTGGGCTCCTGTCGAAGATACAAGTCCTTGTTTGAAACCAGATTCTTGGTGATAAAGTGCGGCTAAGATCGGGGCACGCAACTGTTTGCATTGGGCAGCTGACCGTTCAAACCACTTTGCATATTCTGGTGGAATATCGGTAGCATCCAGATCATCATCAACATGGACTGGGGCATCATCGTTATCACAATCACTGGTTCGATGAGTGCTTCCTGTCGGTGATGAATCTTTTTCACCATTAAGTGAATATTTTTCACCTTCCTTCGGGTAGCCTCCACCTTTGACTGTGATGTGGACGTGATCGTAGTGATTTTGAGTAGGACTCCCGCGATCATTCATAGTGTATCCGTCATCACCCTCTGCTGGAATGAATTGCTGACGCCAAATGAAGTATTCAATATTAAATTGCTTAGCGTTACTACGGAAATAATCAAGTACTTCGTCACCAAATTTTTTGCCTTCATCAGTATCCCACCGAGGAATCATCAAATCCACGGCACGTCCTTCAGGATGGTCTTGATGGGAATCACCTGGTCGCCAACCACCCATGGATTGAATCTTGGGGAATTTCACTGCCGCAGCCCGAGCTACCCGAATTGCATCTTTTTGCATGTGCTCTTCTGACTTTAGTTTGCTTGTAGGCGGCAGTTCAATCTCTTTCGAGGTGGAATTAGTTTTTGTTGCATTCTTAGCAGCTTCCGCCAATACAGAGGCGAATTCTTTGCGACCTTGCGTTGTTGGATGTACCCCATCGTTACCGATAAGACCAGAATTATCTTTAACTCGCTTCTCCCAGTCCGCAATAGTAGCCTTATCAGCATTCTTTCGCACCAGTTTATTAACACTGGCGGCAGAAGAAACCTTAGCCCCCGCCACTGTCGTCAGTACCACACGAGCACCATGTGTTGCTTCAATGGCTTCATCGAGTTGATCTTGGCTGAATTCACCGTTAGTGCCTAATGCTAAAATCACCACCTCATAACGAGTTGATGTGTGTTTGAGAATATCTAACCCTTCAGAAAATTGCCGACCGACTTTAGCATTAATAGATGCATCTGGCAATACTTTTTCCAAGTCAGATTTGGCGCCTTCAGTAAGGGAATCACCAATGAGGAAAATCTTAGAATTCCCACCAGTTTTTGGTTTTCCTGTACTCGGTTCTACTGCTTTATTCAGCCAAGGTTGCGGATCGACGTCATGTCCGCCAGAAAGCCTACCGCCCTCCCACACTTCAAAATGCAGATGTGACCCTTGTGGCCCTGGAGGAACTACTTCACCGTTATAGCCTTGGTTAGCAATATGTTGACCAGCTTTGACTTCATCACCGGTCTCAACCAAAATATCTTCGGGGAAAATATGCCCATATACCGTGGAGTATTTTTTTCCACCAAACTCATGATCAATCACAATCCATTGTCCAAAACCTGTTGCTGGTCCGGCTTGGGCAACTGTACCATCAGCAAATGCAAGAATTGGGGTGCTTGGCCCCTGCGCGATATCCAATCCACGATGATCTGGACGATCTGGGGTACGCCATCCTGATGTCAGGTGATCTAAGGCATGTGCTTCAGGATAACTGTATGAGCCTTCAGGCACGCTGCTGTCCATAGTGCCTGATCGTTTGGACCCAACACATGAAGAAAAACCATTTTTAGTAAGCCCATCATAATCGTCGTCACTAAATATTACCACGATAAGAAAGAAGACTACCGCGATACAAGCAAGAATACCAACGACTATTTTCATAGTATGCCTTTGGAGAAATACTCATCAAATCGAACATTGGTATCATGCAGACGGTGCTTCACCTCTGTTGGTGTCAAAATCGTTTGTACTGGAATTCCCGGAGTACCATCTTTTGCAGGTTTAATCATGAATTGACCGCGGCCTAGTGCCCCAGATCGAGCATTACGACTTCGAGTCCTACCTGGATGAACTCCTCGGGACCATGACACTACCATAGCGGCTTCTGCCGCGGTAAAAGTTAAACGAGATTGCAAAATATCTAACTCGCTCGCAGGTAAGCCACCACAAATAACCATGCCTGCACGTTCGATAAACCCCATAGCAGTTTGTCGATCTTCTTCATTAGATAAGGCTTCTAAATCACGGAATGTATGCGTGATCATATTGAGCACTGTTGCATCAGTACGGTTTAACCTTGTGAGCGCATCAACGTGCTGCACCATACCAGGAGCTGCTGCCAACACCTGCCATAGTTCGTCTAATGTAGCTGAGAAGTACTGTTGTTTCGCAAGACCAACATCAGCAAGCATATGTGCTGCCTCGATTGCGCCGAAGGCGGCTGACCAACATGCCATCATCACCGCCGCCTTCATTGCTTCATCGCCACGGTCAATTGCTGATACATCGATACAAACAGCATTTGCACCAATGTGAATGGGTGAGGATGTTTCACCAGCAAATATTTGCCCAGTTGGCCCATCAAGCAATGAGTTTAAGGACAATAGTAAATTGTCAATTCGGTTATCCCATTCTTCCTGGGTGCGTGCTCGGCCTTTTTTAAATAGTTCATCAGATCCTTGTTCTAGGTGATTAATGAGATCTTCTAATACTGGTGGATGCTCCCAATCAATATTGGTATGTGTATATATTTCTCGCAATGCAATCGAAACAAGCATGGCCTCCCAATCCTTCATAGGAGTTTTTCGGCCTAAACCAACTAACGTAGCCACCATTGTTACTTGTCGACCATGCACCTGCTCCAAGGCCCGATGTAATGTATCTTCAATACGTTTGTATTCTTCTTTGTCTTTAGTCTTATCCATTTCTGTTAATTTGTTACGGATTTGGGGAATCACTCGCCCTAGCGCCCCAACATCTAGCGGATTAAGTGTGCCTGCACCATGCCCAATAGTGATAACTTGACCACCTACTTGTTGAACAAAGCCTACATATTCACCTTTAATGTCACCAGCAATAATGGGAATATGTCCTTGGGCCACATCTCCCATTAGCATTTTGCGCACTAACGTAGACTTACCTTTACCCGGGACCGACAGCACAAAACATGATGGGTTTGAGATGATTCCTTCACGAAACCAGCTCAATGGGTCACAACATATTTCTGCGCCTGTAATAGGATGGACGCCTAAAGGAGTACCAATTGCTGGTGCGGGAGCACCAGCAACATTAGGGTTAAAACCTGCACCTAGATTCGTTGTGGTTTGCCATTCCTGCGGCCCAGACACCACTGCAGCTTGCCCCGACCAGGGGCCAGAAAAACCTCGCATCGTCGATCTGGAAAATGATTTTTCACCACGCACTGGTTCTGTACCACCAGCCATGTTAAATAGATGCTTGGAGTCTTCTACATGTTTTTTATTATGGCTCAGCCATCGAGCATAGCCAAAACCTTTGATAGAGAAAATAGGTGGAGGGGTAGCATCACCATGCATAATCTGTTCATGCAGTTCGAAGTAATCTATTTGCTGTTTCTTCTTTCTAACCATGACTGCAACCCTTAGCTCGCCACATGTTCGTTATACTGCCACCCATATGCGGGGATGCCTGCCGCTAAGAGCGCACCTAAATGTTGTCGCCCGATCATTCTGCTTATTCGTAACCGTGCTTTAGGTGACAATGCACCGATAATTTCACTAGCTAGTTGTTCGCATGAATTCTCATCTGCGGTTTCAATTACTAGAATCCCAGATCTGCGGAATAATCGTGCAGTTTTTTCTGATTCACGAAATGCGTCAGTTGTAAGACGATTTACTTCAATCCGATACACTTCTTCAAAATCTCGCAGTATACCGGTAGACACCAAAGAGTTGATTTCCTGGTTAATAGCATCGTCCTCAAGTACATCATATACAATACGCGTTACATCATCACAAGTAATTGACGTAAGACTTTCTTGTACTTGCTCTGCTAATGGCGGAAACTCAACATTTTCTGTGTCCGGCGCCCAAATAGTAGATGAATATTCTGCTACTTCCAATAATGATAATGGATTCCATGTAATATCTACTGCATAGGGGGCATAACAATCTGATATTTCCTTTGCAACCAATGTTTCTGCTTCATCCTTGGGCATGCCAGGAGTTAGAAATGTTATTAGAGCATACATTGGCATTCCCGTGCATATTGGTTGCGCGATGGTAGATATGGATCCCACTATAGATTTTTCCGCCATGTGTGTTCGCCATAGCTCTAAGAGTTCATAATCTGACACCGTATCAAAAGGCCCTTCAAGTAGCACAGATGCTTGCTTAAATTGCGATTGCCACATCACACCTATGTCAAAACCGCCAACATCACGCACTTGCGTAATTGTTAAGCCTTTTAAAATTGGTACATGTGTCTTTGTAGATTTTGATGCCCACCACATTGGTAAAATTGTCTTTCTGCTAGTTACTTGATAACCATGATGATGTTGAGGTTTTCGACCATGGAATCAAACCAACACCACATGTCACCTGGAAACCGACATCTTGTTGGCGCCTCATTAGTTGCAATTGTATTGATGATCCTGCTCCTAACTGTTCAATATCATGTGTAATTTGTCGCATGTCAGCGGATTCATCAATGGTGGCAGTCACAAAGAGTGAGTATTTTCCCAATTGTGCTCCGCGAGCTTGTGCACGTCGGGCTGCTTCGGTATGTTCCAAACGAATTTCAGCGTTGGCAGACCGAATCTTTTTTGAGGAATTCGCCGCAACCATAGCATCTCTATGCTCATCTTCTACCTTCTTTGCGCCAGCACCAGCAGAAAATGGTCGATAGCAGATCATTACACGTTTTCTGTTGACCCGAGAATGTGGCACGATGAGGTTCTGCAAAAGATTATCCTCAAAGGTCGACCGGGGCGCTTGTGACATTTCCCAGGTAAGTGATCGAACACCATTATGTTCATAGAATTTTGGCTGGGTAGTTGCCATAGACGGCCCAGCATCTTCCCACTTCATTTCGTGTGGTTGGTTGATTAAATCTAGTGCCTCAAAATCAGCTTCGGCTGCTGGATTATAGAAACTATGAATGCGAGCCACTGCTTGTTCATACGACATTGGCAATGCAACCATTCCGGCATATTCTAGTGTTGCTGCCCATGAAGGAACCCGGGTTGCTAGCTGGGACATGAAGTCATTATCCGCCATCACACCTGCCGATAGTTTTACAGTGATGGCAATATGTCCTACTACTTCAGGTAATGTCATTGAGATTGTTTGTGCCGCTTCATACATAATCTGTTTTGCTATTTCTGGGGCATCATCTGAAACAATCTGTGACACCTCTCTAGCGACTAAAGCACCTGTGCCGGGACGGGTAGCAATGACCACAGCCATCTGCAAGATATCTCCCGCTAAAGATAATGTTTGCAACCAACGTGCCCATTCCGCGGTCATAAGATTCCGCTCAGTTTGCGTGACCGCAATTTGACCGGTAAAAGTCACATCTAAAAGCACTGTCGCTTCACGACGAGGTCTGTCGAGGATCACAACAAATTCCCTTCCGTTACTATCAATGCCAGATATAGCTTCAGTTCGAGCCAATAATCCAGGAAGCCTTCGATGCCCACCCGGTACGCGAGAGAATTCCCCTGATACATATACGTTTGCTTTGTTACGTCGACGTTGCCAGTCCTGAAAAATCATTTGCCCATACTGAGCTAGTGACCTATTTGCCCGGCGAAAAGACATAACAGCCATAAGTAAACCAAATATCACAGCAACTATGATGCCAAGAATAATCTGCTGGTTTGCAATAAAGATAAAGAGCAGTAACGCACCGATAAAACCCACTATGGTGACCTGGACAGATAATCCACCCAACCCGGTGCGTCGTGAGGGCATTCCCAAAGCATATTGCACTGGAATACTAAGATCATCATTGATATCAGACATGCTAACTACCTGCTTTTTCAACTCTTATTGGGGAGGTTATAACAGCTCCTAAAAATAGGATTCTAATTTATATAGAAAATGAGATAATATCATTTTCACCTATTTATCCGCACTATCCCATCTCAACACACAACAATATTTATTGACCATTACATAACTCCTTACAATTAAATACAACTGCTAAAATACCTGCATGACAGGACTGCAAACACTATTAACACCTGCAACTATCACACATGAAGTCTCAGGAAAGTAGCGTAAGAACTAATAAGATTATATTTACACCACCCCAATCCATAACACCATAGATAAAAATAAAAATCATTTGTAAATTTTTGCTAAAACACAACGTCAGATACATTTACTCCTTTGCTCTTTGTAAATTCCGCACTACAACAACCACCCCATAAAGGTGGAAGCATAAGCGATAACTCAACCAGTCTTACAAAATTTACTTTGCACTAATCCTGCATTAAGTAAATAATTCGGAGAATATAAAAATGCTGGTAAAACATCAAAAATGGCGTCACCCCCAATGGAAATCAGTCATTGACACCCTCGGAATTATCTGCAACACTTCATATTTATCGCAAGAAGAATTCTGCATATAGCCACACGAGTAATCCCCAATCAGGGGATTTAGAAGAGATAAGGAAAGTAATAATGTCGTATCGGGAGATAGCTGCTCGGCAGCGTGGGTTCCTCCTCCGGTCTCAACTCACCGAAGAAGAAATCCAAGAAGCACGCGACACCGGGTTTATTATTGAGAACCCACCGTCACGTCTTGATTGTCTCTTCTATACCAAGTTAAATACTTCTGATTGGAGTGAAATGTTCTATAAATGGTGGCTAGTAGCTTTTCCTACCATCCCCCCGGAACAACGACACCCCATGCCTTACCTTGCTGGCAGTGAAGCACTTGATATCCGGGGAATTGGCCGGATCGGCAGCGGCGACCCAACATGCATCATCACCCCACCAGAACTCATGCCCTACGCTAATATCGAAGAAAAAGTCACCGACGAATTCATCGTCGACGACAACATCCAACCCACCGACTGGTCCCTCGTTGATAACACCCCCGTAGAAAACATTCTACCCGCGTTACGGAGGTATCTTCTTACTACTGATGATTTCGAGGATTCTGCTGATGCAACCCTCGGTGCCTACCATCATGGTTGCTCCTGGGACGAACTCGCAGAAGTACTAGAAGTCTGCACTGGGCAATGGACAATCTACGAAACCGGAGAAAAAGCTAAAACTGGTAGGGAGGTTCTTGATCAATTCCTCAACGAATACGCCAGCCCCAGCACCGACGCCGACGAAGAAGAAGACAACTACGACTATGATGACGATGATGATTGGTGATCATCATGCATAAGGCTGATCAAATCGTCGAACAGATAAAAGCGAGTATCCCTGAGCAATACCAACCCACAAACGAAAGAGCTGAAGAACAGCTTGAGAAGGATATTAAGCAGCAGGTGTTGTCTCAACATCTTGCGGTACAGCTCTCGCATTACGCTGACCAACCTTCTGACGGGAAGAAACATTTAGGCAGGGTTGTTATCAGTGGGGGTACTTCCCTGTTGTTCCGGGTGCCGGGATGCCGGATCTCCAGAGACCTTGATATTATTACCTCACTCAAGCAACATGAAATGAAACACCTGCTTGAAAAAACCCTCTCACAGGATAAAGACGACCCATTCACCTACAAAATCCTCGAAGCAGAAAAAACGAAGAGCCGAAACGGTGACACCTATGTTGTCCAAGTGTTTGATGGTGATAAAAAATACACCCAGATTAAAATAGATGCGATCCGAGGAGTTCCTGAGGAATATCAGGATACCGAAGCATTAGCAGTCCAGGATCCGCTTATCTCATCTCGGGCATCAACCACGATTAAACTTATTGATCCGGGAAAATATATTGCCGGAAAAGTTGCAGCATTATTCCCCCTCGATGATAGAGAAGAACAATGGAAGAAGAATTTAAGGGGTTTAATGACTGGGAAAGGGAAATATCGAGAGACATCCCGGTGGAAGGATTTGGGGGATTTAATGATTATGGCCTCTCATGTCCCAATCAGTTCGGATACCATTCAACGTGGTCTTAAATACATGGAGAATCTTCATAACCCTTTGAATAAACTATTTGAGCACAGGCCAAATGGTAACAGGCCGTATACGAAATCATTCCGCACCCCAGAAACAATAAAGGACCTCGAGGAGGCAGCTCAACGGAATGAGGATATTGTAGCTGACAGAGTACGGCCCCCTCAAGGGGAGAAGCCTGAGGATACTCGTAAGAGGAAGGGGTTTGAGCAGCGGCAGTTAATTCAGCATTGCTCGGTGGTGCATTCGTTGAAGAAGGTGCTTGAGAAGTTGTCAAGGTTATTGGATCCGTGTTTTCACTGTATGGAGCCGCATCGGCGAGAAACTGATTATCGGCAAGAAGTAAGGACGTTTGCGAGGTCTCCGCAGATGTGGGTGCCGGGGGAGGAAGAGGCTGGTTTAGGGGTGTGGGAGAATAGGTCTAAGGTGGGGGATTTGCCTGAGAAGTTGCGGGAGATGCGGGGGGATTACGTGCTTGGCAAAGGATTCAAAAAGGACGTGACGGTTGATAAGTTCCTTCCTGAAAATCAGGAAGAACCAGAACAATCCTCAGAAGAAGTAGTTACACAAGAGACGCAATATGATGATGAGGAAGAAGATCATGGTAACGATGACGATGATGACAACAACCACGGCAGACAACTATAACAACCACACTACTTGCCTTCATTAATGATTAATAGAAAAGAGGTAAAAGAAATGAGAGCCACTCTTTATTATTGTGGAGAAGCCTTCGAAATAGAGGGCAAAGAAGCCAAAGCCGTACTCAAGCAACTTGAAGAACATCAATTTCCAGGGCTGATAATGGTGAAAACGTACAAAGGAAAGTTAATCGTTAATCTATCCGAAACTACAGACTTTGCCATCCTTCAACACAAACCAGTCAAATACGGGGTCTATTCGATGTAGAAGTTTATTGAGTTGCTGGGGAACTTGTGAGCTCCCCAGTGTGGACTCTATAGAAGTAAGGAAAAGCAAGGCAATGATGTGCTCTTTCCGATTCCGATTTGTTATCTTTTGGTGCGAATGGATCTTTCCAGCAACTGAGGAAGCTTCCTCCTCATATTAACTAATCCCATCACCACATTAGGTATCTCGAAGCTTATTAAAGCGTTTTTAAATAGGGCCCCGCCACCCGGTAACTGATCACCCCCGAAAGCATAGGAAAACGAGGCCGATAGTGTACTTATAGTAAGTGTGAACAAAAATAAAATACTCTATCGACCCCGCACCGCTGATTGCTTGCACACTCACCACGGATAAT
>ERZ772827.942-NODE-942-length-15227-cov-4.820986_pt1 | contig 15227 bp, 15 predicted proteins | sample MGYA00580850_ERZ772827 | MGnify/ENA primary metagenome ERZ772827 (study PRJEB29015, sample SAMEA2737950) | human oral metagenome | biome: human oral; feature: human-associated habitat; material: dental | place: China | collected 2145 ...
TCCCATATAAAAGTTTAAAAGTTGTACATAGAGTGCCGACATATATTTGTTTTGCAAATACGTTTGTTCGGCAGTGAGGTAAGCGTTTTGGCTCACGAGAAGTTCAGTATTAGTGAGTCCGCCAAACTCGTGTTTCTTCGCTGCCAAATCGTAAGCTAATTTAGCATTATCGCGAGCCCTACGCGAGGCTGCTTGTTGCGCTTGGTGAGTGGTGGCGTTCTGCCAAGCAGTTTCTATCTTGGCATACAATTCTTTTTCAGCTTGTTGTTCTTCCAAAATAGCTTGTTGCTGGGTAATCTTGGCGAGTTTCACATTGTTCTTGTTTTTGTTTTGTGAAAAGATAGGAATATTAAGTGTAGCTCCTATCGTCTGACCAAAATTGCTGTCCAATTGCGTGCGATAACTCAAATCGTTGAGGTTTGAATAACCAGTGTTTACGCCTGCTTGTAGCGATAGGGTAGGGGCATAACCCGCTTTAGCTATTTTGATATCCTTTTCGGCTATCTTTTGTTGTGATTGATAGATTTTTAGGTTAGGAAGCGTTTCTTTGGCTTGAGCAAACACCTCGTCTTTATTAGGGATAATCGCTACATCCTCACCGTTAGGAAGGTCGAGAGCAATAGCAAAGTCGCTATTAGGAGGGAGTTCTAAAAGTTGTTTGAGCGTTAGCACACGGTTAGCGTATTGGTTTTCCGCCTGAATGATAGCGTATTCATTGTTGGCGTGACGCGTTTCTATTTCTGCCAAACTGAGTTTAGCTATCGAGCCATTGGTGAACTTAGTTTGTGCTTGCTTGAGTTCTTCAGCCGAGGAGAGCGCTGTGCTTTTGGCTACTGCAATCCCTTCATAGCTGTAAAGTGCTTGCAAGTAGGCTTCCAGCACACTCAGGGTGATGTCGTTCTTCGCTTCTTGCACATAGAGTTCGTTCTGCTCGAGCAACAGCTTGCTGCGGTCTATTTGTAAATTGATTTTATTCCCTTGATAAAGAGGCACAGAGGCAGATACTCCAAAGTTGTTAGAGAACGTACGGCGCGATACCCGTTCGTTAGAAATCTGGTTGATTGCCGACCCGTTGTTGAGGTTTGCCGATGCCGACCCGCTCACTGTAGGCAAGCGGTTATCCTTTGCCTGATTGAGGTTGATTTCAGCCGTTTGCTGGTTGAGTTCTGTTTTCTTTACAGAGATGTTGTGCTGTACCGCATAGTTGATACAATCATTTAGCGACCATTGTTTGGATTGCGCTGTTGTCCATAAAGGGAGAAATAAGAGAGATATGTATAAAATTCTTTTCATAGGCTTTAGTTTTTTTAGATGAAAGAAGAAGGTGAAAAAGATATTAGGATAGTACAATGAAAATTATCACCCTCTTCTTTACAATTTAATAACCATTTTTTATCATTTAGCTGATGCAAAGATAACTTGTAAAGGTAGGGGAAAACAAACTTTATCGACGAAAAGGTTAATTTTGTCGACGAAAAGGGGAAATCTCTCTATCTCGAAAAAATCTCTTATGTAATTTGCTAATTATCAAATTGGCTAATTGACAAATTATTGCTACCTTTGCCCCCGATAAAGAAATATGTAATGAAAACAATTCGTATAGGTACGCGTGATAGTGAGTTGGCTCTTTGGCAAGCTAAAACCGTACAACATCAATTAGAAGTTTTAGGATACTCTACTGAAATAGTTAGTACTAAGTCTCACGGCGATATAGAACTCAGCAAACCACTCTACGAAATGGGAGTTACAGGTATCTTCACTAAAGCCTTGGATATTGCCCTGCTCAACGGTGAGATAGATATAGCAGTACATAGTATGAAGGATGTGCCTACCGCTTTACCCGATGGGATTGTAGTAGGAGCAGTGCTCAAGCGGGGGAATCCTCACGATGTGTTAGTCTACAAAGGCGATCTTTCGTTTTTAGATGCCGAAATAGCAACTATCGCTACCAGCAGTTTGCGACGCAAAGCACAATGGTTGCACCGCTATCCACATCACAATATAGAAAACTTGCGCGGAAATGTGAATACTCGCTTGCAAAAACTTGCTGATAACCCTTGGAATGGGGCTATTTTTGCAGCAGCAGGCTTGGAACGCATTAATAAACTACCTGAAAATCACTTGCGACTCGATTGGATGCTTCCCGCTCCAGCACAAGGGGCTATAATGGTCACACTACACGAGGACAACGTGCCATTACAAGGTGTGCTTCTGCGCATTCACGATGGCAATACCTATGTGGCAACGCAGGTGGAACGCGCTTTCCTCCGTGCTTTAGAAGGCGGTTGTACAGCACCTATCGGAGCTTTTGCTCAGTACGACGGACAACAAAAAGTGTATTTTAAAGGCGGATTGTGGAGTGAAGATGGTAAAAAAGCGGCTGTAATAGAAGAAATTCTCACTCAAATAAACGAACATACGGGTGAGCAACTCGCCGAAAAAGTAAAATCCAAATTTGAAAATTGATAAATTAATTATTATGTTATATATCAAACAATTATTACAAAACGGAAAAAGCATACACGAGGAAATTACCCTCAAAGGTTGGGTGCGTACCTTTCGCAGCAACCGATTTATAGCCCTCAACGATGGCTCTACTATCGATAACCTCCAAGTAGTAGTAGATTTTGAAAATACAAACCCCGATATACTCAAACGCATTACCACAGGGGCAGCTATTGAAGTAAAAGGGAAATTAGTAGAAAGTCAAGGCAAAGGTCAGTCGGTAGAGTTACAAGCTACCGAGGTAGTGATTTTAGGTGATAGCAATCCCGAAGAATATCCTATCCAGCCTAAAAAACACTCATTGGAATTCTTGCGCGAAAATGCTCACTTGCGTGTGCGCTCTAATACTTTTAGTGCCGTGATGCGCGTGCGTTCTACTTTGGCATTTGCTATACATAAATACTTTCAGGACAACGGATTTTTCTATGTAAATACACCTATTATCACCGGTAGTGATGCCGAAGGTGCTGGTGAGATGTTCCGTGTAACTACTTTGGATGCTAAAAATCCACCACTTACCGAAAATGGTGAAGTAGATTATAAAAAAGATTTCTTTGGTCGTGAAACAAACCTCACAGTGTCTGGTCAGTTAGAGGGTGAAACCTTTGCAATGGCGCTCGGCAAGATTTATACTTTTGGACCTACTTTCCGTGCCGAAAATTCTAATACTTCACGTCATTTAGCTGAATTCTGGATGATAGAACCCGAAATGGCGTTCTATGACCTTATCGACAATATGGATTTGGCAGAAGATTTCATCAAATACGTGCTCAAATATACTTTAGAAGTGCGTCGTGACGACCTTGAGTTTCTTGATAAACGTTTCTTAGAAGAAGAAAAAACCAAACCGCAAAACGAGCGCAGTTCTATGTCGCTTATTGAAAAACTCGAATTTGTAATTCACAATGAGTTTAAACGTGTGAGCTATACCGAAGCAATTGATATTCTTAAAAATAGCAATCACAACAAGAAGAAGAAATTCCAATATCCTGTAAACGAATGGGGGGTAGATTTGCAAAGCGAACACGAGCGTTACTTAGTAGAAAAACACTTTGAGTGCCCTGTAATTCTCTACGATTATCCAGCGAAAATCAAAGCGTTCTATATGCGATTGAATGATGATGGTAAAACAGTGCGCGCTATGGATATCCTCTTCCCTGGTATTGGTGAAATTGTTGGAGGTTCGCAACGTGAAGAGCGTTATGATGTGCTCAAACAAAAAATTGCTGACCTCAATATGGATGAGCAAACGCTCTGGTGGTATCTCGACCTCCGCAAGTTTGGTACAGCTGTACACAGTGGTTTTGGTCTTGGTTTTGAACGTTTGGTACTCTTTGCTACAGGAATGACTAACATTCGCGATGTGATTCCTTACCCACGTACTCCACAAAGCGCTGAGTTTTAAGAAATGATTATAATAAAAAAGAGGGTTATCGCAACGATAACCCTCTTTTTTTTAGTAAAAAATATTTTACATAGAGTATTTGTTTACTTTTTCTTTAGCTTTGATAAGATCAAGACCAAGACTGTTGATTTTTTGCTGTTTGTCAAGCAATTTACCTTTTAGCTTAGCTTCGTCTTGAGGAGAAAGAGTACCTTTAGCTTTCTTCATATCAAATTTAGATTGCTCTTTTGCTAAATCAGTTTTAGCTTTTGCTATTTTAGTTTCTACTTTAGCAACTTCACTATTAGCTTTGTTCAAATTTTCTTTTTTCTTTTGAGCTTCTTTTTCTGCCTTAGCTTTAGCTTTTTCAGCTTTTTCTTGTTCTCTTTTAGCTTTTTCTTGAGCTTTTTTAGCTTCTTTTTCAGCTTTTTCTTTTTCTTTAGCAGCTTTTTCTTCAGCTTTTAGCGCTTTTTCTTGTTCTTTTTGTAATTTTTGTTGTGCTTTAAGCTGTTCTTTTTGAGTTTTAAGGTCTGCTTCAGAAGTTGTTTGCTCAACATTGGTTATTACTGGAATAGTAGTATCGGTCATAGTCATAGTGCCCATTTCGTCTACTTGGGCTAAAGATACCTGAGCTACTAAAAGCCCAGCAAATAAAGTGATTGTACGTAATTTCATATTTGATAATATTATTTAGTTTTACAGTGCAAAAGTAAATAAAAAATATTTACAATTGTCTTTTTTACAAAAGTTTAACACAAAAAAAGTCGCCTACTAATGAGGAGTGGCAGGCGACTTAGGGAGTAATTAAAATATAAATAGTTATGGATTATTGAACATTTCCTCTGATACGCAAACCTTTTACAGGCTCTTTTTTAGCGTTAGAAGTTACAGTAATCGTTTTGCTGATTGGGCCAACACGATTAGTGTCGTATTTTACTTCAATTTTCCCTTTAGCTCCAGGTGCTACAGGTTGGTTTGTCCAAGAAGGAACGGTACAACCGCAAGAAGAAGCTACGTTAGTAATTACGAGCGGTGCTTTACCAGTGTTAGTAAATTCGAACACACGCACGCCATCGGCACCTTGTTTGATGTTACCGTAGTCAATTTCTTCAGATTTGAAAGAAATCTCAGCGTCTTGGGCATAAGCCATTACACCAAAAAATGCTAAAAATACAAATGTTAAAAACTTTTTCATAGTATAAAAAATTAAATTATAAATTAGTTATTTTTACGTTAGGTACAGTTACAATAATCGTGCCAAAGTATGATTTGCCGATTTGTCAATTTGCCGATTTGCTGATTTGTGGATTATTATAATCGTCTGGCAGTTTGAAATTAACGAAATAGCGATAGGTTACAGCTGTTGGGACTCCTCTCATTTTACCAGGGATAAAGCAGGGTAGGCTTCTGATAAGGAAGACAGCTTCTTCTTCTAATGTTTTGTGAACGCCTCGCTTCGCTATTATACTGACAGTACCATCAGTATTGATGCGAAAAGCTATAGCCACTTTTCCTTGTATCTCCTGAGCTAGGGCTTCAGGAGGATATTTAAAATGTATCTTCACGTGCTTGTCTAACTGCTCTTTAAAACATTGATATTGCTTGTCGTTAGGAACTTCTTTGCAGGCTTCGAACATAGGTTTTTCTTCTATAATAAAATAGGAAATGTCAACAGGTGCTTCTTTGTCTGAAGGAGCGACTATTTCTTGTTGTGCATAGCTATTGGCTACTACTGCTAAACATAGTACTAAAAGGACTTTTGGTAAGAGTTTCATTGTCTATCTGTTTTTAAAAAAAAGCACAATAAGTATGCCAAAGTTTGAGAGTAGTATATTTTTCTGGTTTTTGACCTATTATTAGACGTTTATACTTCGCTATATCTTCGCTTATCCTTCGCTCTTCCTATATTGTTCCTATATCGTTTGTATAGGGTAAATGGCTACAGAAAATTTTTCTGTTTGCAAATTCGCTATTTTTTTCGTATGTTTGCAACTTTAAAGTGAATCTGTATGCTTACTAAAGAACCTTTATACTATTACAACCGCTTGCGAAAGCGCTTCCCGAACTCGTATCTAGCTGAAGATAATAACCAGATTATCATTGGTATAGATGCTGATTATATAGATGCAACTGACTATAGCTATGCTGCCCTTGAACAGTATTTTCAGCAGCAAACGCCTATAGCGCCTTTTGCGGGGCTCTTTGGGGTGTTCGCGTATGAAACTATTCATTTTTTTGAACATATTCCGCAGAAAACTGACGCTCAATATTTCTTTCCGCCTTTTGTCTTTGCTAATGCTAAAGCCTACCTACACTATTCTAAAATAAACAAAGTGTACTCTTGCTACGGTGAGGAGGGGGTGTATTTTGATTTTCTGCAAAAAGATGATGAGGCTATAGACGATTTGGCACAGGCTCCTACCTATCATATACACACTGACTTGCAACAGGAAAGCGAGCATTTTGGGGCAATAGTGGAGAAGGCTAAAGAGTATATTCGCTCGGGCGATGTGTTTCAGGTGGTGCTTAGCGAGCAGCTTTGTTTGGCTACCAATTTAGACTCGCTTACTTTCTACCGCTTGCTCTCTCAGGCCAACCCTTCGCCTTATATGTTCCACTTCCCTACTCCGTATGGCGATGTGGTAGGCTCAAGTCCGGAGATTTTAGTAGATATTACCGGCAACCAAATACATATAGCCCCTATAGCGGGTTCGAGACCTCGTGGCAAAGATGCGAATGAAGATGTGCGTTTGGAGCAAGAACTCCTTAACGACCCTAAAGAGTGTGCCGAGCACCGTATGTTAGTGGATTTGGCACGCAATGATATAGGGAAGTTTGCCGAAAAAGGGTCGGTTAGCGTTAAAAATATAATGCACGTACTGCGCTACCAACATATTATGCACATAGTATCGGATGTGTATGGCAATAAACGCGCTGACGTATCGCCTTTTGAGGTGATTTCTATTGTTTTTCCGGCAGGAACACTCAGCGGCGCTCCTAAAATACGGGCTATGGAGCTTATCGGAGAGCTGGAAACCTACGCGCGCAACGTATATGGCGGGGGTATCGGCTTTTTGCACTTCAACGGTAATGTGCAGTTGGCAATAGTAATACGCAGTGCTTTCTTTGAGGCGGCACACCCTAACAGCCCTCAGCAGCGGGTATTTATACAGGCCGGTGCGGGTATAGTGTACGACTCGGTGCCTGAAAGGGAATACGCTGAAATACAGCACAAAAGAGCCTCTGTGCTTAATATTTTCACCAATAATTGCAAAGAAATATGATTTTACTAATAGATAATTACGATTCATTTGTATTTAACGTGGCACAATACCTCAGCGAACTGACTGATGAGGAGGTGAAAACAGTACGCAATGATGCGCTTACGCTTGCTGAAATACACGCTCTTAAGCCTAGCCGCATTGTGCTTTCGCCAGGGCCTAAACACCCTAAAGATAGTGGTATTTGCTTAGAAATCCTTAAGGAAATTACTGACATTCCCATTTTGGGTATCTGCTTGGGGCATCAGGCGTTTGGGCTTGTACACGGGGCTACTATAGCTCGACTTGAAACGCCTTTGCACGGCAAGACTTCTAAAATGGAGGTTGTGGATAAAGAAGCGACTCTTTTTAAAGGGTTGCCACCGCGTTTTAATGTGATGCGCTATCATTCGCTATACGTGGATAAAGATAGGCTGCCTGAAGAACTAAAGATTACCGCCCTTTCGGACGATGGGGTGATAATGGCTTTGCAGCACCGCCACAAGCCCATACACAGCATACAGTTTCACCCTGAATCGTTTTTTACTGAATACGGTAAGAACATTATAAAGAACTTTTTGGCAGGTACGCAGGTGGCTCTCCCCACACAAGACAATGCTGACAAACAGAAGGCTTATGCCAATGAGGTGTTTAGAAAACATCTGAAAAAACTACAGGATAACCTACCGCTTGCTGACCCTGATTTCAAAGAAATATGTGCCGTACTGAACAGTAAGCAGTACGATATAGTGCAACTCGGCGCCCTCTTGGTACTCATCAGCGAGAAGAGTCTGTATCCGGAATCGCTTACTGCTTTTGTGCGCAACCTATTGGCATACAGCACTACCTTTGCCGATGACCGCCCTATGATAGACCTCTGTGGCACTGGCGGCGACGGACTGAAGACTATCAACATTTCGACTACTGTAGCCTTTATAGTAGCGGCGATGGGGGTTAGGGTTGCTAAACACGGCAACCGCTCGGTTACCAGCCAAAGTGGCAGTAGTGATGTACTGCAAGAATTAGGCGTGCCGTTAGAATCTTCATTGGTTAAACAACTGCAGACTTTGGACAGCAAAGGGTTGGCTTTCTTTCACGCGCCTTTCTTTCACAAGTTAGTAGGTGAAGTGCGCGAGGTACGTCAGCGATTGGGTATACGTACGGTTTTCAACGTATTGGGACCTCTTTTGCACCCTAACACTCACCTAAAATATCAGTTGGTAGGACTCTACCACGAACCTGTAATGCGTCTTTATGCTGAAACGCTTCAGCTATTAGGCAGAGAACACGCTTTGGTGGTAAGAGGTAATGATGGGTTAGACGAAATAACGCTTTGCGATGAGACGAAAATAGTAGAAGTAAAAGGCAACAAGCTATTAGAATACAGCATTGCCCCTGAAATGTTTGGTTTTAAGCGCGCTTTTCACGCTGAGATAGAGGGAGGCTCTCCCAAAGAAAACGCTGAGATACTGCGTCGCACCCTTAGAGGTGAAGAGCGCGGGGCTAAGGCTGATATAGTGATGCTCAACGCTATGTTTGCCCTCTATACTGCCAACGTAGTGAAACACCCTATGGAGGCTAAACCTCTTATAGAAGAGGCTATTAAGAGCGGAAAGGTGTGGGACAATTATCAATTGATGATTGACAGTTTATAGATTATTTGTTATTTTTGTGGCATATAAAAATCAAGAAAAATATGAAAAGTATACATTTTAATCAAGAAATAACATTTGAACAGTATCAAATGGCGGTACGCGTATTGGAAGCCATAGGATTAGAGGTTCAGAAAAATGAAATGCCTACTTTGCCTTTGGAAGTTATAGAGGGTATTGAACAAGGCTGGCAAGAATTGCGCGAAGGAAAAGGAATTGCAAGCGCTGATGTTCATAAAAAAGCAAGAATTTTATGTGCCGGAAGATAATATGGGCGCCAAAAGCAGAAAAAGCCTATCTTTCAATCTTAGATTTTTGGATTGAACATAACAATTCATCTGCTTATTCCCTAAAAATTATAGCAGCAGTAGAGGCAACCGAAAAGAGAATCTCTGAATATCCCTTTATAAACCCTATTGTATATGAAACCCCTCTGAAAGAAATCAGAAGAGCGGTAATACTTTATAATTTTTCATTATTTTACGAGGTTTTTCCTGATAAAATAGAAGTGGTTTTCTTTTTTGACAATAGAGATAACCCTAAAAAACTACCTTTTTAAAAAAGAACAATGGATATACTATTAGAAATAAAAAAACAGCGCGATGTACAGCTTGAAAGAGAGCAGGCATTGCTGCAACGCCCTTCGTTTAAAGAAGCATTATCAAAAAAAGGTATTAGCATTATAGGTGAGATAAAACGCGCCTCGCCCTCTAAAGGACCAATCGCTAATGAGCAGTTTGACCTTATCGCTCAAGCGCAATTGTACCAACAAAAGGGCGTAGCTGCCTTTTCTATCCTTACCGAAGAGGCATATTTCAAAGGTGATAATCTGTTTATACCTCGCGTAAAAGAGGCTATCCCTACTATACCTATCTTGCGCAAGGATTTTATCTATACTCCTTTTCAGGTAGCCCATAGCAAGTTTTTAGGAGCTTCGGCTGTACTGCTTATTGTGCGTATGCTAAACGACACTCAGCTACTGTCACTACACCGTTTGGCGCAAGATTTAGACTTAGATGTATTGGTAGAAGTACACGATGCCGACGAACTTAAGCGCGCTCTTGCCATTCCTGATTTGGCTATACTTGGCATTAACAATCGGAATCTCAACACCTTTGAGGTATCGCTCGCCACTACGGAACAGTTGCTGCAGCGACTACCCAAAGAGAGAAGAGAACAACTGATAGTAGTAAGCGAAAGCGGTTTTCACTGCTTAGAAGACATTGCTTATGCTGAACAATTAGGGGTTGATGCCCTCTTAATAGGGGAAGCCCTAATGAAAGGGGAAATTTGAGAATTAGCTGATTTGTCGATTTGCTAATTTGACGATTATTCTATATTTTTGCACTAAATATAAACACTGAATACTATGTCTTACACAATAACCATAAACAGTAATAGTGCGCAAGCTGAAAGCCTTGTACAATTTCTTAAAAGTCTTGATTTCGTAGACGTTAAGAAGAAAAGAGAGGCTAAAGCGGCCACTGTAGCACCCAAAGTATTAGAGGAAGAGGAAGAGGAAGATGAAGATGGAATGCCTATTGCTTATAAAGATTTTATCTTAGACCTCTCGAAAAAAACCAAAAAAGCAGCAGCTAAACGATTTTACGAAAAAGTCGCTAATAATAATATATTATGATAGTTATTACTGATACCAATATATTTTATAGTGCTTTAGCTGCTCCGCAAGGAGAAATTGCTAAAATATTGAACGAAAGGGGGAATATACAATTTTTAGTACCTGATTATCTTATAGAAGAGATAGAAGAACATTTGCCTGATATAGCAAAACTGACAAAGAAATCTAAAAAACAACTTAAAGTAGCATTTAAATCTCTTTTAGAGGGGCTGACTATTCTTTCTTCTCAGAACATAACGCGAATAAACTTCCAAAAAGCTAAAGAGATAACAGAAAGTATTGATGCTGATGATATTCCCTTTATTGCTTTTCATTTAGAATATAAACATAAGATTTGGTCATTAGACAAAAGACTTATTGAAGGACTTACTGCAAAGGGTTACGGGCATTTCTTTACCTCTACATATGAAGTAAGAAAACATCTTTATAAAAAGCATAAATGATTACAAAGCTAAAAATATGTGGTATCAGGAGCGTTGAAGAAATAGAGGCGCTGGGTGATTTGGCTATTGATTATTTTGGTTGTATATTTGCACCAAATAGTAAGCGCTATGTAAGCATTGACCTTGCTACAACTATAGTGGAGAAGATACACCAAGCTGGCAAGCAGGCGGTAGGGGTGTTTGTAGATACACCTTTGCAAGTGATACAACAGACCATAGCTGCTACTAAAATTGACATCGTACAACTACACGGCAGTGAGTCGCCCCGATATTGCCAAACGCTGCAACAAGAAGGGATTACCCTCTGGAAGGCTTTCCCCATATGGGACACCCTGCCTGACATATCGGCTTATCTTCCTTATATACAGTACCCTCTATTTGACACTAAAGGGGTTAACAAAGGTGGTAACGGCATCGCCTTTCAATGGGAGGTGCTAAAAGGAATGTCCGCTTACTCATTTGTACTGGCAGGTGGTATAGAGGAAAACAATCTGCAAGAAGCCCTTAGCTATCAGCCTGCCATACTAGATGTGAACAGCAAAGTAGAAATAAACGACCGCAAAAATCGCCGTCTTATAGAAAGACTTATAGAAAAATTAGCAAATTAGCAAATTAGAGAATTAGCAAATGAATACAGAAATAGAAAATCATAATACTAAAGCCTATTTTGGTAAGTTTGGCGGGCAATATGTGCCTGAAACGGCTATGTATGCCCTTACTGAACTAGAAAAAGAATATCAGAAAGCTAAAAACGACCCTGCTTTTGAAGAAGAACTACAGGATTTACTAAAAAACTACGTAGGAAGACCCTCGCCTTTATATTATGCTAAAAAACTCAGTGCTCACTACGGACAGGATATTTATCTAAAGCGCGAAGACCTCAACCATACAGGGGCTCACAAAATCAATAATGCGTTAGGACAGGTGCTCTTAGCTAAGCGGATGGGTAAGAAGAAAGTAATTGCCGAAACAGGTGCGGGACAACACGGCGTGGCTACCGCTACAGCGGCTGCTCTTCTGGGGCTTGAATGCGATGTATATATGGGGGCTGTAGATATTGAACGACAAAGACTGAACGTTTTTAGAATGGAGCTTTTAGGAGCAAAGGTAGTATCCATCACTGATGGACTACAGACGCTGAAAGAAGCTACCACTGCCGCTATACAGTCGTGGGTAGCTGAAATAGAGACAGTTTTCTATGTGATAGGCTCGGCAGTAGGGCCTCACCCCTACCCTACCATAGTACGCGATTTTCAGCAAGTGATAGGCAACGAAACCAGAGCGCAACTCGACTCATTGGGCAAACACGCTGACCACGTAATAGCTTGTGTAGGCGGAGGAAGTAATGCTATAGGTATTTTCACTGCCTTTTTGTCTGACCCTCGCACACGTCTGTATGGTACTGAAGCTGGCGGTGAAGGCATCGACACTGATAAGCACGCCGCTACTCTTACATTGGGCAAAGAAGGTATTATACACGGAATGAAAACCTACGTACTGCAAGATAAGTATGGACAGATAAGTCCGGTACACTCTATTTCAGCAGGGCTTGACTACCCAGGTGTAGGGCCAGAGCACGCTCATCTGTTTGAAAGTGGGCGGGTTACTTATGCTCCTATCACCGATGACGAAGCAATGCAGGCACTGCTATTCACCACTCGCAAAGAGGGTATTATACCTGCTATAGAAAGTGCCCACGCCTTAGCCTACTTAGAAAAACTATGTCCGACCCTTGACCAAAGACAAACGATAGTAGTAAACGTATCGGGTAGAGGTGACAAGGATATGCATACTGTATTTTCAATACTTAAAGGAGAAAAATATGACTAAATCTATATCTGAAATTTTTGCAGGAAAAGAAAAAGTAAATATCGGTTATATAGTAGCTGGGTATCCTAACCTCAGCTTTACAGAAGAATTTTTGAGGAAGTTAGACCAGTCGGCACTTGATATGCTTGAAATAGGGATTCCTTACTCCGACCCTTTAGCAGACGGCAAGCTGATAGCTGAAGCCTCATTTGCTGCCTCGCAAGCGGGGGTTACGACTGATGTAGTATTTGACCTACTAGAAAAAGTAAAAGGGGAGGTACACAAGCCTTTGCTGTTCTTAGTATATTACAATCTGCTTTTTGCTTACGGAGTAGAGGCTTTTGTACAACGATGTTCCGAAGTAGGTATTAGAGGGCTTATCATTCCCGACCTACCTTATGAAGAAGCGACTGCCATACTACCCCTACTGAAAGCGCATACTATAGCTTTTATTCCATTAGTAAGTGTAACCTCTGGGGCTCGTATTGCTCAGATAGTGCGTTTAGGTGAAGGCGGTTTTATATATGCTGTGGGGTCATTAGGCGTAACTGGTAGCAAACAGGTAAGTTTAGACCGTTTGCAACACTTCACTGACGAAATTAGGCAACACACCTCATTGCCTATTGCTTTGGGCTTTGGCATTAAAATTCATAGCGATGTAGCAACAATGCGCCACTATGCCGATGGGGTAATAGTAGGCACCAGCATCGTGGCCTATACCCAAAGCAATAATGTGGATAATGTAATAAGTGAAATAGGGAAGATTTTTGGTTAGAAAATCAGTATTATTCTTTTTCTTCTTTTAGAAGATAAGGTCTTAGTACTGATGTCCAGAGCTTGTAGCCTTCGGCATTCATATGCAGGTTGTCTTCTTTATAAATATTAGTGCGCAAAGTGCCTGCCTCGTCATACATTACGTGGGTAATATCAAGGTAAGTGTAACCTTGTAGAGGTGCATTTTGCTGTAAGAGGGCATTGACAAGTTGCTGGTCTTTGAGTTCGTGTGCCTTAGCAGGCGAAGGTTTCAACGACACTACCCATAAGGTAGCTGCAGGGTACTCCTCTTTTAGGTGAGCTATGAATATTCTGAACAAATCGAAGCACTTTACTGCATTTACCCCTTCTTTGTGCGTACCCAAATCGTTTTCTACATATAGCACTATCTGCTTAGGTTGATAGCCTTGCGCTATCACAGGGTAGTTATAGAGCATATCGCGCAAAGTAGCCCCTCCGTACGAACGACGTATAATCTTTAAAGGGGCAAAATCCTGTTCGATTGTGTCCCACATATTAATAGTTGAACTGCCCAGAAAGAGTATATCGCAACTGAGGTCTTTCATACGCTTGTTTTGCTTCTGGTAGTAATCAATATCGCGCTGGTAACGCTTCACCCACTCCGCCTCATCGGTTTGCTCGAATGGGATAACTGTCTTGACTGTAATGGTAGGGGTTTCTGTTCCTTGAGTATTTTTATACTGCTGCCCTCTCGCCGTAAAACAACAAGCTAATAAATTCATTATTAATGTAATGTATTTTTTCATTTCTAACTATCTTAAAACTCTAATTCCGTTTGGGTGCCGCTATTTTCATTCTCTACAGAGGCTATAATCTCTTCATCACCTAAATCTTCTACTGTTTCCTCTTCTTGAGGTTCTTCATAAGGGATAGATTCAAGAGTATTGATGGTTTTCACCTTGTCGGTAGTGAGTTGATTGCCCAATGCCTTAATACCTTTTACGCTGATAAACTCTTCTAAATTGACCGTGAGACTCTCTTTCTCCTTGCCTTTTTCTTTGGTAAATACCACCTCAGCCATAGGTCGCCAGTCGGCAGAAACGAATAGCAATTGCGACTTAGGATGCTCAGTAATTACTAACTCTTCGCGGTTTTCGTTCTCTACCACAAAGCGTTTTACAAACACACGTTCCTTCTCACCATCGTAGTAAATCACCGAAATAGGTTTCTCGGGCACCCACTTCTCCATTACTAAGATATTATTATCAAAATGCAAACTCAATTCGGGGATAATGGTTTTTACCAATCCCTCTTTGGTGATAAGCAACATACGGTCATCGCCTTTGAAAGCACCGAGTAACTTGCCCCTCTCTTCGGTATTGAGACGCCTTACAATGTCGTCAAACCATATCTTGCGAGGTTTTAGGGTTGATACGCCTTTCTCTTTTAGCTCAATGCGCTTAATAGCGTATTTGCTAACAAGATTACCTTTCACTCCACGCCCTTTAATGAGGGTGTCCGCAAAATCTATATCCCAACGCAGTTTTCGCAAAGTACCTAACTGACGTAAATTAACGGTTACTACTTCGGCTTCGCCATTAGGATTAGCCGTAAAATAGAGCACTCTACTCTCTTTGTGCTGGGGTATCAATTCGTATTTTTTATCGCGGGTAATACCCGTTACATTAAAGCGTTTGATATACGAGAAGCCGGTTTGTCCATCTTTGTATATCATATTGTAGATGGTGCGCTTGTCGTCTTTCTTAAACACTGCTACGTGTATGATATTCTTCTCTATAT
>ERZ772827.944-NODE-944-length-15191-cov-4.230576_pt1 | contig 15191 bp, 12 predicted proteins | sample MGYA00580850_ERZ772827 | MGnify/ENA primary metagenome ERZ772827 (study PRJEB29015, sample SAMEA2737950) | human oral metagenome | biome: human oral; feature: human-associated habitat; material: dental | place: China | collected 2145 ...
CAGGCAGCCGAGCTTTTGCGCCATTTCGGTGTCGCCCACGATGAGGTAGCGCAGCAGCTGGGTGGGCAGCAAATCCAGCGGCATCACGGCTTCGTAACTGCCTATGGGCACCATGGCGCGGGGGCTGCCGTTGGTGGTGGTGCTCATGGGCAGCGGGCGGCGGCCCAACAGGCTGGAGAGAAAAGCGCCCGTGACCGAGTGCTTTTGCGCGCCGGGGCGCAGGTAGTGCAGCAGCTCGCGCTCGTGGCCTTCGCGCAGGCAGCTCACCTGCACGTGGTAGCGGCCCAGGAAGTCGTAGGCGTCATGCGCGCGGCGCCCGCCCAGCACGGAGCCGGAGATGACGCGGTTGTCGCCCGGCTCCAGCTCGCCTGCGGTCAGCTCCGACAGGCGCGCGCCCAGCCGGGTGCGCAGCAGGCGCGGGTTTTTCACCACAGGCCCGCCCAGGGCGACGACGCGCTCGGTCCACAGCCGGCCGGTGGCAAAGAGCTTGCCCACGGCGATCACGTCCTGATAGCCGATGTGCCACACCGTGCGCGTGGCGTCCACGGGGTGCAGGAAGTGGATGTGGGTGCCGGGCAGGCCGGCCGGGTGCGGGCCGCTGAAGGCGGCGGTCTTGATGCCGGTCAGGTCTTCGCCCGGCAGGGCGGGGCCTTCGGCGCGGCACAGCCAGATGGGGGCCAGCTTTTGCAGCGCCAGCAGGCCGCGCTTGAAGTCGTCGGCGTGGGCCTGGATCAGCGGAGCCGGGTTGGCCGCCAGCGGGTGGGTGTCTATGGCGGTGACGAACAGGGCCTGGGCCTGGGCGTCGGCGGCGGGCACTTTGCTGTAGGGGCGGGTGCGCAGGGCCGTCCACAGGCCCGATTGCAGCAGGTTCTGGCGCACCTGATCGGCGCTGAGCTGGGGCAGGGCGGCGTCATCGAATTGGGCGAAGGTCAGGGCGCTTTCGTCGCCGGGCTGGCCTTGCACGTCGATGACCACTGATTGCAGCACGCGGCGCTCGCCCCGGTGAATGGCGCTGACCACGCCTGCGGCCGGGGCGGTGAAGAGCACGCCGGGCCGGGTTTTGTCAGCAAAGAGGGGCTGGCCGGTTTGAACGGTGTCGCCCACTTGCACGTTCATCGTGGGTTTGAGGCCGTGATAGTCGGCGCCGATCAGGGCGACCTGGCGCACCGGGGGGGCGGCGCTGATCTGCGGTTGTGGCTTGCCCGCCAGGGGCAAGTCCAGCCCGCGTTTGATTTGGACCATCTCGCAAGCCTTGTCGTTTCGTGGAAGAAAAAGGGGGTAATTCTAAAAGCCGTAACCGACTGCAAGCAGGGCCTGCCCGGCAAACCGGACGCCGGCCAGGGTTGGGGGCAAGTTATCCACAAGTTGCTTTTGTTTTTGTAGCGCTCTGCGCAGTATCCACGGGCATTGCGGGCAGGTCTGCTTATTTGATGGGCAAAAGATCGGATGATTCGTAAAAGCCCGTAGGAACGCGCAAAAAAGCACAAAAAAGCCGCCAGAGGCGGCTTGTGAGGGGTTTGAAAGGGGCCCGGGCGGGGCGCGGTTTTCAGCGGCAGGCGCAGGGGTTGGGCGCGAGCGCGGCGGGCAGCAGGCGCAGCTCGATGACGCCTATGCCTTCGATGCCGCCGCTGAGCGCATCGCCGGCGGCCACGGGGGCCACGCCTTCGGGCGTGCCGGTGTAGATGAGATCGCCCGGTTGCAGGTGGTAGTAGCGCGAGAGGTTGGCGATGACTTCGGGCACGCGCCAGATTTGGTCGGCCAGATCGCCCTGCTGGCGCAGCTGGCCGTTCACGCTCAGGTGAATGCGCCCGCTTTGCGGGTGGCCGATGTGGCTGGCGCGCGCCAGTGGCGAGATGACGGCGGCGTGCTCGAAGTCCTTGGCCAGGCTCCAGGGCTTGCCTTGCTTGCGGGCGGCCGCTTGCAGATCGCGCCGGGTCATGTCCAGCCCGCAGGCGTAGCCCCACACGCAGTCGAGTGCGCGCTCGGGCGTGATTTCAAAGGCGCTCTGGCCCAGGGCGATGACCAGTTCCACTTCCGGTTGCAGGTTGTCCGTGCCGGGGGCGAAGGGCACGGCGGCGCCGCTGGGGGTGAGGGCGGCGGGTGACTTGCAAAAGTAAAAGGGCGGCTCGCGCGTGGGGTCGGCCCCCATTTCGCGGGCGTGGGCGGCGTAGTTGCGGCCGACGCAGAAGATGCGCGAGACGGCGTAGCGCGAGGCGCTGCCTTGCACGGCCACGCTGGCCTGCGGGGGCGGGGGGAAGATGTAGGAAACGGCTGTCATGGCGAGGAAGGGGCGGGTGCCGGGGGCTTACTGCGGCTTGAAGCCGCTTTCACGGATGATGCGCGCCCAGGTGGCGTCGTAGGTGTCGATGCGCGCTTTTAGTTGCGCGGCGTTCATGTAATCGGGCGTCAGGCCCAGGCCGAGCAGGCGCTCTTGCACTTCGGCTCGGGCGATGATTTTTTGCAGCGCCGCCGCCAGCCTTTGCAGCACGGGCGCGGGCGTGCCGGCGGGGGCGAAGAAGCCGTAGTAGGGCAGGTCTTCAAACCCGGCCAGGCCCAGCTCGCCGAAGGTGGGCACTTGCGGCAGCAGCGCCTGGCGCTGGCGGCCCAGCGTGGCGACGATGCGCAGCTTGCCCGCGCGGTGGTTTTCGATGAACTCGGGCACCGCGCCTATGCCCGCGCTGATTTGCCCGCCCAGCATGTCGGCTACCACGGGGGCGCTGCCCTTGTAGGGCACGGAGAGCAAATCGACGCCGAATTTTTCGGAGATCACCTGCACCAGAAATTCAGGCACCGAGGCGGGCGCGGGAATGCCCACGCTGGCGCTCGATTCGGGCTGCTTTTTCACCCAGGCGATGTAGTCGGCCAGGCTGGCCGCCGGCGTGGCGGTTGACAGCGCCAGGGTGTTGGCAAAGCTGGCCACGCCGGCCACGGGCGTGAAGTCCTGCGCCGGGGCAAAGCCGGGGTTTTTGATGACCAGCGGCAGGATGGAGATGGTGTGGTCGTGCGAGAAAAACAGCGTCAGCCCGTCCGGCGCGGCGGCCTTGAGCGCGTGCGCGGCCAGTTGCCCGCCCGCGCCGGGGCGGTTGTCCACCAGCACGGTCTGGCCCAGCTCGGCCTGCATTTTTTCGGCCAGATAGCGGGCCACGGTGTCGGTGCCGCCGCCGGGCGGAAATCCCACGAGGATGTGGATGGGCCGGTTTTTGAGGGCATCAGCGGCTGTGGCCGGCCCGGCCAGCGCGGCGGCGGCAGCGGCAGACAGGCAGCGAACAAGGGTGCGGCGGGTGAGCATGGGACGTGGGGGCATCGGGGGTTGCGGAAAAAAAAGCGGCGAGCTTATGGCCTGCGGCGATTTCGTGGCGGCGGCAGGGGGACTTTTGCGGGCGCGCGTGGGGGGTCAGGAGTTGGCCTGCGGCGGCGTTTGCGCGGGCGGCAGCGGCAGGCGGGCCATTTCTTCCAGCAGGGCGGCCAGCGCGCGGCCTGCGGCGGCGATCAGCGCCTGGCCGTCGGCGGCGGTGGCGGCGCTGGCCCGGCCGGTGGCGCCCTGGGGGTTGAGGTCTTGCGCGGCCCAGGCGAATTTGGCGCTGCGGCCGTTGCCCAGCACGGCGAAGTCGCGCGCGCGCTCTTGCGAGCTGGAGGCAAAGTTTTGCGCTGCCTGCATGCGTACGGCCTGCGGCGCGCAGGCCAGCATCAGCGCGGTTTCCACCTGCCCGGCGTGCACGCCGAAGCGGCGCTCGTGCGCGTCAAAGCGCGCCATCACGTCCTGGCCGTTTTCATCAAGCAGGGGCAGATCGAACCAGTTGCTGCGATACACCAGCAGCCCCAGGCGCGTGCGCAAATCGCGCGCCAGCGCGTCGATCAGGCCCACGTTGCCGCCGTGGGTGTTGAAAAACAGCAGCTTGCGCACGCCGCTGGCGGCCACGCCGGCGGCCACATCGGCCCACAGGCGCAGCGCCGTTTCGGGGCGCAGCGTGAGCGTGCCGGCAAAGTGCGCGTGCTCGGGGCTGTAGCCCACGGCCAGCTCGGGCAGAAACAGTGCGGGCACATCGGCGGGGAGGTGCGCCAGCGCGGCGCGCACCAGGGCGCGGGCGATGTCGGTGTCGGTCGATAGCGGCAGATGCGGCCCGTGCTGCTCGGTGGCGGCCACGGGCAGCACGGCCACGGCGCGCTCGGGCGGCAGGCGGGCGAAATCGGCCGTGGTCATTTCAGACCAGAAACGGGGCAGGGCAGGCATGGGCGCGGACATGGGGGGAGCGTAAGGGGCGATTTGATTATATCTTGATACATTAATTTGCCTATCAAATAGGCAATATGTCCGCAGCGCCCGTCAATGCTGCGAAGGATGCTATCAAATCAGGAATTATCTGTGGATAACTATGGCCTCGCAGGCATGAAAAAAGCGCCTCCGGGGCGCTTGGGCGGGTGGGGCGACCTTGGTCAAAGCGCCAGGCTTTGCAGATAGCGGCGGAAGTTCTGCCCCATGCTGGGGTGCTGCAAGGCCAGCTCCACGGTGGCCTGCAAAAAGCCTTCCTTGCTGCCGCAGTCGTAGCGCGCGCCTTCGTATTGGTAGGCATACACGCGCTCGCTTTGCATGAGGCGGGCAATGGCGTCGGTGAGCTGGATTTCGCCGCCCACGCCGCGCGGCTGCTTGCGGATTTCGTCAAAGATGGCGGGGGTGAGGATGTAGCGTCCGGCCACGCCCATGCGCGAGGGGGCTTGCTCGGGCTGGGGTTTTTCCACGATGCGCTCGATGCGCAGCAGACGCTCGCCCGCGGGCTGGCCGGCCACGATGCCGTAGCGGCGCACGTGCTCGGGCGGCACCTGCTGCACGGCCAGCAGGCTGTGGCCCAGATCGGCAAAGGCGCGCGTCATTTGCGCCAGCACGGGCGCACCGCCGGGCGCGCCCACCATCAGGTCATCGGCCAGCAGCACGGCAAAGGGCTGCTGGCCCACGATGTGCGCGGCGCACAACACGGCGTGGCCCAGCCCCAGCGAGCGCGGCTGGCGCACATAGCTGCACTGCATGCCCTCGGGCTGCACGGCGCGCACCAGCGCCAGCAACTCGTCCTTGCCGGCCGCTTGCAGCTCGCTTTCCAGCTCGTAGGCGGTGTCGAAGTGGTCTTCAATGGCGCGCTTGCTGCGGCCGGTGACGAACACCATGTGGCGCACGCCGGCGGCCCAGGCTTCTTCCACGGCGTATTGAATCAGGGGCTTGTCCACGATGGGCAGCATTTCCTTGGGGCTGGCCTTGGTGGCGGGCAGAAAGCGCGTGCCCAGGCCGGCAACCGGGAAAACGGCGGTTTGAACAGAGGGAAAAGGCATGGATAAAAACGCGTAGCCGGAAAAACCGCGAATGATAGAGTTCCCGCCGATCTGCACTCAAGGAGAAACAGGCGATGGAAATTTTGCTGCTGGACGAGCTGGCCGCCGACGCACAGGCATGGCTGGCCGAGCGCTACGCGCTGGACTGGCAGCCCGCCCTGGCGCACGACACGGCAGCGCTGCACGCGCGGCTTTACAAAACCCGCGCCCTGATCGTGCCGCCCGAGGTGCGAGTCGATGCCCGCCTGCTGGACTTCGCCCCCCTGCTGGCCGTGGCCGTCAGCCTGCGCGGCGAGCACGAAAACATCGACGAAGAAGCCTGTGCGCGGCGCAATGTGCGCGTGGTGCGCGTGATCAACGCCAACGTGCGCGCCGGCGCCGAATACCAGTTGCTCAACCTGCTGACCATGCTGCGCAACGGCGCGCCGCAGCTCATCACCCCCGGCGAAGGCATGCAACTGCGCGGGCGCGAGATCAACGACAGCGCTGTCGGCCTGCTGGGCATGACGCCCACCGTGCACTTGCTGGCGCCCATGCTGCGCGGGCTGGGCGCGCGCGTGCTGGGCTATGACCCGGCGCTGCACCGCACGGCCGATTTGTGGCAGCGCCTGGGCGTGCAGCCCGTCACCCTGCCCGAGCTGCTGGCCGAAAGCGACGCGCTGGCCGTGCAAATGGTGTGTGCGGCGCGGCACAAGGGCATGCTCAGCCAGAGCGTGCTCTCGGTCTGCCGCCCCGGGCAGTTCATCACCAGCATCAGCTCGCCCGATTTGTTCGATCTGGAAGCGCTGGCCCAGGCCCTGCGCGACAACCGCCTGGGCGCTTGCGTGCTGGATGTCGCGCGCGCCGGCCAGATCGCCCCCGACTCCCCCCTGCGGCAAACGCCGCGCCTGCGCATCACCCCCGGCATGGCCAGCGCCACGCAAGAGGCGCTGCTGCGCGCAAGCTGGTATGTGGCCGATCGCCTGCACCAGCTACTGCAAGTGCCCGACACCCAGCGCGCCATGCTGGAAACCGTGCCCGCGCCGCTTTGATTCCATTTTTTATTTTCAAGTCAGCCGCCTCGTTTTCATTTTTGAAAATGAGGCGTTTTTAGTTGGATATTTCAATTTCATCACGGAACCAGCCCGCAAGGAAAAACCCCGATGAAAAACGAAACCGATATACAAGCCGTGCTCGAATTCTGGTTTGATGAAAAAAACCAGTCTTTCTGGTTTGGCAAAAGCGAAGCGTTCGACGAAGAAATACGCCGCCGTTTCGGCAATTTGTGGCAGCGCGCCGCATATTCCGAATTGCACGAGTGGCGCGCCAGCCTGCGCGGGCGGCTGGCGGAAATCATCGTGCTCGATCAGTTCTCGCGCAATCTCTTTCGCAACAGCGCGCAGGCCTTTGCGCAAGACAACATGGCCGTGGCCCTGGCGCAAGAAGCCGTGCGCCAAGATGGCTTTGCCGACATGGCCGAGCGCGAGCGCCACTTCATGCTCATGCCGCTGATGCACAGCGAAAGCCGCGCCATCCACGAGCAGGCCCAGGCCCTGTTTGCGCGCCACACCTCGCCCCACGCGCTGGACTTTGAAATCAAGCACCGCGTCATCATCGAGCGCTTTGGCCGCTACCCGCACCGCAACGCCGCGCTGGGCCGCGCCAGCACGCCCGAAGAAATCGAATTTCTGGCGCAGCCCGGCTCGTCCTTCTGATTTTCAAAAATGGAAAAAACCATGAAACTTTATTACGCCCCCAATACCTGCGCGCTGGCCTGCTGGATTTGCCTGGAATGGGCCGGGGCTGAATATCAGGCCGTGCGCGCCGATTATTGCTCGGAAGAATATCGAAAAATCAACCCCCTGGCCGCCGTGCCCGCGCTGGATATAGGCGGGACGCGCGCCATGACGCAGGCCACAGCCCTTTTGCAATATATTGCCGCGCGTTATCCGCAAGCCGATATGGGGGCCAATGCAGGGCTGGAAAATGCATTGGAAATGCATGAAACCCTGTCTTTTCTGGCCAGTGATTTGCACCCGGCCTTCTGGCCCTTTTTCACCCCCCGGCGCTACACCGTGCAAACCGACGAGGCTGCCTGCGCTGCCGTGCGCGAGGCCGCGCACAAGCTGATTGACCGCGCCATGAAGCACCTGGACGCGCTCATCGCCCACGGCGGCGGCCACGTCTATCAAGGCAAGCGCAGCGTGGCCGATGCCTACGCCTTCGTCATGGCGCGCTGGACGGAAAAGCTGCCCAAAACCTGGCGCGACTACCCCCACGTGGCCGCCTTCATGCAGCGCATGCTGCAAGACGCGGCCGTGCAGCGCGTGCTCAAGGCGCAGCACGAGCAAACGGTGTGATCAAGGCGTGATGAAATCGTTTTGACGACAAATCAAGACCAATCGCCGCAAATTTCTGCAAGTTAACGGTAAATTCAATCAGGAAACGGATATTCAATATGGCAGCGCATGGTTCGGGCGATTTGCTTCACGTAGTGGCCCTGCTGGGCGCGGCCGTGGTGGCCGTGCCCGTGTTCAAGCGGCTGGGGCTGGGTTCGGTGCTGGGCTATCTGGCCGCCGGCCTGGTCATCGGCCCCTACGGCCTCAAGCTCTTTGACGACCCCCAGGCCATCATCCACGTGGCCGAGCTGGGCGTGGTCATGTTCCTGTTCATCGTCGGGCTGGAGATGCAGCCCTCGCACCTTTGGGCGCTGCGCCGCCAGATATTCGGCCTGGGCAGCATGCAAGTCGTGCTGGCCGCCGTGGCGATGACGCTGGTGGGCATGCTCTACGGCTTTGACTGGCGCGTGTCCTTCGTCTGCGCGGCCGGCTTTGTGCTCACCTCCACGGCCATCGTCATGCAAGTGCTGGGCGAGAGGCAGGAAATCAGCACCCCGCCCGGGCAGCAAATCGTCTCCATCCTGCTGTTTGAAGACCTGCTCATCGTGCCGCTGCTGGCCATCGTCAACTTTCTGGCCCCCGCGCAAGCCGGCGCGCAAGCCGCGGGCGCGCCCTCGCTGTGGGTCGGCATAGGCATCGCCGCGCTGGCGCTGGGCGCGCTGGTGGCCGCCGGGCTGTGGCTGCTCAACCCCCTGTTTCGCCTGCTGGCGCGCCACGGCGGGCGCGAAATCATGACCGCCGCCGCCCTGCTCGTGGTGCTGGGCGCGGCGCTGCTGATGGAAACGGGCGGCCTGTCCACCGCCATGGGCGCCTTCGTGGCGGGTGTGTTGCTGTCCGAATCGAGCTTTCGCCACCAGCTTGAAGCCGACATCGAGCCTTTTCGCGGCCTGCTGCTGGGCCTGTTCTTCCTGGGCGTGGGCATGGCGCTGGACTTGCGCGTGGTGGCGGCCAACTGGTGGATCGTCGGCAGCGGCGTGCTGGCCCTCATGGCTGCCAAGGCCGCCGTCATCTACGGCGTGGCGCGCCTGGACAAAAGCACCCACGCCGAAGCCGTGCAGCGCGCCCTGCTGATGGCCCAGGGCGGCGAATTTGCCTTCGTGCTCTTTTCCGCCGCCGCCGCGCAAGGCGTCATCAACGCGCGCGTGCACGCCAACATGACCGCCATCGTCGTGCTCTCCATGGCGCTCACGCCCCTGTTCATCGCCCTGCACACGCGCTTTGCCCGCACCCCCGCCGCCAGCGCGCGCGAAGGCGACACCATCGAACACCCGCAGGAAATCCTCATCGCCGGTCACGGCCGCTTCGGGCAAATCGTCAACGACGTGCTGCTCATGGCCGGCTACAAAACCACCGTCATCGACCTGAACGCCGCCTTCATCGAAGGCATGCGCCAATTCGGCGTCAACACCTACTACGGCGACGCCACCCGCCCCGAAATCCTGCACGCGGCCGGGCTGGAAAAAGCCCGCCTGCTCATCATCGCCGTGGACGGGCGCGAGCAGGCGCTGCGCATTCTGGAAACCGCGCGCCAAATCCGCCCCGACATCCCCATCCTGGCCCGTGCCTACGACCGCGTTCACGGCTTTGCCCTGCACCGCGCCCGGGCCGACCGCGTTGTGCGCGAAACCTTCGCCGCCGCCGTCAAAAGCAGCCGCCACGCGCTGCAAATGCTGGGCGTGCCCGCCCGGCTGGCCGAAGACGTCGTCACCCTCTACGCCCAGCGCGACCACGCCAGCATGCGCAAAACCGTTGCGCTGTTCGATCCGGACGCCAACCCCTTCACCAACAAGCGCTTCATAGACACCAGCAAAGCCGAAGACGCCCAAACCCAGGCCATGATCCGCGCCCTGCTGCGCGGCGAAGCCGTGGAATGGCCCGACGAAGAAAACGCCCTGCCGCCCCTGGCCGACTAGACCCTCCCGCCGGCAAGTTATCCACAGTTTTCTCCTGAATTGATAGCGCACTGCGCAGTATCTACGGGCGCTGCGGAAGGTTTGCCTGTTTTTCGGGCAAATTTGCGTTGCTGGATGTATCAGGATGGCGGCGGGCAAGGCCGGGCGCAAGCGGCAAGAAAAAAGCGCCTGGGAAGGCGCTTTTTTCATTTCAACGAAGTCCGCTTTGAGCGTCGATTCAGGCGGCCAGCTCTTTCAGTTGGGCCAGCAGACGGGTGGCGTGGTCTTGTGCGAGTTTTCGTTGTGCGGCGATGGCGGCTTCGTCGTTTCGGGCGGTGTAGCTGATGCCGTTGGTGTAAACCGGTTTCTGGAAATCCAGGCCGCATGAAAGGGCGGTGGTTTCAAACTGGGGCAGGTAATCTTCCACCGTGTGTTTGAAAGCGCCGTCTTTTTGATAAACGGCGGCGGGTGCGCCGGTGGTGAATGAAAGCAGCAGTTTCTTGTCGCCCAATTTGCCCTTGCTGCCGTGTGAAAAACCGTGCAGAAATACCTTGTCGAGCCAGAGTTTCATCAGGCCGGGCAGGGAATACCAGGAAAAGGGAAATTGCAGCACGATAATGTCGGCCTTCAAAAGCGCGGCCTGTTCGGCATCAATATTGAATTGATAATCTGGATATAGCGTATCCAAACGGCGGATTTCGGCTTCGGGCAATTCGCGGGCGATTTGTTCCAGAATGGCGGCATTGGCAACGGATGCGTTTAAATCGGGGTGGCCGGAAATGACAAGAATGTTTTTCATAATGCTTCTTTCAGGTTGAGTGAAAGGCTGGGTTAAAAACAGATTCAGGGGCAGTCATGCCCCTGATTCATGCGCCAAACAACGAATATGCGTGCGCTTTTACCAGGCTTGCGTGGTAGGCCCCACGGTGAATTCGCTGATCACCGTGTCATCGGGTTGCGCAAGGGCGAAAGCCACCACGCTGGCGACGCGCTCGGCGGGAATTTCGTAGGCGTCATACAGCTTGCGATAGGCCGCCGAGGTGCCGCCGTCGGTAATGTGGTCGACCAGTTCCGATTGCACGGCGGCGGGGTAAATCGTTGAGGTGCGGATATTCGTGCCGGCCTGTGCCGATTCCATGCGCAGGCCTTCCATGATGGCGCGCACGGCCCATTTTGTGCCGCAATAAACACTCGCGCCGGGATATACCTTCAAACCCGCCACGGATGAAGTGGCGATGACGTGCCCGGATTTTTGCGCTTCAAATTCGGGCAATACGGCGGCGATGCCGTTCAATACGCCCTTGATATTCACATCGACCATTGCGTTCCAGTTTTTTGTTTCCAGCGCGGAAAGCAGCGAATTGGGCATCAGCCCGGCATTGAGAAAAATGGCATCCACGCGCCCGTAGGTTTTTTTGGCAAGCTCAACCAGCGCGGCATTATCTTCAGGCTTGACCACATCGGTTGCGCGGTAAACCGCCTCGCCGCCTGCGGCCCTGATTTTCTCGGCTATGGCCTTGAGCTGATTTTCACGGCGCGCGCCCAGCACCAGCTTTGCGCCCTCTTGGGCCAGTTTATAGGCAGTGGCTTCGCCTATGCCGCTGGACGCGCCGGTAATGATGACGACTTTGTTTTTTATGTTTGACATGGTTAAAACTCCTTGGGGTGGTGAAAAATTTGTCGGAAGAAAAATTAACGATATTGCATGCCGTAAGAGCCGGTTTGCGCTGTTTGATAAAGCAGCTCGGGTGGAACTTCATAGAGCTTGTTTTGCAATTGCCTTATTGTCTGCTCATATCCATCCCTGCCGCCAAACAGCGAAACAATCTTTACGGGCGTGCCGATGTGACTGAAAGGGGCGTTCTGCAAAATGGCGATCTGTTCCAAGTCAATACCGTCATTCATGTATTTGTTCAGCAGCGCGCTGATAACCTGGCGGCACTCCCCCTCGAATGCCTGCAAAAAGCCGTCATTCTCCAGGCGGCGGGCGCGCTCCTTGCGAGTCATGGCGGGGCGGTTATAGGCGATGTTCAAAATCAAATCAAAGGGGTCTGTATTTTCAGCGTTGCCACTGGTTTCTTTCAGAATTTCCACTGAAAGCCCTTGTTCTTCCAGCGCGTCGAAAATGACCTGCTTTTTCTCTGCGCTGTTCCATGCCTGCAAGAAAACGTCCAGCGTGGCATATTGATTCAGAATATTGCGCTTGCTGTAATCAATCAGGCTTTCTGTAATCAGGTTGCCGTTTCCATCCATAACCTGTACACGTTCGTTCAGGATGGTGATATCCACGCCGCGCACGCGCACTTTTTTCATTTTTCCGGGGTCCGTTGGCGGGGCGAATGTGACGCCGCTTTCACTGCCATCGCCGCCGCTGTTTTCCTCTTTGCCACCGGGTTCATCGACGGTCGGTGTGGCCGGATCGGTCATATTGATGATGGAAATGGGTTCGCCGTCAAATCCCGGGTCTGCAAACAGATTGGTCACATTGCGAAAATCCATGATCGTGAAATACTGCTTGCCATAGGCATCGTTAATACGCGTGCCGCGCCCGATGATTTGCTTGAATTCGGTCATCGACTTGATTTCATTGTCCAGCACGATCAGCTTGCAGGTTTGGCAATCGACGCCGGTCGTCATTAATTTGGATGTGGTGACAATCGTCGGGTATTTCTCGTTCGGGTCGATGAAATTATCAAGCTGCGCCTTGCCCTCGGCATTGTCGCCGGTGATGCGCATGATGTATTTGGAATTGATTTTCACCCGTTCGCTGTTTTCGTTGATTAGTGCCTGCCGCATGCGTTCGGCGTGGTCTATATCGACGCAAAAAACTATCGTTTTGGCAAAGGGATCATTTTCTTTCAGCCAGCGGGTGATGCGTTTGGCAACTTCCTGCGTGCGTTCTTCGATCACAAGATGTTTTTCGAAGTCCTCACGCTCATAAACACGGTCTTCGATTTCATTGCCGTCTATATCGGTTTTGCCTTTGGGCGGGCGCCAGCCTTGCAAATCCTTGTCCAGACCGACACGAATGACTTTATAGGGGGCGAGAAAGCCGTCTTCGATGCCCTGTTTCAGAGAATAAACGTAAACCGGTTCGCCAAAATAGCCGATATTGCTCACCTCATTGCTTTCTTTTGGCGTGGCAGTCAAACCCAAATGGGTGGCGCTACTGAAATAATCCAAAATCTTGCGCCATTGCGACTCCTCGCGCGCACTGCCGCGATGGCATTCATCGACCACGACCAAATCAAAAAAGCCAGGCTGAAACTGGCGGAAGGGTTCATGGCCCTCATCGCCCGCCAGTTGCTGATAAAGGCTCATGTAGATTTCATAGGCGCTGTCGAGTTTTTTGTTTTCCACCTTGGTGATGACATTCTTGAACGGGCGGAAATCATTTTGCATGGTCTGGTCGATCAAAATATTTCGATCGGCCAGGTAGAGCACGCGCCTTTTCAAGCCGTTTTTCATCAGCCGCCAGATAATCTGAAAGGCGGTGTAGGTTTTGCCCGTGCCGGTTGCCATCACCAACAAAACGCGCTGCTGCCCGCCGCTGATGGCTGCCACGGTGCGGTCAATGGCGATGCGCTGGTAATAGCGTGGCGCGATTTGCCGGTCGCCGTCAAAGTAGTAATCGGAAAGCAGGGCGGTTTGCTGGGTGTCGGAAAGCGCGCTTTCGCCGGAAAAACGCGCCCACAGCGTCGCATAAGCGGGAAATTTGTCCATTGCCAATTCGCGCTCTTTGCCGGTTAAGCGGTCATGCTCTAAAAAGCCTTTGCCGTTGCTGCTATAGGCAAATGGAATATCCAATATCTCGGCGTATTCCAGCGCCTGCTGCATGCCATCGCCCGGCATTTTGTCGCCGCGTTTGGCTTCGATAATTGCGAGCGGCGTGCGCCCGTTGGGCGCGGTCAGGATATAGTCGGCTTGTTTCTTTTTGCCTCGGCTGGCGTTTTTGTCGTGCACGGTAACCCGGCCGTCGGTAAAGCAATATTCCATAAAAATCTGTTCTTTTGCCCAGCCTGCCGCTTCTATGGCGGGGGTGATATGGCGATTTTTAATGTCTTCTTCGCTGAATATGGGCTGCTTCATGCGGCGTTCTCCAATGTGTCGATTTCTGCCAATAGTGCTTCGAGTTTGGCGACGATTTGCTGTTGTTCGGTGAGGGGGGGAAGGGGGATAGGTATATTATGCAATTCTTCAACGGTAATACCTTTCACAGTTGCCCCTTTTCCTTCCATTTTTAATGTGCGATAGAAATGATAAAAGTATTTCTTGTTAATGGATTTAGAAAGGAATACAGCTCGTAAATCTTGATTGATAGCGACGTCAATTTCTGCTAAAGCAATTTTTCCTAAACCCATTCTGGTGCAAATAATAAACGTACCTTTTGGAATTAGATTCGCGCTAGAATTTTCTAGTCCTTCTGCGGTGATGCTATCAATTGTTTTTGTCAGCACATCGCAATTCAAATCTTTTACACTCGCCCACGGAATTTCGCCATTCCAATAACTCGGCTCTTGTTTGCTTGGTGTTCCACCACCGATATTTTGCAGGATTACATCCCCCAACCTTACCAAAACCCAATTTTCTGGAATGGCGAAGGGGATTTCTTCTTCATTAATGGCGGCAAGCGGTTTATCTTTTTTTAGTTTGCCTGTTTTTTGTAATGCAGCTTTTTCTGCCTGGATGGCGGCGAGCAGGTCGCGGGCGTTTTCGTTCGTTCTTTCGTTGAGTTCGCCCTGTATCGCTGCTTGTAGTATTGCCGCGCGCAGTTTTTTCGGGAAGGCGTTTTGTGCGGCAAGCAGGGCTTGTTCTTGGGTTTTCAGGTTGTCTATTTCGGATAGAAGTTGGTTTAGTTTTGCGACGATTTGTTGTTGTTCGGTGAGGGGTGGAAGGGGAATAGATAAAAGTAGCAAATCATCCCTGCTAATCCCCGGAATCATACTTTTTGCATTAGCTTTAATTTGGGATACATACGAATCTAAAGTCAATTTTATAAAATTTAGCTCTACCTTGCCTTCAAACGATGTAATTGCCATTACTTGTCTCGCAATATGTGCTTTTTCTTCTTGTAAAAAAGCCATTTCGCCTACTGTACCTTTACAGGTAAAAAGTAAACTTCCTTTTTCAGCAATATTTTTAGGAAATGTTGTCCAGCGGGTAATGTCTAATTGACCGTTATTAAAATGACTTGCTCCAGTAATGTAAGGGATTCCTTCAGGTATAGAACTGTATTCAGACGGTGTTAAGTCTTGCCCTGATTTTAGAGAAATAATCTCCCCCAACCTCACCCAAACCCAGTTTTCTGGAATGGCAAAGGGGATTTCTTCTTCACTAATCGCGGCAAGCGGTTTGTTCTTTTTCAGTTTGCCGGTTTTTTGTAAGGCGGTTTTTTCTGTCTGAATGGCGGCGAGCAGGTCGCGGGCGTTTTCGTTTGTTCTGTCGTTGAGTTTGCCTTCTATTGCTGCCTGCAAGACGGCGCGGCGCAGGTTGTCGGCGAGTTGTGGGGTGCGCATTTATTCGTCCTCCGCCGTCAGGTCTATGCCAATCAGGGCGCGGATGGTCGCCAGTTGTGCGTCGATGCGTTCGTTCAGGCGGTCGC
>ERZ772827.946-NODE-946-length-15159-cov-5.360898_pt1 | contig 15159 bp, 8 predicted proteins | sample MGYA00580850_ERZ772827 | MGnify/ENA primary metagenome ERZ772827 (study PRJEB29015, sample SAMEA2737950) | human oral metagenome | biome: human oral; feature: human-associated habitat; material: dental | place: China | collected 2145 ...
TTGACCTCCTCGTCTTCACGGCAGGTGTAGGGGAGAACCGCCCTCCTATGCGTACAGATGTATGTAGTGGGCTGGAGTTCCTAGGAATCAAGCTCGATGAGACGCTCAATGCTCAGGCCGTCGGTGGCAAGAGCATGGTCATCAGTGCTGCAGATAGCAGGGTCAAGGTCGTCGTCGTCGCTACGGACGAGGAGTACATGATCGCTAAGGATACCTACGAGATCCTCTCGAAGTAGCCTTCGCAGGCAAGCAACGATCATCTGTGAGCTCAAAGGGCTACACTTCCCCGAGTGGGAAGTGTAGCCCTTGCTCTATATCCCTCATTTATCCCTCGTTTGTGTCATATCCTTGCCCGATACCCACTCCCCTCGGCAGAGAAGTGGTAGCCCTCTTTTTCAACTGAGGCTAACCCAAGATAGCTACCTTGTGTGAGCCCCTATGATACAGGGATGGGGAGAGGGGATGAAGTAGAGGGTGGTGTAGTTTTATTGATTTTTTATACCTTTGTGCGTCTTTAAGCCGAGTACAAGTGGTATAAGGGTAAAGACCTACAGACCCGAAACACGGGAACCTACACCGACCAATCCCTGACCTTCCCCCCTTAGAGTATAATGCTACCCCTAGAGAGCTAGAGATGGCGAGTGGATGATGTAGGTATGTTGGACTTAAATAAGTTTTTATGACGTTGAAAGGAATTCTTTTCGGCGTACTAGCCTGCGGTATGCTCCTCGTAGTGACCTCCGCAAGCACACCTCGCCCCACAGCTCATACCGGGCTAGAGGTAGGTGATGTACTACCGGAAATGAAGTCTCTGGACGTGAGGCAGCGTGGGCTACTCACCGAAGGCAAGACCCCACAGATGACACTCATTCACTTCTGGGCAGCTTATGATGCCGAGAGTAGGGTGGAGAACCAGCAGTGGAGCCAGTTCTTCAGTGCTACACCTAGTGACAGGATTGCTTACCGAGGGATCTCCCTCGATCCTGATCAGGATGTGTACGAGCGTACGCTTACCTTAGACCAAGTGGGCAAGGAGACCCAGCAGTGTGTGCGCACTGAGATGCGTAGCGAATGTCTACGTGTGATGGGACTCCAGCAGCGACTGCACTCGTACCTCGTCGATGAGCGAGGGGTCATACGAGCTGTTGATCCTACACCACAGGAGTTAGCAAGTTATCTTTAACCCAATTATGTACAAGAGCCACAGCCGGGGGACGCCCTAGCTGTGGCTCTTGTCTTTTATCGTACTCCAGCCTTGTCCCCGTAGAGGGGAGAGTAGTCCTCCTTAGAGCGGTGCTATCGTGCTTCGTCCTTTCTTCTAGCGGTAGGCGAAGGGACGGGGAATAGTCGAAGGTATGGCGATGAGGCGACTACTCGACTTGGTCCTTGGGCTCGATGTCGATATTGCGACAGCCCTCTAGGAGGAACCGCTTCTGATTGGGGTGATACTTGGGGTAGGTCTTTGTGGGCTCTATCCGATTGCCTCGCCATAGGATGCCGTCGGTGCTGATGGCGTGCAGCAGGGGCGTGTCGAAGGTGCGGAAGATATTGTCCTCGATGCGGATGCTCCCTGCTCCCTGCCCGTAGAAGGGGTGTCGCTGGCGAGCAAGCTCGGGGATAATCGGATGGATACTGATCACGGCTGTGGTGAACTGATAGAGGCTCGTCAAGACGTCCTGAAAGGTATTGCGGCGAATCACTACCTCTCGGGTCTGCCCCGACTCATACCACATATTGTTGTCCGTGCTGAAGAGGATCGCCGAGCCACTGACGTGATCGAAGGTATTCTCCTCGATGAGGACAGGGCGAGGGGTGTTGATGAGGATGCCTCGGGCGCGGTTGTGCCGTACGAGGTTGTGTGCGAAGACGATACTCGGTGTACGGCTGAGGTTCTCCATGCTGATGCCTCGCTCGGCGACATAGTCGGCGGGTAGCTCCTCGTCGAAGGTGATACGTACCTCCCGTGCCCCCTCTAGTCCTCGTCCCCCTACGGCGCTGATCGTACGTACATGAAAGACACCCTCCAGCCCCTGTATATCCCTCGAGGTCACCAAGCGCACAGAGTCCCCTGGGCTAGCCCACGGGAAGCCAAAGGACTGCTCGTGCATGAAGCGTCCTATCAGAGTGTGCTTGCCCTCTCGTGCCAAGACCTTGAGATAGACCCCATGGACATTGAGGGCATCATCCATCATATTCTCGAAGCGACAGTGCTGTAGGCTGACCCGACCTCGGCAGGCGACGAAGTGCGTAGCATCGGCCTGCGTGGTGAAGTACCTCCCCCCATCAGGGCGTAGCTCTACGTGGAATCGCTCCAGCTCTATATCCTCGGAGTTCTGAGCCAGTAGTCCCATCCCCTCGGCATAGTGTACCGTGAGGTCGTGTAGACGGATGTCCTGACTCTCGGTGATGAAGATAGCGGGCTGGGGGCGATAGTAGGATCGGGCGGCGAAGATCGTCCCACTCGGTAGGCGTGCATCTCGCCAGTGGGGGGCATGTAGGATCGCCTCGGGTTGTCCTCCAGAGGGAGTATAGGCCTTGGCCTCCTGCGGGGAGAGCTGGCGAAGCCCCCTATTGGCAAGGCCCATATCGGCGGTGCGGTAGCAGATCTCTCGGCTCTTGGAGTCAAAGGCTATCCCGATCTCAGGGATGGTATGCCAATTATCCCCGTAGGCCTCTAGCTGTCCTCGCTCCGTGAGTCGCCACTTGACCCAAGGTGCAGGGGCGAAGGTGATCCCCTTGGTCGTGTCGGAGCGAAGGATATGTAGCTGGGTAATCTGAGGGTTGGGGAAGTCTATCGTCAGCCCTCGTAGCTCCACCCCTCGGCAGCTGTCGAGGACGAAGGGGAGCATACGATCCTCGAAGAGGAGTTCGCTCCCCTCACCTCGTAGGATCACATTGCGCCAGCCCTCTAGGAGCAGGCCTATCGGACGGCTACCGGGATGGTCGTGGTTGGAGATGTAGTACACACGCTCGGCTGCTCCCTGACTAGCGAAGTGGTAGCGACCGGGGGCGAAGAGGAGCTCGAGGGTGTCCCCCTCGCTCTGTAGCTCTCTGCGGAGGTCACCGAGGATCTTACGCATGAGAGGGGTACAGCTCTCCTTCGCTCCTGCTCTCAGTCCATAGGAGGAGAGGTGGATCGTACGGCGCACTGCGCCTAGGGGTAGGCTGTAGGAGAGGAGTAAGAGGAGGAGGGGGAGGCAGAGTCTGCGGATCGGTCTATGGGACATAGTGCTCTGTGATGCAGTGGGGAGATAGAGGGATAAAGAGTTAAGCCCCCGAGGGTGGAGGGAGGAAAGTAAAGTAGCTCCAGCTCCTTACTCGTATCGGGTAAGAGGGCTGGAGCTACGCTATTTGGCCTCTATGTGCTCCCAGTAGTGGCTGGGGCTGTAGTGTGGGGGCTACTTAAGCGGCTTGATACCGAGGCGTACAGGGTGCGTCATGTTCTCAGGAGCAAGCACCGTGTCGAGGTCTTCCTTAGATAGGATGCCGTGCTCGATGATCAGGTCATAGACACCACGTCCGGTCTCTAGGGCTTCCTTGGCGATCTTGGTGGAGTTCTTGTAGCCGATGATGGGGTTGAGTGCTGTGACGATACCGATGCTCTCACGTACGTAGCTGCGGCACTTCTCTTCATTGGCTGTGATGCCATCGATGCAGAGGGTGCGGAGGGTATCGAAGCCGTTGATCAGGAGGTCAATGGACTCGAAGCAGCACTGAGCCATGACGGGCTCCATAGCGTTGAGCTCCATCTGGGAGGCGTCGCCCGCCATAGTGACGCAGAGGTCGTTACCGATGACCTTGTAGCAGACCTGGCTAGCTACCTCGGGGATGACGGGATTGACCTTACCGGGCATGATGGAGGAGCCTGGCTGCATAGCGGGTAGGTTGATCTCACCGAGACCGCAACGAGGGCCGCTGGAGAGGAGGCGCAGGTCGTTGCAGATCTTATTTACCTTGACTGCGATACGCTTCAGTGCAGAGCTGTAGCCGATCATCTCGCTCGTGTCGCTGGTTGCACCGACGAAGTCTGGGGTGCGGGTGATGTCCCAGCCCGTGATCTTCGCTAGAGCCTCGGTGCAGTAGTCTGCATACTCGGGCTCGGAGCAGATCCCTGTACCGATAGCCGTGGCGCCCATATTGATGGCGAGGAACTGCTGAGCGGCGAAGTCGAGGTTGGCGATCTCGTGCTCTAGGATGGAAGCGAAGCCCCCGAAGGTCTGCCCAAGGGTCATAGGCACAGCGTCCTGTAGCTGTGTGCGTCCCATCTTGAGCACGTGAGCGAACTCGCTAGCCTTCTTGCGCAGGGAGTCGATCAGCTGCTGTAGGTGTGGACGGAGCTTGAGATGCGAAGCATAGAGACCCATGTGGATCGCTGTGGGGTAGGCATCGTTGGTGGACTGAGAGCCATTGACATGGTCGTTGGGGGAGAGGAACTGGAACTGCCCAGGCTCGTGCCCCATGATCTGTAGGGCGCGGTTGCAGATGACCTCGTTAGCGTTCATGTTGGTCGTCGTACCTGCACCTCCCTGGATCATATCCACGGGGAATTGCTCATGATGCTTGCCCTCGAGGAGCTCGTTGCAGGCCTGTACGATAGCGTCCTTCTGGGCATCAGAGAGGAGTCCTAGACGGTGATTAGCGATAGCTGCGGCAGCCTTCGTCCAGGCTAGGCCGTGGATGAAGAGGGGGTAGTCCGAGAGGTGGAAGCGGCTGATGCGGAAGTTCTCCTCGCCTCGTAGGGTCTGTACGCCGTAGAGGTGCTCGTTGCTAATCTGACGTTCACCTATCAGATCACTTTCGATACGAAAGTCTTTACCTGGGGTTGCCATAGTCTCTGTATTATCAGTTAGAATGTTATATATGTATATGATTATGGTGCTAATATCTCTGCAGGCAAAGGTACAGAATTTTCCTTCCTAATAGCCCACTAGATGGGGATCGCTCCAGCGCTCTCTGTGCTCAAACGCTCCCTTTCCTCTCGTTAGACGACCAAACCGCCCTTTATTGCGCACCTTCCCCACCTTAAAGGCTTCTTTTCCTGTCTATCTGTGGTAATCTGCTTGATCTTCTAAGTGTATATTTAGGTGCAAGAAAGCCCCCTTTGCCCTAGCCTTCCCGAGGCCTTGACCTCGCAGGGGCTAGGGCAAGCTGTCTGCGAAGGTCTCCCCTCTGCTACGGGGGCGAAGTCTCCACTGCTACTATCGGGGTATCACAGCCTCTGTTGGCTAAGTCTCTTCCCCTCCGTTGTGCATGCGGTGCCTGCACTGCTGTGGTCGGGGTGTTGGTGGCTCTTTCGGGCGGGTTGTCGCCTTCGCTCTAGGTGGGTTTGGGCTACTGCTCTGGGGGCGGGATTGTGACGGCTGTGGGGAGTGAGTTGTGGCGGTTGAGGTAATGCTCTACTAGACAGGCTGTAACGCTCATTCCGAGAGCCCTACTTGAGGAGTAGTAATGAACGCAGGAGAGGACTCGGTAAGAGCGCACTTGTCACCTTACATAGGTGATGGGAGCGTTCATACCGAGAGCGCAAGTACGCTCTCGGTATGAACGTTTTGGGGCTCTCGGAGAGTTTGATATAGAGGTAGTTAGGAGGGGTAAATTTACTTGCTGTCCTAGTGTGGTACTTATGGGCAGAATGTGTGAATGTGTACCTACTTGACAGGGTGCTTACATCTCTGTTGAAAAATCTCTACATTTGCAGTACATACATGCCCTAACCGCTATCTAAAGCAAAGCACTCCTATGGCGAGTCTGCACCTAACTATCAGTCGCCAGCGTTTACGCTCTGGCCTGCACCTCACGAGGGTACCACGAGTGAGAGTAGGAAAGCTATCGTCTTCCTACATCTCCCACATGAGTATCTATGTCCTAGCCCTTGTGGCTATCACGCTTGTCTCCCCCTTTTCTCTCAAGGCACAAACACGAGATTCCATACGGATTGAAGTCCGATCTAATGGAGATACGCTCTGGCACTACCTTCCCCAGCGGTATGACTTCACTCCCCCGAAAGGAGAAAAGAGCATGCATCCAGTGAGGCTCCCTCATCCTCAGCTGTCTAGTATGCCCAGTGGAAGGGAGAAGGAAACAGAGATATCACCGCACTTCTTGATTAGTAGGAGCACAAATAGTCCCCGGTGGACACCATCGATCCCGTATAATCGGAGTATCACCCCTTCGGGGGCTATTACCTACAGTATCCCAATCGAGACAGCTAAAGGCTACAAGTATGCTCCTCAGATAGCACTCACTTATAATAGCCAGTCGGGCAATGGAATAGTGGGCTATGGTTGGGAGCTCAGCGGTCTATCCAACATCGTCCAGACTGACCGCTCTATCCACTATGATGGAGAGACTAGTTCTCTACAGGGAGCAGGGACATCAATTCATTGGGATGCACTACGTCTAGATGGTATACGGCTCGTACGCAATACCAGCCTACTCCCCAACCAATATCCCTACATCACCGAGCAAGGCAAGATACTCGTGCGCTATATCCCAGACACTCGAAGCTATGAGGCTCGTTTCCCAGATGGGACAATAGCCCTATATGAGACGCTGGAGCCTCTCGATCTAGGCACCTATGTCTGTCGGAGGAAAATTGACCTGAGAGGTCGTGTGCAACTATATGACTACCAGATTCATGAGCACACCCCCTATCTCTCTAGGGTTACCTTTGGACAAGGGACTAACATCGGAGGCGGAGTACCTCTACTCGGCACGACAGGGAGCCTTACCTTCACCTACGAAGCTCGTCAGGATACCACCGAACACTATGTGCGAGGTGTGGCGATGCGTAGGGGACTTATACTTCGGAGTATTCACTCATATGATGGAACGACACTGCTTGCGACCTATACACTCAGCCATCGATGGGCTGCTGGGACAAACCTACTGAGACAAATCGACTATAGCTCTGAGGGGATATCTCTTCACCCGATTACTTGCACCTATAAGGAGGAATATCCCTCACCAGAGGATCCCTACGAGGAACATCTGCAAACCCAGCAGAGTAAGTATTTAGAGGAGTACATCGATTTCTATAAGTACGAGATGGTTGCTCTCAGAGGACACTTCACCACAGGGCAGATGGGAGATGGAATGCTGCTCTATCCCCGCTTCGAGACCTACACCCGGAAAGTAATTAATCTTCGATGGCCAGGAGAGGATCGCCATGGGAGTAGGTATGATCCAAAGCAACAGATCTTAATTGTCCCTCATCTCCAGAGGCTTCATTCAAGTGTTCTCCACCTAGAGGTTGGAGAGGGCTTCTTTGGGGCTCAGGCTGTAGATACTGATGGAGATGGAATTGATGAGGTGGTCAAGCTTAACCTCAATCTGACAGAGGATGGAAAGAAGACCTTACTTAGGGTAGAGGTTTACGAAATTAACCGAAGAGGGAAGCAGGGACTCACACTAAAGAGGTCGTTTAGAGTCACTGTCAATGGAGTCGTAGAGAACAAGTCCTATACCAGTCCGAGGTATCTACATACGCTCTGGGGGCAGTTCTGTGGGGACGGCTCTACTCAGCTGGCTATCGTTACCTACAACAAGACCGTGGAAGAGAAGGATGCCACGCCTACACTCCTCTTAGTGAATCTCCAACAAGGGAGTGTTACCTATCAACAAGATTGGGTGTTCAACCTCTCCCCCCTGCAGGGAAGCTCCCTGACGGCAATGGATCTCGATGGAGATGGATTGACAGAACTTTGCCTATCAACGGTATCCAAGACGATCGAGCGATATCACTTCAACGCTCAGGGTACAGCTCTCCTCCGAGGCAAGGACTACTCGCAGGGTAGTGGGGGTATCTCTACCTCAAGTCAGGATCTCTTATGGGGTGATCTCAATGGAGATGGACTAATTGATGCCCTCTGTCCGGTTGCATTCTCAGGATATAAAGAGGTCTGGGAGCGTGTGCCCAAAGATGCTGTTCCTATCCCTGAAGATAGTCTCATGCTCCAGAGTATTCCTCGCCCTAGAGAAGACACAACGATCTGTCGCAGAGAGCGTATTGACCATGGAAATCAATGGGGATGTTATATCAATACGGGTTCGGGCTTCCATTACACTCATTTTCCTGTCTATCAGCGGGAGGACTCTACGGATAAGAATGATCAACTCATACTCCTAGATGTGAATCATGATGGACGAGCTGACCTTGTACGCATACACGACAAAAATGGGATTGATATTCACCTCAATGAACAGGGGAAGCTTCGCCCCCAGTCCCTACCTACTCACGAGAAGGGCAATGCGGTCATTTTACTGCCTCTGAATATCAGTCATCTCATGGCTCCCAGCCAATTCATCACCATTGGCAATCGTGGGGAGCTCAAGGGCTACACATATCTTAATAATCTCGCCCATGCCCGTCTCTTGGCTGGACTGATAGACAGCCGAGGCATCGTCCATCAGCAGGACTACCAAGACCTAAATGCACTCTCGGAATTGGGGACGAAGGCCTATCGGGATACGGGAAATGTTCACATAGATCAAAGATATGCTCCTGTGAGAGCTCCCTGGAGTCTAGTGACAAGCACCTTTGCCTACTATTCTGGGACGGGAATCCCATACTTCGAAAATAGCTCTTATACATACGAAGATGGTTATATAGATCGTCTAGGGTTGGGGTTTGTTGGCTTTGGTCGCGTTACAAAGAAGGATTACCTTCTGCATATACAGACGACCACTCAGAACCTACACACGTTACGAGGAGCTCCATCACAGGAAGAAACAAGGCATTTCCCCTCCATGACGCTCCTGCAAAGTAAGGTCTACGACTATCGGGAGACGTATGGATCGAATAAGGAATGGAACCTCTTGCTGAGTAGGTCTGTCGACAAAGACTATCTTAAAGGTATCTCATCCCATTCTGATTATCAATACGATGAGCTAGGGTACCCCACACATATGAAGCTCGCGTATGGGAAGTGTAATAAGATTGTGGAACGTAAGCTTCGTCATCGGATAGGCTTCTCCTATCATCTAGGAATTCTCGAAGAGCAAACAGAGATAACCCAAAAAGAGAGCGGACAGAGCTCCATCACCTCCCTCTACACCTATAACAGCGACTTCCAACCTATTAAGATTGATAAGTATCTGAATGGTAATCCACAGTTGACTATCCAGCGAACTCAATCCACCTACGACAGATGGGGTAATGTCACATCGGAATGTACTCAATACTATGACTCACCTAAGGGATCAACGAAGAGCTATATATACGACGAGACAGGACATCATCTGCTCTCCACACGAGATGCCCTCGGGCTGGAGACTCGCTACGCAGACCATGAAAAGCATGGACGAGCTAGACGCATTACCGATCCCCTCGGACAAATGACCCGGGTAGAGTACGATGCCTTTGGATTGATTGCTCAGGAGACAACTCCAGATGGTACAGTGACAAGTACGACCCATGAGCAGCACCCAGATGGCACTTACACCATTGTGAAGAGGAGGACAGGTACTCCGACCAGCTACAGGGTCTATGATGCACTCGATCGAGAGCTCCGTACAGGCACTGAGCAGCATGATGGCTCAATCCTTTGGGAGGCGAAGATGTATGATGGGGCTGGACGTGTTGTACGCTCCTCGCTGCCCTATCGGGACGGGACACAGCCTCTTTGGATAGAACATGAGTATGATATGTTTGGACGACAGATTGCTCAGCGTGAGCCCTCAGGGGGGGCGACGACTTGGGCCTATGAGCTCATCCAGCAACAGGGTAAGCGAGGCGAGTGTAACCAAATCACAGAGACCAAAGGTGGAATCAGCATCAAGCGCACCTATGGAGAATTGGGTGAACTCCTCTCCTCCGAAGACCTGGGAGGCAAGATCAGCTATAGCTATCGCCCCGATGGACAGGTCGATCGAATCACAGCTCCAGGAGATGTGGTGACTAGCTTTGAGTATGATACCTATGGCCGGCAGACTGCACTCAATGACCCTAGTTCAGGGCGTAGGGAGATCACATATGCTTATGCCCAAGATGGAACACACACTGAGCGGAAGTCCTCCCCCAATGGAGGCGTAACGACCGTTACCGATCCCTATGGACGACTCGTGCGTATAGAGCGAGATAAAGACTTTTCTACCAGCTACACATATGATGACTATAGCCGTCTGACGGAGGAGCGATCAACGAACGGGAGCTTCAAGAGTTATACCTATGATGCCCTCGGACGGGCTGCCTCCCTAGTGGAGGGCGTTAGTCCAAGCAAGACACTGCGACGCACTTACTACTATGGGAATGGAGGAGAGCTAGCTCGTTTGACCTATCATACTCCAAATGAAGAGGAGTTCACCGAACTGTATATCTATGAGCATGGGCATCATGTGATGACGCTCCTTCAGTCACCTCTACGCCCTCAGCAGGATACCATCTGGCACCTGTTATCCGTGAATAATATGGGTGTCCCGATCCGTGCTCGGACAGGCGGGCAGGAGCGTACCTACAGCTACGATCCCGTGGGGCTCCTTACTGGTCGCTCAATGGGGGCTGTACAGGAGGAGCGATATACCTTTGACCCTCAGACGGGCAACCTCCTAGAACGGCAGTGGCGTGTGGAAGACTCCGTACGACGACAGACTTTCAGCTACGATAATCTCCATCGTCTTACTCGATGGGCCTCTGGGGAGTGTAGCTATACTCCTAATGGATGCTTATCCGAGACAGGGAATCCCATGACGGGAGGTTGCTCCTTTCACTATGAAGAGGCTGGACATCCCTATCGACTCACAAGGATCGAAGGTCATCCAGGTATCAATCTCCCACCTAATCTCCCCTCCCTACCTGAAGACAATCCTGTTACCCCCGATCTTCCGAATGGCAAACCTGATGATCCTGGGAGTCAGATTGCCCCCATTTACTTCGCTAGAGATACGACTGTCTTCGATAGGGATATCTATGATCTCCTCCCAAGGATAACTTCTGATCAGATCGCTGATTATACCTCCTTTGACCGTCCCAAGAGCTTTAGACTGAAGGATGCTAGTTCCATATGGGGAGATGAATATCGGGCTCAATGGGACTACAATAGTGCACTTGAGCGGACAAAGATGACGATACAACATGGTGATACACTCCTACGAGAGCTCTACTACTGGGGTAGCCAGTATGAGGAGGAGACTCGCCCAAAGCAGGGCGAGACGACTGCTCGACTCTACCTTCAGGGAGATGCCTACACCGCTCCAGCCGTCCTCGTCCGTGAGGGTGGGCAGTGGAGACTCTATTATATTGCTCGGGATTACCTTGGAAGTATTACCAATATCGTAGATGATCAGGGTATATCACGTGCGCACTATCACTATACTCCGTGGGGGCGTCTTGAGGAAGGTGAAGGGCTTTTCCTCGGTCGTGGATTCACAGGTCATGAGCATCTACCCGAGTTTGAGCTCATCAATATGAATGCCCGTCTCTATGATCCCTACACAGGGTGCTTCCTTAGCCCCGATCCCTATATACAGCTCCCAGACTTCACGCAGAGTCTCAACCGATATTCCTACTGCCTCAATAATCCGTTGCGCTTCACTGACCGCAATGGGAAGTTCTTCTTCACAGCTATCCTAGGACCAGCTGGAGCCATCCTTGATGCTGCATGCTGGGGTGCCCTCATGGGTGGGGGCTTCTACACAGCAGGAATGCTCCTTACTCCTGGTGGGCTGAAGCACTTCAGCTTCCCCAATCTGGTCTTTGCCATGCTCTCGGGTGCAGTCAATGGAGCACTCAACTTTAGCACTGTCAGTCTCCCTCTATGGGGTAACTTTAGTCTAGGATTCATGCCCCAGATAAGCTTCGGCACGGATGGTGTCGGCATTGGCTGGAATGTCACATTCAGCTATGCTTCAGGAATCTTTAATGCAGGCCTCAGCTATGGGGCGAGTGTCTATGGCTCAGCACCAGGTTCGGGTGAGACCATGGATGAGTTTCGCTTCGGTTATGGTCTTGGAGTTAAGCACAAGTCCTTTGAGTTGGGTGTTGGAAGTACCTATTTTCTGGATAACCATGGTGGGCAGCAAACGGGACAAATGTATGCAGGTGCTTGGGGGGGACGCCTTACCTACGAGAATGACACTTGGGCTCCCGTCCCAGGCCTCTGGAGGGCAGGTGGGGCTGAGCGAGATAAGTACCGAACGGCCGCCCTACGCTTCGATATCACCTCAGGAAAACTCAAGGGTGCAAACCTCGGTATGCTCCTATACACAGGAGCTGCAGCAGGGACGAGTTTAGATGGGAGTTATTACTCAGGTGGTACTGTAGATAACTATCGCATGGGTGTAATCTATGTAGGATATAAGGGTTGGCGAGTGGGCCTAAATAGCGAGCGCTATATCCGAGAGCCCATACAAAACGGCTTTCATGACCTATTTGGTGCCCCCCACTTCAAGGCCCAACCCAATGGCCCCTGCCACTTCTATGGCGGATACTACTCACCTAATCCCAATACATTATGGTAAAGAAGATCATCTGGACTCTGCTCATCATCGTTGTACTGAGTTCCTGTAAGAAGGATTTTACTCCCCCAGTTCTAAGACATCGACAAGAGCCCTATACCGGGTCACTCATACGAACAGATGGGTATTATTATCATTTCGGATATGATACGTACACAGAAAGATCGATGATGTCCGTCTTAGCCTTCTTTAGAAATGGACGTTGCTTAGCCTATGAAGATATTCCGATACCGCCAGAGTCTTATGACGATTTCGAGTACGTCGAGCAAAAGAAACTTACTCCCGGAGGCTGGTTTACGAAGGAATTCAATCCCTATGGTGTCTTTTGGCTAGAAGGGCGAGTTTTGCACCTCGAAATTCCGGGCTACACGGGACAATATGCGGGACGGCAGTATACGACCTATGAACATAGAGCAAAAGTTAATCGCGATGGAAGTATCACTACTATCGAGTACCGAGGCCAAGAGTTCAGACCCTTCCGGAGGAGTATAACCCTCCTCTTTCGGGAGTATCATGGCGAGATCAAGTGGTGATAGTCACCCTGACACCGAAGGCTCCGAAGGGAAGAACAATCGCATTGTGATCTATGTGGACTGTACTCTTCGGTGACTAAGCCACAATAGCAAGCACTCATCTGAGGACTAATGCAAAACGACTTTCATGACCTATTTGGTGCCCCCCACTTCAGGGCCAAACACGATGGAACCTGCCACTTCTATGGCGGATACTACTCACCTAATCCCAATACATTATGGTAAAGAAGATCATCTGGACTCTGCTCATCATCGTTGTACTGAGTTCCTGTAAGAAGGATTTTACTCCCCCAGTTCTAAGACATCGACAAGAGCCCTATACCGGGTCACTCATACGAACAGATGGGTATTATTATCATTTCAGATATGATACGTATACAGAAGGATCGACGATGTCCGTCTTAGCCTTCTTTCGAGATGGACGTTGCTTAGCCTATCAAGATATTCCGATACCGCCGGAGTCTGATGACGATTTCGAGTACGTTGAGCAGAAGAAACTTGCTTCCGGAGGCTCGTTTACGAAGAAATTCAACCCATATGGTGTCTTCTGGCTAGAAGGGCGAGTTTTGCACCTCGAAATTCCGGGCTGGACGGGACTATATTGGGGACGGCAGTATACGACCTATGAAATTAGGGCAAAAGTTAATCGCGATGGAAGTATCACTACCATCGAGTACCGAGGCCAAGAGCTCAGACCCTTCCGGAGGAGTATAACCCTCCTCTTTCGGGAGTATCATGGCGAGATCAAGTGGTGATAGTCACCCTGACACCGAAGGCTCCGAAGGGAAGAACAATCGCATTGTGATCTATGTGGACTGTACTCTTCGGTGACTAAGCCACAATAGCAAGCACTACATCAGAGGCCTCAAGCAAAACGACTCCTAGGAAGAGATAAGATGAATCCCGTCACATCTACGGCGAAATGTCTACATTTGCTTCACTATAACTAACTATAACAAGGATCTATATGAGGAACCTATACCTTATTATTCTACTACTCTCGGTGAGTAGCCTCCGACTCGTGGGACAGGGACGGGTGCGTTTCGCCTATGATGCCGCGGGGAATAGAGTCCGTCGTGAGCTAGTCGTTGGCTCGAAGAAGCCCGAGGGACTTCGTACATTGAGCACGGATAGTACACAACAGACTACATCTGACCTTGAGCCAAAGGATGAGGCCAATCGTCGCCACCTAAGTGGTCGAGATTATGTTACAGAGACCATTGACCGAGGCCAGGTTCGTATCTACCCCAATCCCACCGAAGGTGAGCTGACGATCGAGTTCCTCGGTTATCGCCCTGAGCAGCGCGCAGTCCTCGTGGTCTATGACCTCTTCGGCCGGGTGGTCGTGAGACGGGAGGTTGCCTCCGTGACGACCATGCTTGATCTCTCAGCCCAGAGTGCAGGCCTCTATGTCCTACATCTCATTGTGGGGAAGGATCGATCTGCGTGGAAGATCCGAAAGAACTAACATACCTAGCTAATACTAGATGGCTATGTCATCCTATCCATTACGCCCCCATTAAGGTGCTTATTCCTATCAGAAGTTTCGTCTCTATGCCTTTACCCCCATCCATCTTTTCTGTGTGCGGTTGTAAAAGATAGAGCCCAGTTCACTTCTATATCATCGCTTGTATGAACCATAATGTAATGTGCATTATGAAGCAATATTTGCTTTTGTTCATCCTATGTGTCATTCTTGGTGGCTGTAGGACAAGTGTATCTAGTAAGCCAAAGGATGAGGCGGATCTTGGTACCTTCCCTCAGTTGTCTCAGACTGAAGGATTGTATCTGGATGGGGCGCGTCCCCGAGAGCTGGCACAGTTGGCACGAGGGACGTCTCAGGGGAAACGAGTGGCGTTTTCCGTATCTGCGATAGGATTTATTTCGAAGGAGCGATTCTTCGAAGAGGATTCTCAGTGGCAGGAACGGGAAGGAAATCATATCGCAATGTATTCTATTGACCTTCGTCCAGAGGATCAGAAGCGCTACGAGTGTGATGCGCTCGTGTTGTGCTGGTATAAGGTGCTACTGACCTATGATAAAGAAGCTTGAGCGCCACTAGAGGGAACTGAAAAGACGATGATGGTGGAGGTAGATTTTCTTAGGGGGTATCTATTCCTCATGGCTATACCTCCACCATAGATAGAGGGAGATGGTGGAGGTAGATTTTCTT
>ERZ772827.947-NODE-947-length-15158-cov-7.158776_pt1 | contig 15158 bp, 17 predicted proteins | sample MGYA00580850_ERZ772827 | MGnify/ENA primary metagenome ERZ772827 (study PRJEB29015, sample SAMEA2737950) | human oral metagenome | biome: human oral; feature: human-associated habitat; material: dental | place: China | collected 2145 ...
CACAGTCTTGTGCCATGCGAAGGCGAATGCGCTGATAAATATCGTTGGTGCTGCGTAGCGACAGGCCGCATAGCTGGGCAGCATCGCTGGCGGTCAAATCCAGGGCAAACAGGCGAAGCAGTTGGCGAAACTTGGCCTCACTGATTTTGGAGCGGCTGTAGTACTTGTTTTTCCCTGGCATCTCAAGAAGTTAGCATGCAACAATCACATGTTTGCTTCCTAAGCCCCAAAGGAATTGGAAGAAGAGTTGGGGGCGGAGCTATTCGCCCGTACCACGCGCAGCACACGACTGACTCGCACAGGCAAGTTGTTCCTCGATCATGTGCCTCGCATTTTTGCAGCCTTGCAGCAAGCCCGTGACAGCGTGAAAGCTGCGGCAAATGGGTTCCACGGGCAACTGCGCGTAGCGTTGTCGGACGGCATCACTCCATCACGTTTGCCTGCCTTGCTGGCGCTGTGCCGGCAGGAGGAACCCGAAGTCGAAATCCGATTCTTCGAGGTGTCACTGTCGCAGCAGATCAAGGGGTTGCATGACGATCTGTACGACGTAGGGTTTGCACAGTCCGATGAAGTCGGCGATGGCGTCGTCGCCACGCCCGTATGGAACGACGCATTCATGGTAGCGGTGCCTGCGCGGCATCCATTGCTGGCCTACAAGCGCATTCCGTTGGACGAGCTGTTGCGCTACCCGCTGGTTCTGTGTGATCCGCAAATCTGCGAGAGCTACGCCAAGTTCATTGATCGGGTACTGCGTCGTGCGGATGCGGAGCCGCTGATCGCGGAGCGGGTTGCCACTTGTGATCTGATGATGACGTTAGTGTCGGCTGGCTTTGCGCTTGGTTTTGCGAGCGCGGCACGCATTGCCGCCCACCCCGATTCAGGCGTGGTGGCGCGACCGCTAGCGTTGCGTGTGCCTCCGCTGACCACCTACCTGCTGCGCCTCGATAACGAGCCGTTCGATGAACTGACTCGCTTCATGGCTCGTGTGCAGGCCATCGAATCACCGGAATTCCCCAGAAGCATTCCGAACCATTTTTCCGATTCTCAGGAGTAATCTGAGCCGTGAAGAAGATCATTCAGTTCTTGCTGGCAGCGGCATTGGCCGCTTGCGGTCAATCCGAAGCGCCACAGAAGCCCGTCGATTCGGAGGCAAACATCCCCATGGTGGAAGAGTTGGCGGCCAACCCCGAGCGGCTCAAGGAACTGCGGCAGCAGTGCAAGACCGACCGCGCCAAGCTGGGCGACGTACTGTGCAACCGGGTGGCCGAAGCCACGCGTAAGCGGTTCTATGGCAACGGCGAAACACCCTACACGCCGCCGAAGGAATCGCCCAAGTTCTGATTGTTGGCGGCTCGCCGCTTCGCCTTCATCTTTCTGTTCGACACGCCGCAATGCGCCTGCGCCTGCGGCGTTTTTCTTTGGCTAGCCACCGCGTTAATTCTTTCTTTTTCCCCGATTTTTCTGCTTAAAACAGTCTTTGACCGGCACTGACCCGGCACCGATCCTCGCGCTATGCGGCACGTCCTTATGCCGCTTTCGGACGAGGTATCAGCGCAGGGGAAATCGGAGGCCAGTCAATGCAAGCTCAGGGCGTGCTGTTCGGGCAGATCGCCGCCGTTATCGGCATCGTGATCGCCGGCGTATGGAGTGCAACGCAATGGACAGCCGCCGCCCTGGGCTATCAACTACGCCTTGGCTCGCCCTGGTTCGATTTCTTCGGCACGCCGGTCTATCACCCGTGGCGGCTGTTCGAGTGGTGGTTCTTCTTCGATGCCTATGCGCCGCATGTCTTCGACATAGGCGGGGCCATCGCGGGCGGCAGCGGCCTTGTGGCCGTGGTGGTCGCCATCGCCATGTCGGTATGGCGCTCGCGGCAATCGCGCATGGTCACGACCTACGGTTCGGCGCGCTGGGCCGAAGCGGACGACATTCGCAAAGCCGGGCTGACGCAGCCGGCCGGCGTCTTCCTCGGCAAGTACCGCAACGAGTACCTGCGCCATGAAGGCCCGGAACACGTTCTGACCTTCGCGCCCACGCGCTCGGGCAAAGGCGTCGGCCTGGTCGTTCCCACCTTGTTGAGCTGGCCCGCGTCCGCCGTCATCCACGACATCAAGGGCGAGAACTGGCAGATCACCGCAGGCTGGCGCAGCCGGTTCAGCCACTGCCTGCTGTTCAACCCGACCGATGCGAAGTCAGCGGCCTACAACCCGCTGCTGGAAGTCCGGCGCGGCGTGCATGAGGTGCGCGACGTGCAGAACATCGCGGACATTCTCGTTGACCCCGAAGGTGCCCTGGAGAAGCGCAACCATTGGGAGAAGACTTCGCACGCGCTGTTGGTCGGGGCCATCCTGCATGTGCTCTACGCGGGAGAGGACAAGACGCTGCGCGGCGTCGCCAACTTCCTGTCCGACCCGGCCAGCCCGTTCGAGCTGACCTTGCACCGGATGATGACGACGAAGCACCTGGGCGATGCACCGCACCCGGTTGTCGCGTCCGCTGCGCGCGAAGTGCTGAACAAGTCGGACAACGAACGCTCGGGCGTGTTGAGCACCGCCATGTCGTTCCTCGGCCTGTACCGCGACCCCACGGTGGCCGAAGTCACTTCGCGCTGCGACTGGCGCATCGCCGACCTGATCGCGTCAGAACATCCGGTGTCGCTCTATCTGGTGGTGCCGCCGTCGGACATTTCGCGCACCAAACCGCTTATTCGCCTGATCCTCAACCAGATAGGTCGGCGGCTCACCGAATCGCTCGACGGCAGTGATGGCATCGAGCGCCGCCACAAACTGCTGCTGATGCTCGACGAGTTTCCGGCGTTGGGCCGCCTGGACTTCTTCGAGACGGCGCTTGCCTTCATGGCGGGCTACGGCATCCGCAGCTTCCTGATCGCACAGTCGCTCAACCAGATCGACAAGGCCTACGGCCAGAACCATTCGATTCTGGATAACTGCCATGTCCGCGTGACGTTCGCCACCAACGATGAACGCACGGCCAAACGGATCTCCGAAACGCTTGGCACCGCTACCGAACTGCGCGCGCAGCGCAACTATGCCGGGCACCGATTGGCCCCGTGGCTCGGGCACCTCATGGTGTCGCGGCAGGAAACCGCACGGCCGCTGCTGACGCCGGGCGAAGTGATGCAGCTTCCGACCGACGAAGCCGTGGTGATGGTGTCCAGCGTGGCACCGATCAAGGCGAAAAAGCTGCGCTACTACGCCGACGCGAATTTCAAGAGCCGCGTATTGCCGCCGCCCGCGCTCGCGGCCGGGCAGTACGCCGATGCGCCACCAGCCCGGCCCGACGACTGGAGCGGCCTAGCGATCCCAGCCGTGCCAACGGCCCCGGCTGCGGGCCTGTCCAGCGACGCCGCAGGCACCGCCGACGACGGTGGCCCGCGCCGCCAGCCAGAGCTATCCGAAGTCACCGAATACAGCCCCGAGGCGCCGCCCACCGGCAACGACCTGGCGCTGCTCGATGACGACCTGCCGCTGCCGCTTCCCGGCCAGCTCGACCCGGCCATGCAGCGCACGGCCCGGCTGGCTTCCCTCGACCCCAACGACGGAATCGACCTATGAGCCAATACCGCCTCAATCTGTTTATCCAGCCTGAGCACGCCAAGCGTCTCGAAGAACTGGCCGCCAAGAAAGGCGTGTCCAAGTCGTCCATCGTCGCGGCGGCGCTCGCATCGTGGCTCTCGCCCGATGCCGGCGACCAGCGCGAGGCGGCCATCGCCAAGCGGCTTGATCGCCTGTCGCGCCAAGCCGAGCGCATGGAGCGCGACCAGAACATCCAGATCGAAACGCTGGCGCTGTTCATCCGCTACTTCCTGACCGTCAGCACGCCAGTTCCCGAGGCCCATCAGGACGCGGCACGCGCCCAGGGCCGGGCGCGCTTCGAGCAGTTCGTTGAACAGTTGGGCCGCCACCTGCTGCGCGGCCGCAGCCTGGTGCGGGACGTGGTAGAGGAACTGCATCCCGATCCGGTGCGAATGGATGACGCGGCGGCGCTGGCTGAAGCGCAGGAGCGTGCCTCATGAGCGCCGTTCCGCAAACCCCGCCCGAACGCTCATCCGCCGCGGCTTCGCTGGATCGCCGTATCCAGATGCTGCGCACGGCAATGGGGCCGGTCATCGCCGCCGCGCTGGCCGACCCGGACGTGGTGGAAATCATGCTCAACCCCGACCGCACCCTATGGGTGGATCGGTTGTCTTCGGGCCGCACGCCGCTGGGCGTGGAGCTTTCCGAAGACGATGGCGAGCGCATCATCCGCCTGGTGGCCGCGCACGTCGGCGCGGAAGTGCATCGCGGCCGACCATTGCTGACCGCCGAGTTGCCCGAAACCGGCGAGCGGTTCGAGGGCATCTTGCCACCGGCTGCGCCCGGCCCGGCCTTCGCGCTGCGCAAGCGCGCCGTGAGCATCATCGGCCTGGATCGCTATGTGGCCGACGGCACCCTGACCACCGAGCAGGCAGAGTTCCTGCGCCGCGCGGTGCGCGAGCGCCAAAACATCCTGATCGCCGGGGCGACGAGCAGCGGCAAAACCACACTCGCCAATGCCTTGCTTGCGGAAATCGCCGCCACCGGCGACCGCGTGCTGGTGCTCGAAGACACGGTGGAGTTGCAATGCGCGGCCCGCGACCACGTTCCGCTGCGCACGCGCGCGGGCGTGGTGTCCATGACCGAGCTGGTGCGCGCCACGATGCGCCTGCGGCCCGACCGCGTGATCGTCGGCGAGGTGCGCGGCGGTGAAGCCCTGGACTTGGTGAAGGTGTGGGGCACCGGCCATCCCGGCGGCATCGCCACCATCCACGCCGGTTCCGCGCTGGGCGCATTGCTGCGCCTCGAACAGTTGATTCTCGAAGTCGCGGTGAACCCGCCCCGTGCGCTGATCGCCGAGGCGGTCAATGTCGTCATCCACATCGCCGGACGCGGCCGCAAGCGCCGCGTCGAAAGCATCGCCCGCGTCGTCGGCTTCGACGGTGTGGGCTACCGCCTGGCGGACGCGCAGGAAACGCCGTTTCCCGAGCTGATGCCGGTTCCTCTCGCAGCGGATACCGCTGCGCCTTCCCCATCCCTTGACCAACCTGGAGAACTGCCATGACGCAGATGCACGCTCACGCTTTCCGCTTTTCCGTAAATCCGCTTTCCCACCTGTCCAGCCTCGCGCGGCTGCGCAGCCTGGCCCGCCCGGCGGGGCAAGGGCTGCTGCTGGCCGCGCTGCTGCTGTTCCTGGCCGGAACGGCGCAGGCCGCCGGTTCCTCGATGCCGTGGGAAGGCCCGCTGCAATCCATTCTGGAGTCGATCCAGGGGCCGGTGGCGCGCATCGTCGCGGTCATCATCATCATCGCCACGGGCCTTGCGCTGGCCTTCGGCGACACGTCGAGCGGTTTCCGCAAGCTGATCCAGATCGTGTTCGGCCTGTCCATCGCGTTCGCGGCTTCGAGCTTCTTCCTGTCGTTCTTCAGCTTCTCCGGCGGGGCCGTCGTATGAGCGGCTCGGACAGCTTCGCGGCCGGCTTCGAGGTGCCGCTGCATCGCTCGCTGACCGAACCGCTTTTGATGGGCGGCGCGCCGCGCACCGTGGCGATTGCCAACGGCACGCTGGCGGCCGCCGTCGGGCTGGGCCTGCAACTCTGGATTCCCGGTGTCGTGCTCTGGATCGTCGGCCATTCGCTGGCCGTGTGGGGCGCGCGCGTCGATCCGCAGTTCATGCAGGTCTTCGCCCGGCATATCAAGCACAAGCCGCTGCTGGACGTGTGAGGGGGATGCCATGCTGAACCTTGCCGAATACCGCCAGCGGCCCGCCTTGCTGGCCGACTGGCTGCCCTGGGCCGGGCTGGTCGCGCCTGGCGTGGTGCTGAACAAGGACGGAGCTTTCCAGCGCACGGCGCGCTTTCGCGGGCCTGATCTGGACAGCGCGACACAGGGCGAGCTGATCGCCACCACCGCGCAGCTGAACAACGCGCTGCGCCGGCTGAGTTCGGGCTGGGCGCTGTTCGTGGAAGCCGAGCGCCAGCCGGCGTCGGACTACCCGCATTCCGACTTCCCCGAACCACTGTCCTGGCTGGTGGACGAGGAACGCCGCGCCGCCTTCGAGGAATCGGGCAACCACTTCGAGAGCGTCTATCACCTGACGCTGGCCTACCTGCCGCCGGAGGAATCCCGCGCCCGTGCGGCCAAGCTGCTCTACGAGCACGCGCCGGGCGATGGCGTGGACTGGCGCGGTCGGCTCGATGCCTTCGTGGCGGAAACCGATCGCGTGTTCGACCTGCTCGATGGCGTGATGCCGGAAATCGCTTGGCTAGACGACAGCCAGACGCTGACCTACCTGCACGCAACCGTCTCGACGCGGCGCTATCGCGTGGGCGTGCCGGAAGTGCCTTTCCACCTCGACGCGCTGCTGGCCGATTCCGCGCTGGTCGGTGGTCTGGCGCCCATGCTGGGCGACCAGCACCTGCGCGTGGTGTCGGTGCGGGGCTTCCCGACCTCGACCTGGCCGGGCCTGCTGGACGACCTCAACCACCTGGGCTTTGCCTATCGCTGGTCAACCCGGTTCCTCTGCCTCGACAAAGCCGAGGCGGAAAAGGAGCTGGGCCGCCTGCGCCGCCAATGGTTTGCCAAGCGCAAGAACGTCATCGCGCTGCTGCGCGAAACGATCTTCCAGCAGGAATCGCCCTTGGTGGACACGGATGCCAGCAACAAGGCGGCCGACGCGGACGCCGCCTTGCAGGAGCTGGGCAGCGATCAGGTCGCCTTCGGCTACCTCATCGCCACGGTGACGGTACTTGATGCCGACCCAACCGTGGCCGACGAAAAGCTGCGCATGGTGGAGCGGGTCATCCAAGGGCGCGGCTTCGTCACCATCCCCGAAACGCTCAATGCCGTGGATGCGTGGCTGTCGTCCATACCGGGCAACGCCTATGCGAATGTGCGCCAGCCCATCGTCTCGACGCTGAACCTGGCGCACATGATGCCGGTGTCGGCCGTGTGGGCCGGCCCCGAGCGCAACAAGCATCTGGACGGCCCGCCGCTGATCGTCACCCGCACCGATGGCGCGACGCCGTTCCGACTGGTGACGCACATCGGTGACGTGGGGCACACGATGATCGTCGGCCCGACCGGCATGGGCAAGTCGGTCTTGGTCGCCATGATGGCCATGCAGTTCCGCCGCTATCGCGGCTCGCGCGTCTTTGTCTTTGACGTGGGGCGATCCATACGCGCCGTTACTTTGGGCCTGGGTGGCGAGCACTACGACCTCAGTGCTGATGGCGAGATCGCCTTTCAGCCGCTCGCCCGCATCGACCGAGAGGGCTACCGCACCTGGGCCGCCGAATGGATCGAAGGGCGCTTGCTGCACGAAGGTGTGACCGTCGGCCCAGACGAGAAGGCCGCCATCTGGTCGGCGCTCGGCAGCCTGGCCGGTGCGCCCGTGGAGCAGCGCACGCTGACCGGCCTGTCCGTCCTGCTGCAATCGAACGTGATGCGCCAGGCGCTTGCGCCTTATGTGCTCGGCGGCGCGCACGGCAAGTTGCTGGATGCCGACCATGACCGGCTGGGTAGCGCGGATGTGCAGTGCTTCGAGATGGAAGAACTCATGCACAGCAAGGCCGCCGTGCTGGCCGTTCTGAACTACCTCTTTGCCCGCCTGGAAGAACGATTCGATGGCTCGCCCACGATGCTTTTTCTTGGGGAGGCGTGGGTTTTTCTGGACGATCCCATATTCGCGGCCCGGCTTCGGCAGTGGCTCAAGACCCTGCGGAAAAAGCAGGTTTCCGTCGTCTTCGATACGCAGTCGCTCGCAGACGTCAAAGAGTCATCCATCGCACCGGCAGTCATCGAAAGCTGCGCGAGCAGGATCTTTCTCCCTAATCCGCAGGCCACCGAGCCACAGATTCGCACGATCTACGAGGGCTTCGGCCTCAACAGCCGGCAAATCGAGATCGTCGCCACCGCGCAGCCCAAGCAGGACTACTACTACCAATCGCGCCTCGGCAATCGCCTGTTCGACCTCGACCTGGGGCCGGCCGCGCTCGCCTTCGCGGGCGCATCCACACCGCAAGACCAACGCGACATCGACCACGTGCTGACGCAGGCCGGCGCGCCTGGCTTCGCCGGCGCGTGGCTGCGCCATCGCGGCCTCGATTGGGCCGCCGACCTGCTGCCGTCCTCGCCGGCGGCGACTTCTTTCCTTTCCCAACCACGACAGGAGAACCTGCTATGAAGACCCGTGTGCTTTCCGTTTCGCTCGCCGCCGCGCTGGCCGGCTCGCTGATGCTCGCCCAGCCGGCGGCGGCACTCACCTTCGTTGATCCCGTCAACCTGGTGCAGAACACGCTGACTGCCATCCGCACGCTGGAGCAGATCAACAACCAGATCAACCAGCTTCAGAACGAAGCGCAGATGTTGATGAACCAGGCGCGCAACCTGGCGAATCTCGACTTCAACATCGTCAACCGCCTGCGCTCCACGCTCGCCACGACCGAACGCCTGATTGCCGAGGCGCAGGGACTGGCCTACGACGTGCAGAAAATGGATCAGGAATTTGCCCGGCTGTACCCAGAGCAGTACGCGGCCACCGTCAGCGGCGACCAGATGCTGCGCGATGCCCGCGAGCGGTGGAAGAACACGCTCGACGGCCTGCACACCGCGATGCGGATGCAGGCGCAGGTGTCGCAGAACCTGGCTCAAGACGAAAGCGCGCTGGCCGACCTTGTGAGCCAAAGCCAATCGGCCACCGGCGCACTGCAAGCCATGCAGGCAACGAACCAGCTTCTCGCCTTGCAGGCCAAGCAATCCATCCAGGCCCAGCAGCTCCAGATTACGCAAGACCGGGCGGCCTCGCTGGAACTGGCGCGGCAGGCGGCGGCGACCGAACGCGCCCGCGAAGTGCGGCGACGCTTCCTCGGCACCGGCACGCCGTACACGCCGCAGTCCGTCAACTTCTACAACAACTGACAGGGGGCGGCCATGCGATGCGTTCCTGTCCTGCTGGCCGTGCTGCTGACCGCTTGCGGCCAGCAGCCGGCCGAAGACCTGGCCGCGACCTTGGCCGCCGATCCCGTGCGGCTCAAGGCGCTGCGCGCCCAATGCGCGGCCGACCGGCACGCCGCAGGCGAAGACACCTGCCGGGCCGCCGCCGAAGCCTTCCGGCGGCGCTTCTTCGCCGGCCAGACCGGGCCGGACGAGTACCGGACGCTGGCCGAGCTGCCACCGATTCCGGCGAGCTTCGACACGCCCGCCGACGACGCGCCGGAAGGCGAGGCGCCGCTCGCCGCCCCGGAGGACACGCCATGAACGACGTGACCATCATCGACCGCTTCCTCGACACGTTCTCGCGCTACATCGACTCGGGTTTCGGGCTGCTGCATGGCGAAGTGGCGTTCCTGACGGCCACGCTGATCGTCATCGACATGACCATCGCCGGCCTGTATTGGGCCATGAGCCATGCCACCGGCCAGGGCGAGGACGTGATCGCCAAGCTGTTGCGCAAGGTGCTCTACGTCGGTGCCTTCGCCTACATCATCGGCAACTTCAACTGGCTGTCGGGCATCGTGTTCAGGTCGTTCGCCGGCCTGGGCCTGACGGCCACCGGCTCGACCTTGAGCATGGAGAACTTTCTCCAGCCGGGACGGCTGGCGAAGACGGGCATCGACGCTGGCGCACCGATCTTGGAACAGATCGGGGACATGGCCGGCTTCCCCGAGGTGTTCACCAACCTTGATCCGATCGTGGTGCTGTTCCTAGCCTGGCTGGTGGTAATCCTCTGCTTCTTCGTGCTCGCGGTACAGCTTTTCATCACGCTGATCGAGTTCAAGCTGACCACGCTCGCCGGCTTCGTCTTGATTCCGTTCGCGCTCTGGAACAAGACGAGCTTCCTTGCGGAAAAGGTGCTCGGCAACGTGGTGTCGTCGGGCATCAAGGTTCTGGTGCTGGCCGTCATCGTCGGCATCGGTTCGGGCCTATTCGCGGAGTTCCAGGTGCATCCCGACGAACCTTCCATCGACCACGCGCTGGTCGTGATGCTGGCCTCGCTCGCGCTGCTGGCGCTGGGCATCTTCGGCCCCGGGATCGCCACGGGCCTCGTGTCCGGTGCGCCGCAGCTTGGCGCGGGCGCGATGGCGGGCGCGGCCGTCGGCGCGGTCGGCACCGGCGTTGCCATCGGTGCCGCCGCGACCGGCGTGGGCGGTGCCGTCATGGCGGGCGCACGCATGGCCCCGGCTGCCGCCAAGCTGGCCGGCAGCGGCGCACGCGCCGCCACATCAGCAGCCAGCAGCGCCAAGTCCGCATTCCAAGCCGGTTCCGCCGCTGCGGGCGGCGGGGCAAAAGGCACGGCTGCGGGCCTAGGCAACGTCGCCAAGACCGGCGCGCAGGCGGCAGGCCGCCGAGCTGCGTCCGGCGCTTCGGCTGCCGGGCAGAAGATGGCCGATTCCTTCCGTGCTGGCTGGAACGGCACCGACGCCGGCGCTGCCGGCCCCGGTCAGGCCGCCGCAGGCGAAGGCATGGACAGCGCCGCCAGCGCACCGAAGCAGGAGCAACCCGCCTGGGCCAAGCGGATGCACCGCCGCCAGCAGATCACCCATGCCGCGACCACCGCCGCCCACACGCTGCGCGGTGGCGACGGCGGCGGCTCCGGGCAAGGCCCGAGCCTGCGCCCCGATGAGTGACCCGATACCTGACCACCAAGGAGAACCCTTATGCGATTCAAGCGACCGCAGGTGCGCTATGCCGACACGCCGCAGCCTGCCACCCCTTACCAATCCGCCGCGCAGGTGTGGGACGACCGTATTGGATCGGCCCGCGTCCAGGCCAAGAACTGGCGATTCATGGCCTTCGGTTGCCTGACGCTCGCGCTGCTGATGGCCGGCGGCCTGGTGTGGCGTTCGGCGCAATCCATCGTCACGCCCTATGTCATCAAAGTCGATCAGTCGGGGCAGGTGCGCGCCGTCGGCGAAGCCGCCACGCCGTACCGGCCCGCCGATGCGCAGATCGCGCACCACCTGGCGCGCTTCGTGACGCTGGTGCGCTCCCTGTCCATCGACCCCATCGTGGTGCGGCAGAACTGGCTCGATGCCTATGACTACACCACCGACAAGGGCGCGGCCGTGCTCAACGACTACGCCAGCAAAAACGATCCTTTCGCCCGCGTCGGCCGCGAGTCGGTGACGGTGCAGATCACCAGCGTCACGCGCGCGAGCGATGCCTCGTTCAACGTGCGCTGGACGGAACAGCGGTTCGTCAACGGTGCCGCCGCCGGCACCGAGCGGTGGAACGCCGTGCTTTCCACTGTCCTGCAAACCCCGCGCACCGAACAGCGCCTGCGCAAGAACCCGCTGGGTATCTACGTCAATGGCCTGTCGTGGAGCCGCGAACTGGATTCTTCCGAAGGAGCCAAGCCATGAATGCACTTTTCCGTAAATCCGTCTTGCCGGTGATCCTGCTTGTCCTTGCTGGCTGCGCCTCGCAGGGCAAGCCGCCGCCGTCCATCTCGCTCGATGAGCCGGTGCAGGCGCAGCCGCTACCGGAGCCGCCTGCGCCGGTGGAAGTCGTTGCCGTGCCCGAGCCGCTGGCGTTGCCCGCGCAGTTGAAGCCGCTGCCCGACGTGGACACGGCCCCGGCCGCGCCGGAGCCGGCGGACGAGAAGGTGCGCGTCTCGCGTGCGAATGCCGAGGCACGCATCGCGCCCACGCGCGAGGGCTACGTCAATGCGATTCAGGTGTGGCCCTTCACCGATGGCGCGCTCTATCAGGTCTATGCCGCGCCGGGGCGCGTGACCGTGGTTTCGCTCCAGCTGGGCGAAGAACTGGTGACTGTTGCCGCAGGCGATACCGTCCGGTGGATCGTGGGCGACACGTCCAGCGGCAGCGGCGAGGCACTGCGCGTCAATGTGCTGGTGAAGCCCATCCGCTCTGGCCTCAAAACGAACCTGGTCATCACCACCAGCCGCCGGACGTACCTGCTGGAAATGACCTCGACGGAAAAGGCGTGGATGGCTTCGGTGTCCTGGGACTATCCGAAAGACCGGATGCTGGCCTTGCAGCGCCAGGCGCAGGCGGCCAGCGCCGCCGCGCCGGTCGATACCGGCTTGTCCCTGGAGAAGATCCGCTTCCGCTATTCCGTGTCGGGCAGCAATCCGCCGTGGAAGCCGCTGCGCGCCTTCGATGACGGCGAGAAGGTTTATATCCAATTCCCGCCGGGCATCGCGCAAGGCGAACTGCCGCCGCTGTTCGTCATCGGCGCGCAGGGCGATGGGCAACTGGTGAACTACCGTTTCCGCTCGCCGTACTACATCGTGGATCGGCTGTTCGGCGCGGCCGAACTGCGCCTGGGCGGTGATGGTGGCGACGTGGTGCGGATCGAGCGCACGGATGGCGTGGCGCGGAGGAACTGACCATGAGCCAGGACGACACCCCCGACCTCGCCACGCCGCAGGCGGGCAAGATCGCGCCCGAGGCGGTGGCGCTGGGCGCGCAACCGCGCCCGGTCACGCGCCTGAACCGGCGCACGCTGGCCATCCTTGCAGGCACCCTATCGGTCGCCGTGCTCGGTGCGCTAATGTGGTCGCTGCAACCGCAGCGGCGCGGTGCGGGCGAGCAGACTGAGCTTTACAACGTCGATCGCGTCTCGAAGTCCGAAGGGCTGGACGCGCTGCCGGCGGACTACTCGAAGCTGCCGCCCCCCTTGCCGGCATCCGTGCCGGAGCTGGGGCCGCCGCTGCCGGGCGATCTTGGCCCGGCCATCGTGAAGTCGCAGCAGCCGGTGACGGCCGCCTACGCGGCCCCCGGCCACGACCCCAACGACACGCTGCGCAAGGAGGCCGAAGCGGCGGCGGCATCGTCGGTGTTCTTCCGCTCAGGTTCGCAGCAGGCCGCGCCGGTGGCGCAGACGCATGCGGCCGCCGCGCCGGGCTTTGCCGCCAATGCGGCCTTCGACCCGCTGGCGGCCGGGCCGGCCTCAACGGCCGCCCAGCCTGCCGACCCGACCGCCGTGCAGAACCGGCAAGACCAGAAAGAGGCGTTCCAGAAAGCCGGGACCACGGAAACCCGTAATTCCGGCAATCTGACCTTGCCCGCAACGCCGTATCAAGTCATGGCCGGAACGGTGGTGGCCGGGGCGCTGGTGACGGGCATCAAGTCGGACTTGCCGGGCGACGTGATCGCCACGGTGACGGAGCCGGTCTATGACACGGCCACCGGCAAGTTCCTGCTGATCCCTCAAGGTTCGCGCATCCTGGGGCGTTACAACAGTCAGGTCAGCTACGGGCAGAGTCGCGTGCAGGTGGTGTGGAACCGGATCATCCTGCCGGATACGTCTTCGCTCACGCTCGACAACCTGGCCGGGGCTGACCCGGCGGGCTATGCCGGTCTGGAAGACGATGTGGACTGGCATTGGGGCCGCATCTTCGCCGGGGCGGCACTGACCACGCTGCTGGGTGTCGGTGCCGAGCTGGCCGCGCCGGAGAACCGGCAGGACGGCAACCGGATCATCATCGCCGGCCGCGACAGCGCGCAGGACAGCATCAACCAGGTCGGCCAGGAGATGACCCGGCGCAACCTCAACATCCAGCCCACCTTGACCCAGCGCCCCGGCTTGCCGGTACGCATCATCGTCAACCGCGATCTTGTGTTGCGGCCGTACCAGCCGCTTTTCTTCAACAGGGGGACGTCACGATGACGACGCGCAAGCTGCGGCTGGGGCCGCTGCCGAAAACCGAATCCACGAAGCTGACCTTTGCCTGCCCGGCCGGACTGAAAGCCGACCTCGACCGCTACGCCGCGCTGCACGCGCAGACCTATGGCGAAGCGGTCGATGCGGCGACGCTGATCCCGCACATGCTGGAAGCCTTCATGGCGGGGGATCGGGGGTTCAGGAGCAAGCGCCCCCGGCTTGATAGGCCTAGTCCGTCCGTTCCTGGGCCTTGAGCACATCATCAAGCGCAGCTTCTTCGTTGTCTTCATCGTTTTCGTAGCCGTAGATGTCGCCAAGCGAAGGGAGTTCGTCTTCGTCGTCCTCGACTTCATCTTGGTCGGAGTCTTCTTCGGCAGAAACTACTTCCGGCGCATGTGTGGTAGGAGGTGTGGAGGCCGTTTCCAGGATAGCTGCAACCGCAGCAGCAGCCAGAGAATCTGCCGTTTGACGTTCAGCAAGAATGTCCATCTGCGAGTTGACGGCAGCCGTGTTGAGACGGTGCCATGCACCGACCTCGTCAGTCGTCACATGTACGTTGTGACGGGCAAGACTTTTCTGTGTAAGCGCATTGGCAACTTCAGGCGAATAATCCTCGCGTAGCTGGTCGTACGCAGTGAATTGGCGGAGGATGTTGGCGGTTCCAGTAGGGTCGGACATGTTTTTTCCCATGCAGAAGCAAGAACAATGTGTGAACAGCGGCGGCGGTTACTGCAAAACGTCGAAGGTTTGCCGGTGTTCGATCAACCCTTGTGCTTGGAGGCCCTGGGCGATAAGACGAACTTCGGCAAGCTCTTGCTTGAGACTGTGAATTTCCGCCCTGAATCTCATCTCCTTGAGCCAAAGGCTGATAGTCGGCTCAGATACGTTGAGGACCTTGGCAATGTTCACTTGCTTGGCATTGAATTCATTCCACAGCACATACGCCAGCATCTTGGCTTTTTCACGGGGGTCCATTATTAAACCTTTTAAAGATTTCGAAGATGGCAGTGTATCGGAAACGTCTGATCTCGGCAACGGGAGGTTGTGACCCTCCCTGTTGTCGGCGATCCGTATTCTGGAGCGGGGTCGGTGGAGTGGGCTATGATGACCGAAGAAGCCTGCCAGCCCTTGGCAATCTCCATCGCTACAACGCGACTCGGCTTGCTCTCTCTAGGCTCTCATGTGGCTCCCAGCCCACAACACCGCATCCCCTGCAAGCGGCACGGAACAGAGTTAACCTATTGCCCCGTATATGGTTTCAGGCCTCACGTGATTTGCACGAATAGCTTGACATCGGCCCTTTTTTGTGGCGGGCGGGCGCCCCGCTCAATGCACGATCACCGGGTTTTGCGCCAGCTCGGCGTAACCCTCCAGCGCATCTTCCACCTCTTCCTGCGTGGGCGTTCTCTCCTGCCAGGCTTCAATGCGCTGCTGGAACATCTCGGCCCACAGCCCGTCCAGATACAGCTCCTTGCCCGAGCGCTTGTCCACAATC
>ERZ772827.948-NODE-948-length-15156-cov-3.826965_pt1 | contig 15156 bp, 14 predicted proteins | sample MGYA00580850_ERZ772827 | MGnify/ENA primary metagenome ERZ772827 (study PRJEB29015, sample SAMEA2737950) | human oral metagenome | biome: human oral; feature: human-associated habitat; material: dental | place: China | collected 2145 ...
CCGCTTCCTCTCCGACGCCATCGAATGCGACGTCGATGCCGTGCGCGATGCCAGCGGCCAGGTCTTCATCGGCGGCGTCATGGAACACATCGAGCAGGCCGGCGTGCACTCGGGCGACTCCGCCTGCTCGCTGCCGCCCTACTACCTCAAGCCCGCCACCGTCGAAGAACTCAAGCGCCAGACCCGCGCCCTGGCCCAGGGCCTGAGCGTCGTCGGCCTCATGAACGTGCAATTTGCCATCCAGGAAAGCGAAAGCGGCGACGTCATCTACGTGCTCGAAGTCAACCCCCGCGCCAGCCGCACCGTGCCCTTCGTCAGCAAAGCCACCGGCGTGCAACTGGCCAAAGTCGCCGCCCGCTGCATGGCCGGGCAAAGCCTGGCCGCGCAAGGCATCACGCAGGAAATCACCCCGCCCTACTTCAGCGTCAAGGAAGCCGTTTTCCCCTTCGTCAAATTCCCCGGCGTGGACACCATCCTCGGCCCCGAAATGAAATCCACCGGCGAAGTCATGGGCGTGGGCAAAACCTTTGGCGAGGCCTACGTCAAGGCCCAAATCGGCGCCGGCGAGCGCCTGCCGCGCCCCCTCAAGGCCGACGGCACGCCCTCGGGCAAAGTCTTCCTCACTGTCAAAAACAGCGACAAACCCACCGCCGTAAAAATCGCGCGCGACCTGCACGCCCTGGGCTTTGCCCTCGTGGCCACGCGCGGCACCGCCGCCGCCATCGAAGCGGCCGGCGTGCCCGTGCAAGTCATCAACAAAGTCACCGAAGGCCGCCCGCACATCGCCGACGCCATCAAAAACGGCGACATCTGCATGGTCATCAACACCGTCGAAGAGCGCCGCAACGCCATCGCCGACAGCCGCGTCATCCGCACCAGCGCCCTGCTCGCGCGCGTGAGCACCTTCACCACCATCGCCGGCGCCGAAGCCGCTGTCGAAGGCATGAAATGCATGGACGCGCTCGGCGTCATCTCCGTGCAGGAAATGCACGCGCAACTGCAATCCTGATTTGCAATCCTGATCCGCAAATCTGACTCACGAACTTGATTTGCGGGCCTGATTCGCCCCCCACCGCCGCCATCCCGCCCCGGGCTGGCGGCTTTTTCATGCCCGCTTTCCGCAGGTTATCCACAGAAAACTCATTTTTTGATAGCTGCTATCGCAGTGTTTACGGGCGCTGCGGGCCTTCTGCCTATTCGGTAAGCAAAATCTTGTATCTGAATATGAACAGATGGCGGCGCGGGCGGGGAAAGCGTCCCGGATGCCGCCTCAACCGCTTCGGCCTTTCAAAAACCGGAGGCTTGCAAGTCGGGCCGGAGTGGGCCGGGTTTGAGGCCTGCCCCGGCGCACTGAATCACGCCGGGCGGGTGGCAGCGCTTGGGGCGCAAGCCTGAAAACCGCCCCGAACTCACCCCAAACCCAGCCCGAAGCGGCTTGAAAACCGGCCCGCAAGGGCAAGTTATCCACAATTTTTTCCTGTTTTGATAGCGCACTGCGCAGCATTGGCGGGCGCTGCGCGCTTTCTGCCTATTTGATAGGCAAAATCAAGCAAGCAAATGTTTCACCCCGGGGCGGGGCGGTCAGGGGTAGAGCAGGTGGGGCGCTCTTTGCTTTTGCCAGTCGGCTTCGTCGGGCAGGGCCAGGGCGTCCAGGTCGGCGCAGGTGGCGGCGGGGTCGTCCACCCACTCGCGCAGCAGGGGGCTGCCGTTGATGAGGTCGATGGCCAGGCGCTCGCGCTCGTATTCGTAGGGGAAGTCGCGCCAGAGGGGGTAGTCGGGCGCTTGCTGGCGCAGGGCCTTGAAGGCCAGGGCCATGAGCCGCCAGGGTTTGAAGTTCTGGTGCTGGTAGCTGGCGGGGTCGTCGGTGTGGATTTGCAGTCCGGCGCATAGCTGGCCGGCGTGTTTGTGGAAGGTGGGCTCGAACCAGCAGGGGCGCAGTCGGCAGCCGGCCAGCCAGTGTTCGGCCCGCTGGCTTTGGGCGATGTGGCGCATGTCGGCCAGCAGGCGTTCGGCGTCGATGTCGGGCGCGCCCAGCAGCTCCAGCGGGCGGGTGGTGCCGCGGCCTTCGCTGAGGGTGCTGCCTTCGAGCATGACGGTGCCGGCGTAGGCGCGGGCCATATTGAGCGTGGCGGCGTTGGGGCTGGGGTTGATCCAGCTGCGCCAGTGCTGCGGGCCTTGCGGCCAGCCGTGGCCGGGGGCGGCGTGGGGCTGCCAGCCTTGCATGGCGATGACGCGGTATTCCAGCTCAAGACCGTGGCTGGCGATGAACCAGTGGCCCAGTTCGCCCAGGGTGAGGCCGTGGCGCATGGGCAGGCGGGGGGCCGCGCCGACGAAGCTTTCCCAGCCAGGGCGCAGGCCCAGTCCTTCGATGGGGCGGCCGGCGGGGTTGGGGCGGTCGAGCACCCACACGGCCTTGCCGCTGGCGGCAGCGGCTTGCAGCACGTAGAGCAAGGTGGTGATGAAGGTGTAGATGCGGCAGCCCAGGTCTTGCAGATCGACCAGCAGCACGTCAAAGCTCTCGAGCATGGCGGCGGTGGGACGGCGCACCTGGCCGTAGAGGCTGTAGACGGGGATGCCCAGGCGCGGGTCGCGGTAGTCGGGCGACTCGATCATGTTGTCCTGCTTGTCGCCGCGCAGGCCGTGCTGGGGGCCGAAGGCGGCGCTCAGGCGCACGTCGGGCAGGGCGGCGATGGCGTCGAGCGCGTGGGTGAGTTCGCGCGTGACCGAGGCCGGGTGCGCCAGCAGCGCAACGCGGCGGCCGGCCAAGCCGGCGCGCAGGGCGGGGTCTTGCAAAAAGCGTTCGAGGCCGGTTTGCATGGGGGCAGTCCTTGAAAACGGGCCTTCAGGCGGGCGCTTGCCCGGCCAGATCGAGCAGGGCCTGGCCGCTCAAGCGGTAGCGCACCCATTCGCTTTGCGGCTGCGCGCCCAGGCTTTCGTAGAAGGCGATGGCCGGGGCGTTCCAGTCCAGCACGCTCCACTCGAAGCGGCCGCAGTCGTTTTCCACGGCGATTTGCGCCAGGCGCTGCAAAAGCTGCCGGCCCGCGCCCGCGCCCCGGCTCTGGGGCGAGACGTAGAGGTCTTCCAGATACAGCCCGTGGCGGCCCTGCCAGCTGGAGTAGTTGAAAAAGTAGATGGCAAAGCCCACGGGTTCGTCGCCCGCCAGCGCCAGCAGGCCGAATACGCGCGGGTTGGGGGCAAAGAGGGTGCGCGCCAGGTGCTCGGGGGTGGCCTGCACTTCGTGCTCGGCTTTTTCATAGATGGCCAGCTCGCGCACGAAGCGCAGGATGGCGGCGCTGTCTTGCGGCGTGACGGGGCGCAGGGTGAGTTCGGGCATGGGGAAAAACTCCAGGGGGGATGTTCAAAAAGGGACAGCAGGCGGCAGGGCCAGCGGCCAGCCGCGCCGGTCGTGAAAGTCGGGCACGGGGCGCGGATGGCGCAAGGCCCAGTAGCTCAGGCGCTCATCGGCAGCCTGCAACACGGCGCACAGCCCCACTTGCCAGACCGCTTGCGCGGGCAGGCCGACATCGGCAATGAAGGCGTGCAGGGTGAGCACCCGGCCCGGCAGCGCTCCATCGGGCGAGTCTGCCTGCCATGCACATCGCCACTGCGCAGGCGCGGCGCGCCTTTCCCACTCGCGCCAGCCGGCGTCGCGCTGGCGCGGCGCGCAAAAGGCGTAGCCGGCCCAGCGGCCATCGGGGGAGAAGTTGAATTCGCGGTAATCGAATTCGTCGGGGTCGCCGGGTTCGCCGGATTCGCCGGGGTCACCGGATTCACGGGCGCAAACGAAGGCTTCCAGGCAGGTGCGCTGCCACAGCCCGTCTTGCGGCGCGGCGGCGCAGTGAGCGGCGGGCGGCGGGCAGCGCAGCGCCTGCGGCGGGCAGTGCACGGCATAGCGCAGATGCAGCCCGGCCGCGCCCGCGCGCCAGGCGCTGGCCTGCACATGGAAGGGGGCGGGGGCGGTGTCAAAGGCAGCGTCAAGGGCGGCTGGGTGGCAGGCAAGCGCAGGCATGGGGCGCGATTGTCAGGGGCGCAGCGCCCGCAAAAAGCCGCCCCGGATAATTCGCCGCCATGCGAATTTCCTTCACCAAGATGCAAGGCGCGGGCAACGATTTCGTCGTGCTGAACGAAACCGCCGCCCCGCTGAACTTGAGCGCGGCGCACTACCGCCGCCTGGCCGATCGCCACTTCGGCGTGGGGGCCGATCAAATCCTGAGCGTGCACCCCGCGCCCACGCCTGATGTGGACTTTGAATACCGCATCCACAACGCCGACGGCGGCGAAGTGGAGCACTGCGGCAACGGCGCGCGCTGCTTCGTGCGCTATGTGCGCGAGCGCGGCCTGACGCAGAAAAACCCCGTGCGCGTGCAAGTGCGCCACGGCGTGATCGAGCTGGCCGAGCAGCCCGACGGCCGCGTGCGCGTGAACATGGGCGCGCCCGTGTTCGAGCCGGCGCGCCTGCCCTTTGCCCCCGGCGATCTGCGCCCCGTGCCGCAAGGCGACTGGCAGCTTTGGCCGCTGCCGCTGGGCGCGGGCCAAAGCGCGCTGCTGGCGCTGGTTTCCATGGGCAACCCGCACGCCGTGCAAATCGTGGCCGATCTGCCCGCCGCCCCCGTGCGCGAGCAAGGCCCGCTCATCGAGCGCCACCCGGCCTTTGCGCGCGGTGTGAACGCCGGCTTCATGCAAATCCTCTCGCCCGGCGAAATCGCCCTGCGCGTGTGGGAGCGCGGCGCGGGCGAAACCCAGGCCTGCGGCACCGGCGCGTGCGCGGCCGTCGTCGCCGGCCGCCGCCTGCAAAAGCTGGATGACAAAGTCAACGTGCAAACCGCAGGCGGCGTGCTCACCATCGAATGGACAGGCCGCCCGCAAGACCCCGTTTACATGACCGGCCCGGCCGAAACCGTCTTTCACGGCCAGATCGATTTGCCCGACACCCTTTGATCCGCTTTCCCCCTTTCCCACCATGAGCGACCGCGCCCCCGACCCCGCAACCCACGCCCCGCAGCCCGCACCGGACGAAACCCTGCTGGCCCGCTACCTGCTGGCCCACCCCGACTTTTTCGAGCGCCACGCCGACGTGCTCACCCGCGTGCAACTGGCCAGCCCCAACGGCGGGCGCACCATCAGCCTGCAAGAGCGCCAGGCCCAGGCCCTGCGCGAAAAAATCGAACAACTCGAACACACCCTCATGAGCCTGATGCGCCACGGCAACGACAACATGCGCATCGCCAACCGCCTGCTGCGCTGGGCGCAACAGCTCTTTCTCACCCACCGCCCGGCCGATCTGCCCGAGTCCATCACCGGCGGGCTGATCAGCGAATTTGCCGTGCCCCAGGCCGCCATCAAGGTGTGGGACGTGGCCGAGGTCTATGCCGACCAGCCCTTCGCCCAGGGCGCCAGCGCCGACATCCGCAGCCTGGCCGCATCGCTCACCGCGCCCTACTGCGGCGTCAACGCCGGCTTCGACGCCGTGCAATGGCTGCCCCAGCCCGAAGCCGCCGCCTCGCTCGCCCTGCTGCCCCTGCGCAAACCGGGCGCGGCCCAGGGCGCATTCGGCCTGCTCGTGCTCGCCTCGCCCGACGCCCAGCGCTTTGAAGCCGGCATGGCCACCGACTTTCTCGAACGCATCGCCGAACTCGCCAGCGCCGCCCTCTCGCGCGTGCGCGACGAAGACTGAACCGCCCCACCCCCGCCATGCCCAGCGCCAGCGACCAGGCCCTCATCGAGCGCTACCTGGCCCACGCCCGCCACGAAAAACGCCTGGCCGAGCGCAGCCTGGCCCTCTACGCCCGCGCCCTGGCCCAACTCACCCGCCTGGCCGACGCCAGCGCCCCGCCCACGGCGCTGACTGCCGTGCGCGCCGACCAGGTGCGCCACTGGATGAGCCGCATGCACGCCGCCGGCGCGGCCCCGCGCAGCCTGGCCCTCACTCTCTCCGGCTGGCGCGGCTTCTACACCTGGCTGGGCCGCCAGCGCCTGGTGCCCAGCAACCCCGTGCAAGGCATCCGCCCCCCGCGCAGCCCCAGGCGTCTGCCCAAAGCCCTGCCCGTCGATGAAACCGTGCGCCTGGCCGAAGCCGTCATCGAAAGCGACAGCCCCTGGCAGCAGGCGCGCGACGCCGCCCTGTTCGAGCTGCTCTACGGCTGCGGCCTGCGCGTGAGCGAGCTGGCCGGCCTGAACCTGGCCGCCAGCGACCGGGCCTGGCAAAGCGGCCAGGGCTGGATCGACCTGGCCGAAGCCCAGGCCCACGTTTACGGCAAAGGCAGCAAGCGCCGCAGCGTGCCCCTGGGCCGGCCTGCCCTTGCCGCGCTGCGCGCCTGGCTCAAAGAGCGCGCCAGCGTCGCCCCCGCCGACGAAGACGCCGCCTGCGCCCTGTTCATCAGCACGCGCGGCCGGCGCATGAGCGTGCGCAGCGTGCAGCAGCGCATCAAGCGCCGCGGCCAGCTTCTGGGCGCGAGCATGAGCCTGCACCCGCACATGCTGCGCCACAGCTTCGCCAGCCACCTGCTGCAATCCAGCCAGGACCTGCGCGGCGTGCAAGAACTCATGGGCCACGCCAGCATCAAGGCCACGCAGGTCTACACCCACCTGGACTTCCAGCACCTGGCCGCCGTCTACGACCAAACCCACCCCAGAGGCAAACGCCGCGCACGCTGATGCGCGGCGGGCAACCGGGTGAAAACCAAAACCGCGCACGCCGGAAACCCCCCACCGCCGCCGCGTGAGTAGGTGCGCGGGCCGCCTAGGCCAAGGCCGAAACCGCCCTGCCCGCTTGCCCTTTTCTGCACGCATTTCGATACAAGATTTTGCTTAACGATTAGGCAAACCGCCCGCAGCGCCCGTGGATATTGCGCAGCGCGCTATCAAATCAGGAAAAATTTGTGGATAACCTGCCCTGCGCGCATGGCCCCATCTGCCCCGCCAGCGCGCTTTTTCATGTGCAAGGCAGCGGGCAGGCTGGCGCTGGCCCATGAGCGCAAGCCCGCCTCCCCACGCGCAAGCGGCCGCAAAAACGTGAGCTGCGCGCGCAAACCAGCCGTTTTCTTTCCGACGGCCTGGCTTCCCCGATTCCCGCCCCGCCCGCACAAGCGGCCGGGTGAAAACCGAAACCGCGCACGTCGAAAAACCCCCGCCCGCCACTGCGTGAGTAGGTGCGCGGGCCGCCTCGGCCAAGTCCGGAACCGCCCCTGCCCGCTTGCCCCTTTTTCACACGCATTTCGATACAAGATTTTGCTTATCAATTAGGCATACATGCCGTAGCGCCCGTAAACACTGCGAAGAGCGCTATGTTTTTCAGAGTAATCTGTGGATAACTTTGCTCCATGCGGGCGCAAAAAAGCCACCGGGCACGGGGCGCGGCGGCTTTTGCAGGGGGCGTGCGGCGCTTCAGCTTTGGGGCACGGGGTCGGCCAGCGTGGCCGCGTCTGTTGGCGCGATGTCCAGCACGGCCTGGCCGTTTTCGTCCAGATCGACGGTGAGGCGCCCGCCTTGCGCCAGGCGGCCAAAGAGCAGCTCGTCGGCCAGGGCTTTGCGGATGGTGTCCTGGATGAGCCGCTGCATGGGGCGCGCGCCCATGAGGGGGTCGAAGCCTTTTTTGGCCAGGGTGTGGCGCAGGCGGTCGGTGAAGCTGACTTCGACTTTTTTCTCGGTGAGCTGCTGCTCAAGCTGGAGCAGGAATTTGTCCACCACGCGCAGGATGACCGGCTCGGTGAGGGGCCTGAAGCTGACGATGGCATCCAGCCGGTTGCGGAATTCGGGGGTGAACTGGCGCTTGATGTCGGCCATTTCGTCGCCGGCCTGGCGCTGGTTGGTAAAGCCCATGACGGCCTTGTTCATGGTTTCGGCGCCCGCGTTGGTGGTCATGATGATGATGACGTTGCGGAAGTCGGTTTTGCGGCCGTTGTTGTCGGTGAGCGTGCCGTGGTCCATGACTTGCAGCAGGATGTTGAAGATGTCCGGGTGGGCTTTTTCAATTTCGTCGAGCAGCAGCACGCAGTGGGGCTTTTTGGTGACGGCTTCGGTGAGCAGGCCGCCCTGGTCGAAGCCCACGTAGCCGGGGGGCGCGCCGATGAGGCGGCTGACGGCGTGGCGCTCCATGTATTCGCTCATGTCAAAGCGCACCAGTTCCACGCCCATGATGTAGGCAAGCTGGCGCGCGGCCTCGGTTTTGCCCACGCCGGTGGGTCCGGAAAAGAGGAAGCTGCCGATGGGCTTGTCGGTTTTGCCCAGGCCGGAGCGGGCGACCTTGACGGCGGTGGCCAGGGTTTCCAGGGCCAGGTCTTGCCCGAAGACGACGGCTTTGAGGTCGCGCTCGAGCGTTTGCAGCTTGCTGCGGTCGTCGTGGCTGACGCTGGCCGGGGGGATGCGGGCGATCTTGGCGACGATGGCCTCGATTTCGGCCTGGTCGATGGTGGTTTTGCGATCGGCCTCGGGGCGTATGCGCTGGGCCGCGCCGGCTTCGTCGATGACGTCGATGGCCTTGTCGGGCAGGTGGCGGTCGGTGATGTAGCGCGCCGAGAGTTCGGCGGCCGCCTGCATGGCTTCGGGGGCGTAGCGGATGCCGTGGTGCTGCTCAAAGCGCGGGCGCAGGCCGTTGAGGATTTCCACGGTTTCGGCCACGGATGGCTCGGGCACGTCCACTTTCTGAAAGCGCCGCGACAGCGCCGCGTCTTTTTCAAAGATGCCGCGAAATTCGGTGAAGGTGGTGGCGCCGATGCACTTGAGGCTGCCGCTGGACAGGGCCGGCTTGAGCAGGTTGGAGGCATCCAGCGTGCCGCCGGAGGCCGCGCCCGCGCCGATGAGGGTGTGGATTTCGTCGATGAACAAGATGGCGTGGGGCTTGTCCTTGAGGCTTTTGAGCACGCCCTTGAGGCGCTGCTCGAAGTCACCCCGGTATTTGGTGCCGGCCAGCAGCGCGCCCATGTCCAGCGAGTAGACGATGGCGCTTTCGAGCACCTGGGGCACCTTGCCTTCGGTGATGCGCCAGGCCAGCCCTTCGGCGATGGCGGTTTTGCCCACGCCCGCTTCGCCCACGAGCAGGGGGTTGTTCTTGCGGCGGCGGCAGAGGATTTGGATGGTGCGCTCCAGCTCGTGCTCGCGGCCGATGAGCGGGTCGATCTTGCCTTCGCGCGCCTGCTGGTTGAGGTTGACGGTGAATTGCTCCAGCGGGCTTTGTTTTTCGCTTTTTTCGCTGCGGTTGCCGGCGGTTTCGGCGTTGGCAGGCTCGGTTTCGTCGGATGCGGCCAGGCCGTCCTTGCGCACGCCGTGGGCGATGTAGTTGACGGCATCGAGCCGGGTCATGCCCTGCTGGTGCAAAAAGTAAACGGCGTGCGAGTCGCGCTCGCCAAAGATGGCCACGAGCACGTTCGCGCCGGTGACTTCCTGCTTGCCGTTGGCCGTCGATTGCACATGCATGATGGCGCGGTCGATCACGCGGCGAAAGCCCAGGGTGGGCTGGGTGTTGAGCTCGTCGCTGCCGGCCGTCTGGGGCGTGTTGTCGTGCACGAAGGCGGTGAGGGTGACGTAGAGCTCGTCCAGATTGACGGCGCAGGCGCTCATCACTTCGGCGGCGCTGGCGTTGTCCAGCAACGCCAGCAGCAGGTGCTCGACCGTGATGAATTCATGGCGCTGCTTGCGCGCCTCGTCAAAAGCCATGTTCAGTGTGGCTTCCAGTTCCTTGGAGATCACGGATGAGTCCTTTCTTCGCTTGTGCCTTGCGGCAGGAAAGAGGGCGGCCTGCGCCTTGCGGCGGCGGGCCAACAGGCGCTGCACATGGGGCCTGGCGGCAGCGCTTTCAATCGGGGCCGACCGGCTCGGTCACGCACTGCAAGGGGTGGCCCGCCTGGCGCGCGGCCTCCAGCACCAGCTCGGCCTTGGTCATGGCCACATCGCGCGTGTAAACGCCGCAGATGCCACGGCCCTCGAAGTGGATTTTTTGCATGATGGCCGTGGCCGTGGCCAAGTCCTTGCCGAAAAACTCTTGCAGGATGACCACCACGAATTCCATGGGCGTGTAATCGTCATTGAGCATCACCACCTGGTGCATGGGCGGCGGTGCCTGCCGCAAGGCCGCCCGCTCCAGCACGGCCTGGCTGCCTTCTTCCGGTGCGGGCGCAGCAGGGCGGGAAGGGGGCAAATGGGGGTTTTGCATCAACATGTGACGGATTTTAGGGGCTGCCACCCGGGCGCAGAAATCGCACTGAAATCACGCCGAAACCGCATCGAAATGGCGCAAAGATGCCGCTTTTTGCATACTTTTTCACGAAATATCCGTCAAAGTGCGCACTTTATTAACATAAACTCACATATTCAATATTCTTGAAAACCCGATTTTCAAATAAGGAGATTTTCTTATGTCTGACTCCAGCGCGGAGATCAAGGGCACGGTCAAGTGGTTCAACACGCAAAAGGGCTTTGGCTTCATTCAGCCTGACCAGGGAGGGCCGGAAGCCTTTGCGCACTTTTCTTCCATCGAAATGGAAGGCTTCAAAACCCTGCGCGACGGCGATCGCGTGGTGTTCACCCTGGAAAACGGCCCCAAAGGCCCGCTGGCCGCGCGCATTCGCCGCCTGCCGGCCTGAAAAACCCTGATCGCTGGCAGGGGCGTGGGCGAAAATCGCCCCTTTTTTCGCCCCCGGCTTTGTGCCCATGACCGACTCCAGCCCCCCCCTGCCCACCGCTACGGCCACGCGCAGCACCTATGAAGACTTCATGCGCCACGTTTACACGCATGGCGCGAGCAAGTCTGACCGCACCGGCACGGGCACGCGCAGCGTGTTTGGCTATCAGATGCGCTTTGACTTGCGCGAGGGTTTTCCGCTGGTCACCACCAAGAAAGTTCACTTCAAAAGCATCGTCTGCGAGCTGCTTTGGTTTTTGCGCGGCGACAGCAATGTGCGCTGGCTGCAAGAGCAGGGCGTCACCATCTGGGACGAATGGGCCGATCCCGCCACGGGCGACCTGGGCCCCATCTACGGCGTGCAGTGGCGCAGCTGGCCCACGCCGGGCGGCGGCCACATCGACCAGATGGCGCAGGTGATCGACCAAATCCGCCAGACGCCCGACAGCCGCCGCATGCTGGTGAGCGCCTGGAACGTGGCCGATCTCGACCAAATGGCCCTCATGCCCTGCCACGTGCTGTTTCAGTTCTACGTGGCCGAAGGGCGGCTGAGCTGCCAGCTTTATCAGCGCAGCGCCGACATCTTTTTGGGCGTGCCCTTCAACATCGCCAGCTACGCGCTGCTCACCCACATGCTGGCGCAGCAGTGCGACTTGCAGCCGGGCGAATTCATCTGGACAGGCGGCGACTGCCATATCTACAACAACCACCTGGAGCAAGTGCAGCAGCAACTGGAGCGCACCCCCTTTGCCTGGCCCACGCTGCACCTGCGCCGCCGCCCGCCCTCGCTTTTTGATTACGAGCTGCAAGACTTTGAAGTGCTGAACTACCAGCACCACCCGGCCATCAAGGCCCCCGTGGCCGTATGAGCGCCGCCCGGCCCGCGCCGCTGGGCCTGATCTGGGCGCAATCGCGCGGCGGCGTGATCGGGCAGCAGGGCCGCATGCCCTGGCACCTGCCCGAAGACCTGGCGCACTTTCGCCGCGTCACGGCCGATCGGCCCGTCATCATGGGCCGCAAAACCTGGGATTCGCTGCCCCCCCGCTTTCGCCCCCTGCCCGGGCGGCAAAACATCGTGCTCACGCGCCAGACCGGCGCCGCCCTGCCCGGCGCTTTTCTGGCCAGCGATTTGCCGCAGGCGCTGGCGCTTTGCCCGGCAGGCAAGCCGGCCTGGGTGATCGGCGGCGCGCAAATCTATGCCCAGGCCCTGCCCCTGGCGCAGCAAGTCTGGGTCACTGAAATCGACGCCGACTTCCCCGGCGATGCCTACGCTCCCGCCCTCGACCCCGACTGGCAGCGCGCGCAAATCGGCCCCTGGCAGCGCGCCGCCTGCGGTCTGAACTACCGCTTCGTGCATTACCTGCGCCCATGAAGCGCCACTGCGCGCTGCGGCCTGCCATGCAAAACGGCAAAACGCCCGCAGCGCCCGTAAACACTGCGTTCGTTGCTACAAATCCAATCGCTTTCCCGCCCTTCCGGCCTCTTTTTTCCCCTTTCGCACGCCATGCCCATCGCCGCCGCCCTGTCCCTGCCCGATCCGCGCCAGTGCCTGCCCGCCGCCTGGCAGCCCTATGCACTATGGCTGGCCGCGCAGGCCGCGCCGCCGCTGGACTGGCGCGAGCACCCCTTTGCCAATGAAGACGAGCAACAGGCCGCCCGGCAAGCCTTCGCGCAGCACGCGGGCCTGGATCAATACGTACGGCTGGCCCGGCTGGCGCACCTGCTGGGCAGCGACCACGCAGACGGCGCGCGCGGCGAAATGGGCGTCTTCACCCTGAACACCCCGCTGGGCCTCATGCTGGCCGTCTTCAGCCCGGCCGGGCTGAGCCTGCTCGAATTTCCCGAATGCAAAGGCGTGGAAGCCGAGCTGCGCGCGGTGCAAGCCTCCTGGCGCGCTCGCTTTGCCTGGGGCCTGCCCGCGCAAGCCGCCGCCGCCCAAGCCTTGCAGCAAGAGCTGGATGCCTACTTCGCCGGCGCACTGCGCCAGTTCAGCACCCCCCTGGCGCCCGTGGGCACGCCCTTTCAGAAAAAGGTCTGGCACACGCTGCAAACCATCCCCTACGGCGCCACTTGCAGCTACAAAACCCAGGCCCGCCGCATGGGCCATCCCGCCGCCGTGCGCGCCGTGGCCGCTGCCAACGGGCGCAACAAAATCTCCATCCTCATCCCCTGTCACCGCGTCATCGGCAGCGACGGCAGCCTCACCGGCTATGGCGGCGGGCTGGCGCGCAAACGCGCCCTGCTGGCGCTGGAGCAAGCCCGCGCCGCCTGAAAACCCCGGCCCCGCACTGCCCCTACTTGCGCGCCGAAATCACGATCCCCGCCACGATCAGCGCAAACGCCAGCGCGTGATAGCCCTGCGGCATCTCGCCCAGCAGCAGCGCCGACAGCAGCGCCGCAAACAGCGGAATCAGATTGGAAAAAAACGCCGCCACCGTCGGCCCCGCCATCTGCACCCCCAGCCCCCAGCAGCGATACGCCGCCACCGCCGGCCCCAGCGCCACGAAAACCAGCCCCGCCGCCAGCGGCGCGCTCCACTGCATGGGCGCGCGCGCCCACGGCGCCCAGGTCTGCTCGGCCGCCGCCCCCAGCGCCGCCCAGCCCAGCCCCAGGCTGATTTGCACCAGCAAAAGCGCCGCCCAGCCGCCGCGCACATGGGGCAGGGCCGCCTTCAGCGCCGCCCCGCCCGGCATCCGCAGCAGCAGCCAGCTATAGCCCGCCCAGCACAGCGTCGCCACCAGCATGAACACATCCCCCGGCACCAATTGCAAATGCGCCCACTGCTGCCACTGCCCGCGCAGCATCACCACCAGCACCCCCAGCAGCGAACACAGCGCCGCCCCCGCCTGCCGCCAGCTCGCCGGCGTTTTGAAAAACAGCGCCCCCATCAGCATCATCCAAATCGGCAAGCTGGCCCCCACCAGCGTCACATTCACCGGCGAAGACGTCTGCAACGCCAGATAAAGCAGCGCGTTGTAGCAGGCAATGCCCAGCAGCCCCATCAGCGCCAGCGGCCGCCACGCCGCCCGCACCGCCTGCCTCAAAGCCGGCTCGCGCAGCGCCCCCCAGGCCAGCGGCAGCAGCACCAGCGCCGCCAGCGCCCAACGCAAAAAATTCAGCGTCACCGGCGCCACCAAAGGCGTCAGCAAACGCCCCGCCACCGCATTGCCCGCCCACAGCAGCGGAGCCAGCGTCAAAAACAAGGCCGAAGCCGCAGACAAACGATGAGCCGACATAAACCCTCCTCTCAAAAAAAACCGGCCCGGCCTGCCAGCCGCGCCAGCGCAAAATCACCGCACCCATTGTCACGAAAGCACACACCCGCCATGAAAAACAAAACCGCCCTGCCCCCGCTGGCCTGGGTCATCGTCACCCTGCTCATCGTCACCCTCGCCCTGCTCGCATACGACCGCCTGCGCATGCGAAAAAACCTCCGGGCCATGCAAGACACCGTTCGCCAAACCACCCGGCAAATCGAAACCGAACACCTGAAAAAACAAGACGCCGCCGTGCAACAAGCCGTCACCCAGGCCCTGCGCATCAACCGGCTGCACCAGGGCATCACCGCCGCCATGGCCCTGACCGTCGCCGTCGCCGAACACCAGGCCGCCACCGGCGAGCTGCCCGGCCAACTCAAACAAATCGGCCACGACGGCGCCCCGCCCAGCGACGCCCTCGCCGCCGTCGCCCTGCACCCGGGCGGCGTCATCGAAATCGAATTCGACCCCGCCCGCGGCGCACAAGGCCGCGTGCGCCTGGCCCCCAACCTCAGCCCCGACCGCAGCTTCATCACCGGCTGGAGCTGCACCAGCGCCGACATCCCCGACATCGCCCAGGCCGTCGCCACATGCAGCTACGCCCCACGCGGCTAATCCCCCGCCGCATTGCGTTCACATTTGAATACAGGATTTTGCTTATCAAACAGGCAGAAGGCCCGCAGCGCCCGTGAATACTGCGCAGCGCGCTATCAAAACAGGAAAAATCTGTGGATAACCTGCCCTTGCAGACTGGTTTTCAAGCCGCTTCGGACTGGATTTGGGGCAAGTTCGGGGCGAGTCCGAGGCGACTGGGGGGCGGTTTTGGGGCGGCTTTCAGACTCGCGCCCCAAGCGTTGCAGCCCGCCCGGTGCAATCCGGCGCGCTGGGGCAAATCCAAAAACCGCCCCCACTCCAGCCCGACTTGCAAGCCTCCGATTTTTGAAAGGCCGAAGCGGTTGAAGCGGCATCCGGGGCGCTTTCCCTGATTCTTCCGATTCCCCCCGCTCGCGCCGCTGGCCTGGGCTGCTATTCGTTCATATTCGGATACAAGATTTTGCTTACCAAATAAGCAGAAGTCCCGCAGCGCGCGTCAATACTGCGTAGTGCGCTATCAATTCAGGAAAAAGCTGTGGATAACTAAGCTTGTGTGTGCAGGGTTTCGGGGCGGTTTTCAGACCCGTGCCCCAAGCGTTGCAGCCCGCCCGGCGCAATCCGGCGCGCCGGGGCAAGCCTCAAACCCGGCCCACTCCGGCCCGACTTGCAAGCCCCCGGTTTTTTGAAAGG
>ERZ772827.950-NODE-950-length-15145-cov-3.021206_pt1 | contig 15145 bp, 17 predicted proteins | sample MGYA00580850_ERZ772827 | MGnify/ENA primary metagenome ERZ772827 (study PRJEB29015, sample SAMEA2737950) | human oral metagenome | biome: human oral; feature: human-associated habitat; material: dental | place: China | collected 2145 ...
GAGGGTGGAAGCCTAAATCCGGCATATTCAGGATAACTCTTAAATCGGGATGACCTTTAAATTTTATTCCAAAAAAGTCAAAGGTTTCTCTCTCCATCCAGTTGGCACCAGAAAATAAATCAACCAAAGAATCTACTTCTGCATTTTCTCTCGGCATAAAGGTTTTAAGGCGGATTCTCACATTCTCCATCATATTATGAAGATGGTAGATAACCCCGATTTCTTTCTCTTTATCATTCGGATAATGTATACCGCAGATATCGGTTAAGAAAAAGAAATTAAGAGACGAATCTTTGAGGTAATGAATCACCTTTTTTATCTCTTCTTTTTTTATTTCAAGAGTTAACAAACCATACGGCTCCGAAGCAGACAGCACGGCTTCTGGGAACTCGCGGGTAATGGCTTCTAAAACAAATTCATTTGTCATTTTCTCAGCTTTTAAGCGCTAAACAAAGTCTTAATTAATTCCGTAAGATTCTAATAACTTCTGATATTCTGGCAAATCTCTCCTTCTAATGCTTTCACTCTCTGCTAGTGCTTGCACCTGGAGCACACCTTCTATAATCTGCTCTGGTCTTGGCGGGCATCCTGGCACATACACATCTACGGGGATAATTTTATCTATCCCTTGGAGAACGGAATACGAGTCAAAAATACCACCACTACACGCACAAGCCCCTACAGCTACTACCCATTTAGGCTCCGCCATCTGGGTATAAATCTGCTTCAGTACAGGTCCTAATTTTTTGGAAATAGTACCGCAAACCATCAGCATATCTGCCTGTCTTGGCGAGAATGAGTTCCTCTCCATACCATATCTTGATGCATCATAGGTAGGGTTTAGCATTGCCATATATTCTATACCGCAACAAGAGGTAGCAAAAGGAAGAGGCCAAAGAGAATATTTCCTTGCCAAACCGATTACACTGCTCAGTTTTGTAACAAAAAAGCCCTCACCTTCATATCCTTCGGGCATTTCTGCGGTAGTGATTATCTTTTTATTATTATCAGACATTATCTTTTTTATTGTTTCGCTTGATTATTTTGTTCGAGTCATCGGTTATTTATTCCAATCCAAAGCTCCTCTTTTCAGCACATAGAAAAAAGCCACGAAAAATATAGCTACGAAAGTAAGCACAGCTAAAAAGCCTTCTACTCCGAATTCTTTAAAATTCAAAGCATAAGGATAGAAAAATACCACTTCTATATCAAAGAGTACGAATAAAACTGCGGTAAGAAAATACTTTATAGAGAAAGGCGTTCTTGCATTTCCTTCTACCTCTACACCACACTCAAAACTCTGGTTTTTTGTGGTGGTAGTTTTCTTTTGCCTTGGTCCTAAAAAATGCGCTCCCAATAGAGAGACCGCTACAAAACCTATAGCTACAACAGCTTGAATTAAAATCGGAATATAATCATTAGGTAAATCCATTTTTACACTCAATTTTATTTGGGGGCAAATTTAGCCAATTAAAATCATCATTAAAAAATAAAAGACAGCAATATCCCCTTTAAATGCCCTAAAATGTTAAATTTATAAATCATATAAATTAATTTTTAGTTACCTTTGAGCCCCAAATTTTAGACTTGAATAATGAAAATAGGAATCTTATGTTATCCCACTTATGGAGGTAGTGGAATTGTGGCAACAGAGCTTGGGATGACGCTCGCAGATAAAGGCTACGAAGTTCATTTTATCTCTAATAATCTACCCGCGAGGTTAGACATTACAAACCCCAATATTTTTTTCCACAAAGTCAATGTACAGACCTATCCTCTTTTTCAGTATCAGCCCTATGATATTGCGCTTTCTTCTATGATTTACAGGGTGAGCACGCTTTACAAGTTAGATCTTCTGCACGCTCACTATGCTATCCCTTATGCTTATGCGGCATTTACTGCCAAGCAGATGCTCAAACAAGATGGCAAAGACATCCCTCTCATCACTACTTTACACGGGACAGACATCACTCTGGTGGGTCAGCATCCCAGCTATAAGCACGCGGTAGAGTTCTCCATCAATCAGTCCGACACCATTACCGCCGTTTCCGAGAGTTTAAAGAAAGATACCCTTCAGTTTTTCAATATCAAGAAGGAGATAAAAGTCATCAATAACTTTATAGATAATAGTCTATTTATAAAATGTACGAAGTGCGACCGCAGCCAGTTTGCCCTTCCAAATGAGAAAATCCTCATCCATATCTCAAACCTCCGACCTGTAAAGCGGATAGAAGATGTACTACAGATTTTCAGGAATGTAAACAGGAAAATAGCCTCCAAGCTCATCATCATAGGCGAAGGTCCCGATATGGAAAAGGTAAATGAATTTCTGGAAAACCATACCGAACTGATAGACAAAATCCGCCTTCTGGGCAAAACCAATGATTTATACAAAATCCTTGAGCTCTCCGACCTCTTCCTCCTCCCCTCCGAGCAAGAGAGTTTCGGTCTCGCTGCCCTTGAAGCAATGGCAGCATACACTCCCGTTATCAGCTCAAATGCTGGAGGTATCCCCGAAGTAAATATACAAGGAGAAACAGGCTACTTAGCAGAAGTAGGAAATGTAGAAGCGATGAGCAACTATGCAATAAAACTCCTGAGTGATGACCACCTCCTCAACCAAATGAAACAACAAGCAAAAGAGCAAGCCCTCCGCTTTGATATAAAAAACATTATCCCCCAATACGAAAAAATGTATTCCGAAACTTTGGAAAGCAGCAAAAAAAATACAGTCTTTTAAAGACTGTATTTTTTTTGCTATTAGCTTTAGGCAGTAGGCTGTGGATGGTAAGTTTGTGGTAATCGCATCACCGGCTACGGTGCGGTGCTACGGCTATAAGCATATTTGCTATCTTTGCAGCTATGGAAATTCAAGAAAACATCTCCCTAAAACCTTTTAATACATTTGGAATAGAGGTACAAGCGAGGTTCTTCACTCGTGCAAAAAGCATCGATGAGCTGAAAGCTGCAATAGGCTTTGCAAAGGATAAAAACCTTCCGCTCCTCTTCCTTGGTGGCGGGAGTAATGTACTTTTCACCGAGAATTATAACGGTCTGGTGGTTTTAGTCCAGATGAAAGGAATCACAACTCAGCCTGCGGGTGAAAATGAGGTTTTGGTAACGGCACAGGCGGGTGAGAACTGGCATAAATTCGTGCAGTGGTGTCTTAGTCAGAATTTCGGTGGGCTGGAAAACCTCTCATTAATCCCAGGAAATGTAGGCACCTGCCCTATGCAAAACATCGGGGCGTATGGAGTGGAGATTAAGGACAGATTTCACCACTGTAAGGCGCTCAATATTGAAACTTTGGAAGTGGAAGAGTTTAGCCTTTCCGATTGTAAATTCGGCTATCGGGAATCTTTCTTCAAGCGCGAGGGCAAAGGGAAATATGTGATTTTGGAAGTCAGTTTCCTCCTTACCACGACTAATCACGAACTGAAAACAGGCTATGGAGCCATCCAAGAAGACTTGCAGCGCTTAGGGATTTCCAAACCTACGATACAGGAGGTTTCAAAGGCAGTGGTGCGCATCAGAGAAACCAAGCTCCCCAATCCAAAGGAGACGGGCAATGCTGGCAGCTTCTTCAAAAACCCAGTTATCAGCAAAGAAAAGTTTGAAGCACTCAAAAACCTTTACCCAGAAATACCGAGCTATCCAAATGGTGATTTCATCAAACTCCCCGCAGGCTGGCTGATAGAAAAAGCAGGCTGGAAAGGTAAGCAAGTGGGCAATGTAGCGGTGCACAACCGCCAGGCACTCGTGATTATCAACTGCACGGGAGAGGCTACTGGCAAGGAAATTTTTAATTTCTCAGCACAGATTATCGCTTCTATAAAGGAGAAATTCGGAATCGAGTTAGAAAGGGAAGTAAATATCATCTAAAAAATGAGCGATATAGATATTTTAGTAGATAAAACGGTGGAGTTCGCCATAGATGAGGCTACGCAGAAGCTCAATTCTGAGCAAAAATTTCAGCCATTTTCTTTTCTGATAAATTCTGATGGTGGCTTTACCTCCGTTATTCCCGCCGTGTATGATTATTACTTTGATGAAAGTGTAATGGTAGATTCTTTTAAGAGTTTTGGGAATGAAAAACTAATGGGCACTGCCGAGGGGTTTTGCATTTGCTATACCTCCAGTGTCTCTTTAAAGGGTGGCGAGGTAGAGGCAATCGTCGTATTCTGTAAGTTTAAGAATGACCATCTCCCCCTCAAAACGAGGATTTATTACTTCCCGTTTACCACCTCTCACGGTAGTGTTTTCATAGATTTTGAGGCATCTTTCGCCAGCGAGGCTTAGCCCTCTACACCATAGACCGTCCGGTGAATTTCCTGCTCTACTGCTTGGACATCCTTTGGGAGCCAAGATGCCATCAGGAAGAGTTCCAAAGGATTCTTACCTTCCTCATAGCTCGGTTGTATATAGCTTTCATTAATGATGCTGAGGCTGTTTTTCTGGTAAAAACCAATCCGCCTCTCGGCAATTTCACTGAGGTAGGAAGGTTCAGATTCTAATATGATATTAGAATGCTCTTCTATCAGGGTTTTTACCACCACAGAGCCGAGTTTTTGATTTCTAAACTCTTCAAAAACCTCAAAATGCTCCACAAAAATACTTTCGGAGAGCTTCCAGAGAACGAGGTAGCCCACCTCTGCCTCCCGCCAGAGAATAGAATTTACAAAAGCATTCGGATGCTCAAAAAGTGCCTTAAACTGCTCATCATTTCGTCTTTCATCTGCTGGGAAAGTGGTGGTATAGGCTCTATAAATCTTCTGTGCAGAAGGATTTTCAAAAGAGTGTACAGGTAGGAATTTCATCGTTCAGCTATAAATCAAAAACGCTGGGTCTCCTCACGATAAAAATATCTTTCACCCAAAGCATAAACGCCATAGCGAGGTAGATAAGAAAGAAAAAACCCGCCGTAGCAAAGGTTGAATAAATAAAAAATACCCTGAGTTTAGAAACGGGAATCCCGAGCTTTGTACCGAACCGTGTAAGTACCCCGAACCATTCGCGCTCCATTTTATGGCGTAAGTTGCTAAACATATCTTATTATTAAGTATTAATTAGGCTCCGATTTCCTGAGAATCTGCAAACCGACGGCGCAATTTAAACATTTTTTTCTAAGGCAGAAACTCCTGTATTGGTAGAGATAGCTCTGGCTTTGCAGTGCATTTTTTACCTCACAACCGAGCGCTTTCCATTCGGAGATAATCGTATTTTTCTCAGCAGGGATTTCCTTATAAAGACCGATGATTTCTTCCTTCATTTCCCCTCTTTTCTCCTCAAAAGCGCTGTAATAAGTATATTTCATAGGGAGAATGACATTGATGATAATAAGGTCAATAAAGGCTGCACTGAGCTTCTTCGGTTGAGATTTTGCTACCTCCTTCCCAAACTTAAAATGCGTATCCCAATAGCTGGAAGCCTTCACTCCGCTAAAAAGATTCCTCAGCTCAGGATAGGTTTTTGCCTCCATTATCTTTGAAAATAGATTTTGATTGAGATGATAGACCTGCGCCAGCTGAGAGAGCCTGATAGTTGGGAAGTTCGCCGGCCTTAGCCTTAGGAATTTTGGAGAGAAGCAGATACTACCGAGATTAAATTTCTTAGTGATAAAATCATACTCCTTCTTCCAGCTCTGGTGCTCTTCATCGGTAGAATGAGTGAGCCAGCCAGCCTTCCCAAAGAGGAAAGACTCCAGCTGCTTTGCCTCCTGACTGAGCTTCCTGATGGTAGAAAACGGAGCGCTTTCGGCTATGCTTTTAAATATCTCGGCATTTACCTTCAGCCCGAAGCTATACGCCATATAATGGAAGAGCACTGCCTCATAATCGTTCTTATAACGCTCTAATTCCCGTTGAATTTTCTCAGATTTCTCATCCAGCTTCTTCAAAAGGTTCTCTCTGTGGAAGTCCTCAGACTGCTTCTGACCGAGGAAAAGCTCTTGGCAGGGAATAAATTCTGCCTTTGAAGCCAGCGCCTCATACCGAGCAATAACCTCTGGGCTAATATAATTTTTGAGTTCTATTGTGGGGATATTTCGCTCCTTAAGGAAAGCGATTTCCTTGTTGTGAATAAAGACAGCGTGGAGAATTACATTCTGATATGCCTCATCTTTGGAGTGCCCGTGCAAATCCCAATCCGATGAGCGCAAGTGCAGTTCTATATGCCCCGAAAAGCGAATTCCGTTCGTCTCTATCCTTGCAACTTGAAAGTCTGCCCCAGCATCTCGGTTCCAGCTTCCAAAGTCTAATACCTTCACAGGATTTCCCTCCGTATCCTGAAAAAGATGAGTACCAAAAACCTTGTGATTCCAAAGGTATTGAAGCAGTAATTCATTCATATCTTAATCTTTGACTTGCACAAATATAAGGCTTCTAACAAATAGCTAATTGCTATTAGCTAGTAGCCAACTTCTAATTATCGTTTTAATAAAAAAATACACTGTTTTTTATCAACTTTTAGGTTCTTAACCTAAAAATTCTGGTTTCTAACCTAAAATTTTAGGTCCTGAACCTAATTGAATACGGTGACCCACCTAATCGTTCGGGTTTTTAACCTAAATGACGGCCTTTTTAACCCAAAAGATAGGGTCTCTGACCCAAATAATAGGGTCTATGACCCCTTTTTAAAAACTTCCCCCTAGACAAATCATCTAGGGGGATTTTCTGTTATAATGCTAATGATGCTATACCTAAAAGCCAATTATCAACACGCTAGTGTCCCTACTAAGTGCCTGCCGTGCTATGGTGTAAGTGCTTCCCACTCAGTGGGTGCGTCACCTGCAAGGTGTGCTTCCCACGCTAGTGGGCTATGGCTGCTTTTTCAATTCTTCTTTATCTTTATCTGAGGGGTTCCAGACTTTTACTTCGGCATTTTTATCTATTCCTGAGAGGATTTGTACATTCACACCATCGCTTGCACCGAGTTTTACGAAGACTTTCTTAAATGAACCTCCTGGCTGCTTTACTTCTACGAATGGTATGTCGTTGCCTTTTATTTTTTCGTATTGGATGAGAGATTCGTCGAGGAGGAGGGCATTTTTCTGGGAGCTGAGGATAATCTCTCCATTGGCAGAGAAGCCTGCACGGATGTATTCGTTATTCGGATTGAGAACGCTTCCCTTTACGGGGAATTTTATGGTGCCACTCTCTTCGGTTCCTTTTGGGGCGATGAGGGTCATCTTTCCAGCAAAGGTCTTGTTTTGCAATGCTCCGATGATGATGTTCATCTCCATTCCCTCTTTAATCTTACCGACTTGTGCTTCATCAATCTTACCCTCGAAGATGAGGTAGCTGAGGTCTGCGATGGAGCAAATGGTGGTGCCCGCATTGAAGGAATTAGCTTCTATCACTTGGCTTCCTGTTTTTACGGGAACTTCGAGGACAGTACCGTTTGCCTTAGAGCGAATCTGGGTAGTCGCCATATTTTGAAGCTCAGGAGTAGCCCCTGTACGCGCTATTTGGAGGTTTTTCTGAGCGGTGGAGAGGAGCTGCTGTGCGTTTTTGAGGCTCTGCTGATTGGCATAGAGCTGCTGCTGAGCAGTGAGGTACTCCTGCTTGGAGATAACGCCCTGTTTGTAGAGGTTCTCCTGCATTGCAAACTGTTGTTGCTGGTTGGCAAGGTTGGCTTTGGCGTTATTGATTTGCAGCTCTGCATTGCTCACCTCTTGGAGGGCAGAATTTACACTCGCCACGCTGGGAACGATGCGGAGGGTAGCGACCAACTGCCCTGCAACAACTTTATCTCCCTCCTTTACGAAGATTTTATCGATAATCCCCGAGATATTGGGTTTGATTTCTATCTCTTCTTTGGGTACAATCTTCCCCGTTGCCATTACTTTATCCTCCATATCCTGTACGATGGGTTTTCGGGTGAGGAATTCCTTGCGCTCGGAGATATTAGAGCTGATAAGATATCCGATGACAGACGATAAAGCAACGAATGCGATAAACCCGAGTACGATATAAATTGTCTTTTTCATTGTTATAGAGATTAGATTAATTTTTATTGATGTTTTAATGTTTATCCTTGTTCTTTATTCACTTCTCAGTGCATCTATCGGGCGAATGCTGATGGCTCTCTGTGCGGGGATTAAACCGATGATAAGCCCCAGTATGACCATTATCGCCATTGCACCAAATACATTGAGGTAATTGACCGTAGGGTTGTAAAACGGTGCATCTTCCTGATTTTTTGTAGCGAGATTCAGTAGCATCAAGACCAGCATACCGAAAATAAAGCCTATTAAGCCCGATGAAAGGGTGATGACGACGCTCTCCAAGAGAATCTGATTCCTCACCTCCGAAGGTTTTGCCCCGAGCGCACGGCGGATACCTATTTCTTTCGTTCGCTCCTTTACCGTGATGAGAAGGATGTTTGAAATGGCAATAACCCCCGCGATAATCGTAAGCGTGCCGACAATAATCGTGAGGAGCTGCATACCATTAAGGAAGCCCGTTACTTTTTTAAACTCATTACCGAGGTTGAATGCCCCATAGGCATTGGTATCTTCTGGTGATATGCTGTATCGGCCTTTGAGTACTTCTTTTATTCTTTCATCCACTCTACCGATATCTGCATCGGACTTTGATACAATGGCAAAGAAATCTACTTTATCACCATCGTTATACATTTTGGTAAAAGTGGATAAGGGGATATAAGCGCTATTATCACTATCAATACCAATGGACTTTTTAACACTAAAAACTCCAATAACAGTAAAGAAAATCCCTTTGATATTAATTGTTTTGCCAACAGGGTTTTCGTTCTTTTTAGCATCGAAGAAGTTCTTGTAAATCTGCTCACCGATGACTACTACATTTTTATTTTCTGAGACATCAGCATCATTTAAATACCTGCCAAACAGAAGTCTCTTTTCTGCTATTTTATTACCGATGGGGTAATCGCCTTTCAGGATATAGGTGGCAGATTTGGTGCCTCTCACCATCGTTACCCCACTCGTACCGAAATCTCCTCTTGAGTTTTGCGGAGAGATATAATCAATCTCTGGGATTTTCTTCAAATATTCTATGTCTGAAAGATGAATATCGACCGTTCTCCCCTTAGGAAAACCACCATAGGGGATGGTTGTCTCCTGCCCCCAAAGGAAAATCGTATTGGTAGCAAAGCCAGAGAAGAGCTTATTGAAGCCATTCTCCATACCTTTGGCAGCACCGAGGAGGGTTACATAGAGAAACATTCCCCAGCCCACTCCTATCATTGTAAGGAAAGTCCGAAGTTTATTATTCCGTAGGGAATGATAAATCTCCTGCCAAGTATCTATTTTAAATATGATATTCATCTCGCTTTTTCTTTTGATATGAGTAATTATCCCCTTAATGCCTCTATGGGTTTTATCTTTGATGCCCGATAGGCAGGCACAAAGCCCGCAATAGCCCCAGAAATGATAAGGCAGATAAATGCAGAAATGATGACTCCCCAGCCTACATTCGGATTTAAGATGAAGTATTCTTCAAATCTGTTTCCGATGAGGTTTAATGACAAAACGCCCAAAGCCCCCCCAATAATCCCCGATAATACCGTAATCACGATACTCTCCTGCAAGATAAGCCCTACGATACTCATAGGCTTAGCTCCAATCGCCTTCCGTATTCCGATTTCCAGCGTTCGTTCCTTTACGATATACACCATAATATTACTGATGCCGATAATCCCTGCGATAAGTGTCCCAATACCGATAAAACCTACAATAATCCCAATAACACCGATAAATATCGCTCCTTCCTTACCATTCTTTGCGTTGTTGAATACCGTAATCGCTTCCTCATCTTCTGGAGATACTTTCTTTCGCTCTTGGAGCTGGCGCTTCACCTCATCACCAAAGGCTATGGCTTCGTCGGTAGAGAGCTTCATATCGTAGGTAATGGATATTCTCGACAGGGTATCCGAACTCTTCCTGAGCTGCTGCATTGTGCTAACAGGAATACTGATGGTGCGCTCTTCCCAATCGCCATTATTATCCGAGAAAACTCCGATCACCTTAAATGCAGTTCCATTAATGTCCAGCTCCTTACCGATAGGTGTACCGTTTTTTATAAGGTCTCTCTGTACCATTCTCCCGATAACGGCTACGAACTTCTTCTCTTTAATATCCCTTGGAGAGAGGTATCGTCCGTCCAAAACTTTTCTATTGGCAATATAGACTTCCTCTTCTCCTGCACCATTGATTCTGTAGCCCCCACTTTCTTTGCCGTACTTCACCTTCCAGTATGTGGTATAAGTTGGCGCTGAGTATTCTATATTCTCCTTATTTTCCTCTCTTATACTACTGAGGTCGGTATTATTAAAACTGATTTTTCGGTTAGATTGAAGCCCTGCATAAGCAATAGAAGTATGCCCCGTAGAGAATGTAATAAGGTTCTGAGCACTTCTAAAACCCTGATTAAAAGCATTTGCCAGACCATTACCTATCCCAAAAAGCACGATGAAAATGTACAAGCCCAAAGCCACAGTAAAACCAGAGAGCACCGTCCGAAGCAAATTACTTCGGATAGAACTAAAAATCTCCTGCCAGCGGTCTAAATCAAACATTCTAATCGGTTTTTAAGTTGAGTGTTAAAATTCTTTGGCTTTTGCTTTATTGATGGGTTTTAGAGCACGACTTGTTCAATGACTTCATCACTTTCTATTATACCATCTTTCAGGAAGACATTCCTTTTGGTCTGGGCGGCTACATCGGGTTCGTGGGTTACGATGATGATGGTCTTCCCTTCGTTATTAATCTCCTGCAAGAGCTTCATAATATCGTGAGTGGTCTTGCTGTCTAAAGCGCCCGTAGGTTCATCGGCGAGGATAATTCTCGGATTGGTTACCAATGCCCGTGCTATGGCGACCCTTTGCTTTTGCCCTCCCGAGAGTTCATTGGGTAGGTGATTTGCCCAGTCTTTCAAGCCTACTTTTTCCAAGTATTCCATTGCTTTTTTGTTGCGTTCCTTTCGGCTTACATTCTGGTAGTAGAGCGGTAAAGCTACATTTTCAAGTGCAGATTTATAGCTGATTAAATTAAATGACTGGAAGATAAAGCCGAGAAATTTGGAACGGTAGTCTGCCGACTTTGATTCGTTCAAATGCTCTATCGGGATACCATTGAGCTCATAAGTACCGCTATCCTTTTGGTCAAGGATACCGATGATATTGAGCAGGGTAGACTTACCCGAACCCGAAGAGCCCATAATAGATACAAATTCTCCCTCCAAAATGCTGAGATTAATGCCTTTTAAAACATGGAGCTTAGACAGCCCCATATCATAGGATTTGTGTAGGTTTTCTATTTTAAGCAAAGGTTGAGACATAGAATTTTCCATTTGAGGGATAAGTAATGCTTTTGATACAAATGTTACAATTCGAAAGGTACTAATTTTTTTGTTTAATTATATTATATTTAAATTCAATTATTTATAACTTTCTATTTAATTAAAAAACCCTTTTAAAGCACTTCTAAGATTTGGACATTGCGCTAAGCCTTTATTGATAGTACATTGCTATAATTGTGGAAAACTTTAAGTATTTCCTATCAAATGGTTATTTTTTCTGCCTTTTGAGATTAGGATGCATTTTATATTTTTGTCGTCAGCGATAAGAGAGAGAAAAAACTCTTTTTTTATTCAGTTGAACAAGTAGATCAATCAATTTCTTAATGAAAATACTATGGGAATATTTGACAAAAGAGTAAGCTACAAACCGTTTGAGTACCCAGAAGTTTTGCAGTTTACCGATGCAATGAACAAATCATTTTGGGTACATTCCGAAGTAGAATTCACTGCCGATGTGCAGGATTTCAAGTCTAACCTATCACCTTCCGAGAAGGAGGTCGTAAAGCGTAGCCTCTTAGGCATTGCACAGGTAGAGGTAGCCGTGAAGACTTTCTGGGGAGATCTCTATAAGTACATCCCAAAGCCAGAGTTTAATGGCGTGGGGGCAACCTTTGCAGAGTCTGAATTCAGGCATAGCGAGGCGTATTCCAGGCTGTTGGAAGTCTTGGGCTACAACAATGAATTTGAGAAATTAGTAGAAGTCCCTATCTTCAAACGAAAGCTCGAATTGTTCGAGAAACACTTTGGACAAGACATTTCGTTTATTAATAAACTTCTGTTTTTCGTCATTGTAATTGAAAATACTTCGCTTTTCAGCCAGTTTGCCAATATCCTCTCTTTCACAAGGTTTAAAGGCTATATGAAAAATACCGCCAATATCATCGCTTGGACTTCCGTAGATGAGCAAACCCACGCCAACGCAGGGGTCTATATCCTCGGTAAAATCTTTGAAGAATACCCAGAGGAGCGCCTCTCTCAGGAGACCTTAGAGACCATTATAAAGGACTATATAAGCTATGAATCCGAACTGTTAGATTGGATTTATGAAAACGGCGAGCTCTCCTTCTACACAAAGGAAGATGTGCTAAACTTTATGAAGTATAGGGTAGATATGGCGATTACTCAGCTGGGATATAACAAGATTTTTGATATAACACCACAGCAATACTCCAAAATGAAATGGTTTGATGAAGATGTCTTCGCTAATGAGCTGGATGACTTCTTCGCCAAAAGACCAACGGCATACACGAAGCACGATAAATCCATCACTGGAGATGATTTATTCTAATTCTTAGGATTCCACACTCAATAATTAAATGAAATGACTATGACAAAGGAGATTCTACAGGAGTTGGACTATATAAAGTCCGATAAATTCAGGCTCGGAGAGTACATCTATATGGCGATGGCACTCGTAGGCGAGCAGAAAGTTTGCATCGCAGTGGCATACAAAATAGACTACTGCATCAAGAAAGCCGAGCAGTTTGCCACCTCCGTGCCTCAGATTAAGTTCGCCTATATCAACAAGGTAAAAGTAGGAGAGCTCAAAGCCTGTAAGCGGTTTGAAATAAATTAAACGAAATAAGTAATTGGATGACAAAGAAAATTTTAAAAGAAATTGATGAAAACCACACCGAGAACTTTAAATGGGGAGAACACCTCTACCTCGGTATGGCAATCGTAAATGGGCACAGAGCCTGTATCTCCGTAGCGTATAAAATGGACTACTGCGTGAAGAAAGCCCTCCAGTTTATGGAAGCCGACCCTGCCGTAGTATTTACGCACATTAATAAATTCAAGATCGGTGCTACCGAGCCCTGCGATAGATTCAATCTCGACGAGGAATAAAGGTTTTTATTACAAAACCTAACCTCATAAAAGATGATAGTCTTAAATAAGGTAGATTTAAATTCTATAGCAGGAATCTCTATTACAGAATTAATTTTTTTTAACGAAATAATAAGATTAATCAAAGTTTAATAATAAAACATTTTTGGGAAAAATAATGGAAGAAACACAAGAAATATGGTGGCTCAATGACGAGTCTGAACAGATGCTCAACCGAGGCTACCTCCTCAAAGGCGAAACCGTAGAAGGCGCCATCGATAGAATCACGACTGCCGCTGCGAAAAGACTATACAAACCCGAACTGAAAACTGCCTTTAAGGAAATGATTACCAAAGGGTGGATTTCCTTCTCCTCACCCGTTTGGGCAAATATGGGTACGCAAAGAGGCTTACCGATTTCTTGTTTCAATGTCCACATCCCAGACAGTATAGAGGGCATTACCCACAAGATGGGGGAGGTGATTATGCAGACCAAAATCGGTGGAGGAACCTCTGGATACTTCGGCGAGCTACGCCACAGAGGCACTGCCGTAACCGATAATGGGAAATCTTCTGGCGCCGTATCCTTTATGAAACTCTTTGATACTTCTATGGATGTCGTGTCTCAAGGGGGTGTACGCCGAGGTGCATTTGCCGCATACCTTGATATAGACCACGGGGATATTGAGGAGTTTTTAACGATAAAAGACATAGGCTCACCCATACAGAACCTTTTCTTTGGAGTCTGCGTACCCGACTACTGGATGCAAGATATGATAGACGGCGATGCAGAGAAGCGGAGAATCTGGGCAAGAGTTCTCGAAAGCCGACAGCAAAAAGGCTTGCCATACATTTTCTTTACCGATAATGTTAATAGAAATAAACCTCAGGTTTATAAAGATCTCGGTTTGATGATTAATTCGAGCAACCTCTGCTCCGAGATAATGCTCCCTTCCACCACAGATGAATCCTTTATCTGTTGCCTCTCTTCGATGAACTTAGAACTCTTCGACGAATGGAAAGATACCAATGCCGTAAAGCTTGCCATCTACTTCTTAGACGCTGTACTCTCAGAATTTATAGAAAAAACCGAGGGCAATTATTACCTCCAAGGTGCGAGAAACTTCGCTATGCGCCATAGGGCGTTAGGCTTGGGAGTACTCGGTTATCATTCCTATCTGCAAAAAAATATGATACCTTTCGAGAGCTTCGAAGCTACGCAGTTCAATGCTCGTGCATTCAAACATATAAAAGAGCAGGCAGAAGCTGCATCACGAGAGCTTGCCAATATCTATGGCGAACCAGAACTTCTGAAAGGCTACGGTATGAGAAATGCTACCCTTCTCGCGATAGCTCCTACAACTTCCAGTTCGGCTATTCTCGGGCAAACCTCACCAGGGATAGAGCCTTTCTCCTCAAACTACTACAAGGCAGGGCTCGCAAAAGGGAACTTCATTCGTAAAAATAAATACCTGAAAAAGGTTTTGGAGCAAAAAGGTATAGACGACGAGGAGACTTGGAGAAGCATAATGCTAAACCACGGCTCTGTACAACACTTAAAAGAACTGTCGGACGAGGAAAAACTCGTGTTTAAAACCTTTAAGGAAATCTCACCAATGGAGATTGTTTCCCAAGCGGCACAGCGGCAGCAGTACATCGACCAAGCACAGTCGCTCAATCTACAAATACCATCGTCTATGCCAGTAAAAGATGTAAACTATGTAATTCTGGAAGCGTGGCGCAAAGGAGTAAAATCACTCTACTATCAGAGAAGTTCCTCCGTATCTAAAGAACTGATGGTAAATTTTGTTTCCTGCTCGTCTTGCGAAGCATAGATAGCCGTTAGCGATTGGCTATTAGCTTCTGGCTTTTTATAGACTTTTAGATGTAGCATTACAATAGAAAAATAGGTATTTAGTATATTTGTTAAAAATATTGAAATCTATAATTAATTGTAAAAACAAAGCAATAAAAAAATAT
>ERZ772827.951-NODE-951-length-15137-cov-5.824426_pt1 | contig 15137 bp, 11 predicted proteins | sample MGYA00580850_ERZ772827 | MGnify/ENA primary metagenome ERZ772827 (study PRJEB29015, sample SAMEA2737950) | human oral metagenome | biome: human oral; feature: human-associated habitat; material: dental | place: China | collected 2145 ...
CGGCAAGGTGTGTTTTTGTGCCACAAAAACCGTTTTGTGCTACAAAACGCCTTGCAGCCAGCCAGGGTAGGGTTACTCCAAAGTCGTGATAACAATACGGTGGAAAAGATGAAACAGAATAAGCCAAGCAGCAGATGTGCCACCTGCCCACAATGGGATAGATGGCACATCAGAATCTCCAAGCTCTAAGATCAGCAGAAGATCATCGAGCTATACCAAAAGTCGGAAGCAAAGACGAAGAGCGACTTTGTCCGAGCAAGACTCTTGGGCGAAGCCTTTAAGGTCATCAAAAAAGCTTCGGCTGAACCTTGCATAGAAAGGCTCACGAAGATTGTTGTCTTGACGCACAAGATAGGCATCCTTTACGACGAAGCGGTGAAAGTCCTCAACACTTATCTTTCGGTTGCTACAGCCCAGCGAATGATAAGTAAGCTCGAGACCTACTCCCAAGCACTAATCAGACTGCAAGAGCAAGCCCTGCAACTGACAAAAGATTTTGAACGAAGGATGAACAGAAAGCTGACAAATCAACGCTTACCTGGCAGCTACGGCTTGGAACTTAAGGAAAATAATGGAAAAGTTGAAAGAAAAATTTTTATATTTTATTTTCAGTTGGTTTTTCCGGCGGGATAAAATATATTTTGTGGCATAATTTGATTTTATAAAGAACGACTATATGGTGCTGAAATTAGCGTGTCGCCATAGCATACAGATAAAACTTTTGAAAGAGAGTTTTATCTGTAGACAAATTTATCTGTCGGCAACCATCACAACTCTCTAAACAAACTTTGAAAATATTTTTTCAATGAAAGAGTTCCGGTAAATCTCGCAAAGGTGAATAAACGAGATTGAGGCGTTCGCTACCAGGACGTGTTTGATGGATTGCCGGAATATAAGATCCTGGAGAACTCATATCGACATACACTATGTTGAAATCGAAATCTTTAGCAAAAATTGCAGCAGCAGCTGTCATAGACTTTTTTCCACCTGTAATATCGATCACCATATTGCTGCCCTCGCTCACGATGAGCATTTCCTTCATCGTTTCATAAATTGCGCCAAAAGACTCGTCTTCAAACATAACATATGTGGGATTTGAATCAAGATGCGCAAGAATTTTATCATCTTTTACCTTTATATTTTTATCATAAAAGATGACATGATTTTTAGGCTGAAGCAAATGTTGGGTTATAACAATAGGGGCAGGAGTCATACCCAATACAGAGAAAAGGGTATCGACACCACCGTTCTCTCTTAATTGTTTCCCGACAATATCGATGTCCTTTAAGTGCTCCAAGAGTTGTGGCATTATTTTCTTGGCATAGAATTTCTTCGCCTCGTCATGCTTGGCTGGATTACCTGTATCTTGTATCCATTGTTCGATATGTTGATCAAGTTGTGTCATATTTAGCTCTGTGTTTTTAGTTTATTAATAAAAGTTATTGTATCTGTTATCTGATCAGGAGTAAGGCACACGCCTAGGTCGAAGCCGCTTTCAAAAGACTCGGTAGTAAGGTTACCAGTAAATATAATACCTCGCCGAGGTGTCAAGACAGCTTTTGCGTGATTGTCTTTATGATAATTGATATGAATACCTTTTATGACCTGCTTTTTTTCTTCTCTCATGACGATGTGAAGTCTGACACCTCTTCTTTTGGCATCAAGCAGGTGTTTCCCTAACGACACACCGTCAGCATCCTTTGCATTAGGTTCTAAGGAATATGTAGCCAAGTACAGATCCTCGCCAGATTCTGTAGATTTTATAATATCAAAAATCTCATTGCGAAGGTCGTGAATATCGCAGTCTGCCAAGGCTTCACTTTTACCTCTGGATGTCTTTGCAAGAGTCATCTTAATTCGTGACATTCTTGAGAGTTGATCGCAATCAATTTCTTCTGATGGACGTTCATAAGTAAAGTGCGAATCGTAACTGGCGAAACGATATCGGTCTGGACGTAAAAAAATGTAGTCAAACACTTCTTCAAGTTCATCATATTCCTCCCTGCCCAGTTTGACTCCCAATTCAGAGATTTTGTTGATGCTGTTCGGGGTGAAATTGAGGCTTGTGATAATACCACAATTTGCATCAGTCAAGAGAAACTTGGCGTGAAGACCATCAAGTCCGGAAATATGTGCTCCGGCATCATAAAGACTTTTGATAGAGGAAGAATGTAGAAGATCTTGAGTAGTTTGTTTCGCAGATTTTCTCTTACCAGAAAATTTATTTATAAAGACTTCTCCAGTAGCCCCCTCTAGGTTGGTAAGAATGAAGAGCGCAACTCCACGAGACAATGCATCAATAAGCGCAACTCGTATGTCAGAATCGTCGAAGAGGAGATTGCACGCTTTGATCCAAGTCTTAGTTTCACGAATTTGTCTTACCACCTCTTGGGTAAGATTTCTTTCATTCAGATTATTGTAGAATATGTAGCTCATTTTCCGTATTTTATATAGTTTTCAACATCGCACCTAAATAAGAGGTCGTGACGGTCAATCGCGATAAGAATTTGACGCCAATTATTAGGATACTCATTTTGAAGATGTTTTATTATCTGGTGCCAGTTAATATTCGACTGATTGATTGCATTACGAAGATGCCCCAGATTGTTTATTTCCGGAGTAGCCTGAACCTTAACAAAAGCAGTGCCTACTAATCCGGGTAAGGGAATGGGCATAATGCCTTTCTCAATAAAGGAAAGTATTTTTGATCGGTTTCGTGTTGTAGCATCAAGATGCTGAATTACGATGGTGCATTGACCCGTTTCTGTGTCTACCGACAAATTGAGATTCTGAAGGAATTCTGCCCCATATTCTTTCTCCATAGAGTATTCGTACAATTGACGCAAAGAAGAAACTGAAACTTGAGTAAAAACATTCGTATTGATATCATCTTCTTTCACATAAGAAAAACGTCGGTTGCGCCCATTACCAGTTAGTTTAAATGCACTCAAATTTTCCAACCAGCCAAAAGGAGAAACTGGATTCGCTGAGTTGTCACAGAAAATTTTGCGAACTACCTTATGTTCATCCAAGAAAATTCCAATTGAAAGGTTCCTCATCCATTTGGAAGATAGTAGACTCATTGAAGTTTCCTTGGATTTTTCGGGAATGCCGAGTCTAAACGAATATTTCCGACCCTTATTGTCATTAAGTTTTGCATTCAATTCCACTAGCCGTTGCTCCATATTAGGGTCAAATGGATATAGACCTCCAGGATTGCTTTTGATATCTGAGCAATTGAATCTGTCGGATAGTCCATTGACTACATCAATCGGGAACGGCTTTCCAGAGAAACCATCTATAAAGCAGCAGGCAACCCCGTCTTTAGCAAGCTCTATTCTTTCCACTTTATGCCTCCCCATAGGAGTAAGTGCCAGTCTGTTAAGGATCTTGTCAAAATGAACAAGTTGCGGACCCGGAGTATCCGATTTAAACCGTTCAAGTATAGTTTGATGGGGGTCATTTACCATTAGTATGCAACAAGCGGTCGCATACGACATTCCTAAATCTATTAGCTGAAGAAGTGCTCTATCACGAAAATCAGCTGGATTGGATGTTGGGTAGCTGTATTTTACTTTTACGGCAAATGTCGGATAGCTTATGTCAAACCAAATCAAAGGCGCAAGCCCTTGGTTTTCGGCGTATTCAAGGAAGGCTTTATTATTCATTTTGGAGTGGCTTAATGATGAAAAAGCGATTATTTCTCACATTTATCTTGACTTTGGTGCCTTTGGGATAGCACAAAGCCGATGGAACATCAAGAGTGATAAGTGAATTGTCATTCAATTCCACGATTAAAGGAGATTGCCCTCCCGAATAAACCACGGCGCTGAATTCAAATTCATTAAGAGTTTTCTGCCGACTCAGCCAAAGGCCCATTGGCTGAACCATTGTGCAAGGTTTCCCATCATGGTATCCAATGAGTGCAGCACGCATCTGTTTTGGACTGGGCTCGTAAAGAGAGTCCTTCAAAACGGGATTAAATAGAGTCAGGCGTTTCCCATGATATAGACTTGTGAACTGACCATTCTTCAATCTTGGGCAATCTTCAAACACATAGTAAGGATTGTCCAGATTTTTGATTAACGGAGACTTTTCGGGGGGATAATCATCGAACAAATATTGCATTGCCCCACGATGTACAACAAGTTCTACCTTCTTGTTCATTATCTCTTCGTATACGGCCACGACAGCGTCCCTATCCACTTTGTGTAACGACTCGTTCTGAAGTGTGTCAAGATGTCCTACCATGATTAAGTTACACTTCGCTCTACTGAAGGATACGTTTAGGCGGCGGAGATCATCCACAAAATTAAGGGAACCGAATCTGGTGTTTCGAACAAACGAGAATACCACAATATCGTATTCTTCTCCTTGAATTGAATCGATAGTGAAAATATGATGACTTAACTTGGAAAAACGATTTTTCATTCTCTGTACTTGAGCGCCATACGGGGAGAGAATCCCCACCGATTTACCTGCATCAAGGGCCGCTTCCAACATCGGAAGTAGTTTTTCTTCTATAACTTGGATTTCTCCGTCATTATACAAGCTCATTCCTTGACGACTTTCACGCGCCTCTTTTCCCATCCCGGAAGTGTCGATGAATAGAATGGGATGCTCAAGTCCTTCTATATTCAAGGTCCTGTCTGCAGCTTTGGGAACTGACTGAACTTTTCCTTCATAGAAGAGCTTGGAAACAAAATCACCGATCTCCGGGTGCATGCGAAATTGCTTCGAGAGCATAATCTGGTGGGATTCTGGGAGTCTAGGTTTTAGGTCTCCGAATAGAGATTTTCCCACATCTTCCATTATATCCTCTGCGAGAGCCTCTATGCTAGGAAGTTCGCAATTTTCATCCTCATTCGCTTGCTCAAGATCTAAGCGACGTTTTTCTGCCAACTCCTTAACAAGTTCGGAATTAGTATAAGGTGGGAGCTGTTTGTCATCTCCTACCAAAATATACTCATCTGCCATCATCATGGACACTAAGGACTCAGCGTAGTTTGCTTTACCTGCTTCATCTATTATGAGGGTATCAAAATGGAGATCCTTCAGTATCGGATTAACTCCAACACCAACGCATGTACCGAAAACTACGTCTACGGCTTCAAGATTTAATGTCCGATGTTCTGACGCGAAATTCTCCACATCTTCTTTGTCCAACGCAGTGTGGTACTCATTTAAAATATCTATGACGTTGTCGTATAAGGGAAGAATGTCTTTTGCAAATTTTCGAGACACTTCACTGCACTCAACCTTATGCCGTGGATCGAATGACTCACGAACCTTCTTTAATTCTTCTAAGGCATTCTCTGAGGAAGATACGTTGACACATTTGAGATGGTTGACTAACAACATCATGTCTTTGATGGCTTGTCGATGCTCTTCCACACTGCCAGAAATTTCTATTGATTCATCGTCACGAAGGTAGGCACAACGTAAAGGGGATTCATTAACCTCACGCGGAGAGCTGAGGACTTTCCCACCTCTACGTCCCGACAGTTTATAGTATAACTCCTCAACTGGTGCAACCGATTGAGTGCACACCAGAACTTTTTTATGGAGTTTAACGAGATTGCGAATGATATCAACAATCACGGTAGATTTACCTGTGCCCGGAGGACCTTGAATCAGAGTAATTTGGGAGCCGCCAAGAGCCATCTTAAGTGCCTTAGCTTGTGAATCGGAATCATCCTCAAGATTGAAATACTGATTGGCCTCAATCTCTTCAACCTTTGGTGGATTGATAGGGTTCAATTTATTTCTTGCGATTTTGCTAAAGATATCCAATCCGTTTCGTTCGTAAACAAAACTCTCGATGGCCCTAATCTGCTGCTTTATATGACGAATATTAGGGAATCGTTTAATTTGAATGCCCGACTTTCTTAATCCCTCGATATCTATATCTCGGTTGGCATAAAGTTCCACAATCCACTTGTTTGAGCCAAGATATCTAAGTACACCGCTGGGGTGGCGGTCTTCGAAACGCTCATTATCATTTGGCTTGACAAGAACTTGTAACCCATCATTTGAGTCATCCCCGCTGATGATACTATTAAATGCCTCGGGGATGGCATCAAATCCTATGCCATATCCGCCCAAAGAGCCTGCTGTTTCAGATATTTCGGATGCTTGGATTTTGACATCTTCACTACAAAGAGCTACTTCACGATCATGATCCATCATAAGGAGTTCTTTTAATGTCAAGTAGTGCTCCCCTCTCTTTTTCTGGTTGCCTCGATTAAGTTTTCTTAATTCAGGTAGCACTTCTCGATTGTATTTTAGAAGCGCCATTACAACGTCAACATCCTGAAGGTTTGGAGGCAATGCGCTGGAATTGAGCGGAACAAGCTGAATATTTTCTCCGGCAATCCTTATGGCTTTGCTGAAGTGGGAGCTTTTCTTTGAGGATAAGGAAAGATCAAGTTCACAGCTGGTAACACGAATCTCGTCACCGTCCTCTTTTTCACGACAGAATGTGGATATCGATATTCTCTTATTGAAAATCGTTAGTATATACCCATTTTCATCTTTAGCTCTATAACAGTCTATGAAAAAGGTCTGAGTTGAAAAGTAAGCTGGGTCAGAGGAAAGTAATTCAGCCAATTCTATATGTTTGTCAGGTTCATACCGAACTTGCAAAGCAAACGGATAATAGTCTGGTAGTTTAGGATTGAATTCTGGAAGGTCTTGAATGTCTCTGTAACAATCCAGCAAATCAGGATCAAGATCTTCTGTTGCATCATGAGTTGAGAGCGGTCCCTCATCTTCTTCATCCTCTGCCTCGTTAACAATAGTGAATCTTATCATTTGTGCGGGATGTTTAGGTTTTACTATTGCGCGAAGGCGCAAGGTATCTAGTATTTCTCCTTCTGCTAAAGTCACTTCTTGACGGGGTATATAGCCGAAATACCCTCTCCACTGAACAAAGAAATTTCTGTCAGTGCTGATATTATCCAGTATCATGGCTTCAACCCCTTCTCTGGAGACCAGCATTGACATATCGTTTGTAGCTATATTGTTTATGTCAAGTAAATCTGCTGCATCAATTGATAGAACAGCATAATTAAATTCTTGATATCTATGGGTAATCCGAAAGTTGTACGTTTCCCCAACGGCAAAATGTTCTTTGATTATATGCCTAGCAAATATTACATTAACTGGATACCCCTTTATAGTGAGGGAGCTCGGAAGAAGGATACCATTCTCAAACTCGTCATCATCTTCTGCATACTCGGCTGTAATGCGACCGGTAGAACTAATATTCTTTACGATGAAATCTCGGTAAACTTCAGTTTCTTCATCCTCGCTATCCTCCATGACTAGGTCCTTATAGGAGGAAGATAAGCTTCGATACTCCTTAAACATGTCTCCGACCGCCAGAGTAGTAAGTTCAACTATCTCTTGTTTGCGATGACTTATTATAATCCGTTGAGTAGCTACGTTTAAAAGCAGAATGTCAAACCGTAGCACATTCCCCTCATCACTGGGATCAAGCGTTTCGTAACAGGTACACTCGATGCCTGACTCTAAACGAACTATGGCTTTCTCAGAATCCACGGAGAGTACAAAACCATTCACTGAGGTTTTCCCATCCAGTTCCATCCAAGGATTTGGCATAAGTGCTTTTATAGAACATGTTAGTTGTCTACGTTCCTTGTTGCGATGGGTCACCTTCACTGTGATTTTATCACCGGGAGCATAACGGAAACTGTCTTTGTCGGTATAATGAATCCAGTCAACATCTCTAAAGCTCAAATAGCCCTTAAATCCTAAATTCCCGACTTTCAATAGTGCGCCACTATTGGTCAGACCTGTTATTGTAGCAGATACAATGGCGTCTTCAGGCAGATGTTTATCAAGTTTGCTCCACGGATCAGGGATTAAATCACGTAAACTTACCTTTATTGTCTTTCGCTTTTCGTCATAACCCTTCACAAGAAGACGTAAATCGTCAGGAAGTGATAAATTTTGGCAATCATCAATTTTTTCCAACCAGGATATTTCATTTGCCGGAAGCCATGCTTGATATATGCCCAACGATAATAATAATCCTGTTTCTTTTTTGGACACAACATGACCAGACACCACTGTGCCTTTCGAAAAGAGTTCTCTTACTTGTACCCAAGGATCCACATTGGCATCCCGTTGACTACAGATGAGTCTTTTCTGATCCTTTCGCACAGATGCAATAACTATGTTTCCAACATTTAGACAAGCTTTTGCCGTTACTGTTTTATCCCAGGAAACCAGAGTGTTAGGCATAAATGCAGGAATGCATCCATTGATTAATAGATTGGCGCCCGAATCATTGATATTAACCACAATTGCCTCATAGCAATCATGATTGTTAATCAACTTTATGTACTCAGAAACAGGAAGTTTTGCCTGGACTTTTGTATTGCTGGAATCGGTGTCTTCAGGATCTTGCTCTATCTTCACAAGCCATTCAGAACCAATTATATGGTCTGCATCTGCCGTGTCTATCCATGTAGGCCCATTTTTATAAAAGCAAAAAAGCTCAATGTCTTTGCTCCCTAACGGATGCATTATATATCCTCCGGAATTGACATTGGTAACTTTTGCACGTATATACATCTGATCATTATATGCTTGCACAAAGTCTTTCCGGTCCTTCACGTCTGCAATGGATACATTAGACCAAGTTATACTTGAGAGTCCTAGGAGCGATTTCTTACGAGTCTCTATTATAACCTCAGATGTGAAATCCGATTCGTTCGGAACGTATTCACCAAAACGGAAAGTTTTGTTATTATACTCTCGTTTGTGTACTTGCTTGAGCCGCACTTCCAGACTATTTCGATTGGGTTCAAGTACACTCTCTCCAGTTTTACTGAGAATAAGCGATGCATAAGAGATATAACCTATGGCCCCCCCCGAGGTTCTTATTACTGCAAAGTGCTTTTCGGGGTAGCGCTTTATTATTAAGGCTGAATCTGTCCTTTCAGGAATGGGAGACTCTGTAATCTGTCTCCTACTGGCGATAATGCCCCCATTGTTGCTGAGAATAAGAAAGCTAAAAGTCTGGCCAACTTTTACTCCAAAAGGCCGTTCTCCAAATACTTCCCAGTCCCACTCGTCATACGGCACTTTTCCTATCTGAGGCACTGAACCTTCAAATAGACGATTATTGAATAACCACGTTCGAGTACCTGTAAATTTTATCGTCACAAAACGATTATCATCATCAAAGTCTATGACTTCACCCTCTTTAATGGATCCGGGTCGACAAGTACCAGAGACGTTATTTAGCAAAACAGTATGAGATTGCCATCTTTGCGTTATATCACCAAGAAATTCGTTTTCAAAAACCTTGAGCACATTGTCATCCGCCATATTCTCATAGACGAAAATAAGTCTTTCGCTTTTCTCGTCATCGATATATGTGTCGTCCTCCAAGAAGGCGTTTGACAATTGAGGGAATAAAGACAACAGAATATGGCGTACACGCACTGAGGATATTCCGAGTTTGTGAGAAAGCTTCTTCAATGTAAAATTGGAGCTACCCGTAGAATCATCACTATTGGAATCCTCTGATTCTATATCATTATCCTCTAACTTATTGTCAAAGTCAACAAGCGTATTTTCAACGTTCATATCTACCTCAGGTTCTAACCAATTTTCCTCGGGATGCTCATCTGTTCTGAATTCCATAGTTGACTACTCAACTCTCCTGCGCTGTTATTTTTCTTGAGATCTGCTGCGTGTAATTCGGTCAAAGTTTTTTCTTTGTCTGCGGCTTTTGATAGAACCGAGCGCAACCATTCTTCTAATGGAGCATCGATTCTCTGATTCCAGTTTGGAGTATCAATCAAACCGAGTTCAAAAAGTTTCTCTGCTAAAGATTTTTTATTAGCCTCTAGGGATGCCGCTAGTTTGTGAATCCTTATACGTGGATCATTGAGTTTAATTTCCAATTTCTTCCAAACTTCTTCGTCCAGCACTGTAAACTCGGTTATATCAATGCCTTCTGTCAAATGATTCTTTTTGATAATGTTTATCATATCGGCTAGTTGGCGATTCAGTTTTTTTGACCAAGCTCCAATGCTGTTTGTCGGATAAGCTGTATTCCCTGATGGTTGGGAGGAGACTCGATTATATATCTTCTTTGAATTACCATTTCTAAGTCGGGTCTCCTGATCTCTAGTTATAATATCAGATTCGTATAGAAGACGGTCTGCTAGACCAACTTGTCGCAACGTGTTGGCAAGCGAGTTCGCAGATTTCCCTAATTCCTGTGCTAATTGTCCCAGTGTCATAAGAGCATAGCGTTAATGGTTTAAATTCAGTGCTATTACCAACCTTCTCTTTTCGAAATCGTAACCCGAGACGGAGCACTCATACTCAATGTCTGAAGAAAAGACCTGTGTTAAATTTGCGATTCTCCACGGGGAGGAAATTTTGTCTTTGCCAAGAAAGCAATTTAACCCTTCCCTTGTCTTAAAGAAGGCATAATTTGGCTTAATGGACGTAACCTTACAGGTTATTGTACTGCCAATAGGGTAAACCCTTTCGATATCTGCCCAATAGTCGTAGCACCATTTTGGCTCATATATTTGCTGCTGATTCATTGTTGTTGTCATTTATTGGTGTAAAATCAACATCTTACAACGAATGTTTATTTCGCATATAAGGTTAGCATTTGCTGTGCCACATTATATAATTCGTTTCTTAGACTTATAGGAGATACAACCTCAAGGTCGGCCCCAAAGCCGAGAAGCTTTTGTTTGAGCAGTGGGTTCAGAACCAATTTCAATGTCACTTCCCCGGTATCATCCTTGATGTTCTGCGTTGAGTGTATAGGATTCTCTTTTAAGAAACGAATAATCTGTTTGTTCACTTTAAGTTTGACTTCTTCTATTTGTAATTTGTCGGGATTCAGTTCACGAGAAACTTTTGCTTTATCGGTCTCATTGGTAGGCACGTAAAATCCCAATACATTACTATAGTATCTTCGGATTTCATTTTTGAGAGACTGCAATTCATAATTTTTAGCTGGCGAGTATTTGACATTGTCCATGTTTGGGGACATCATCTCTATAGCGGCCAACGGAATTACTGTCCAATCAAATGGGTTTTCCTCTGAAATGCGACCAAGCACAAACCATTTTCCATTGAATCGTTTAAGCATGTAGGGAGATAAGGTGAAACGTCTTCCTCCATTAATTCGTGGGTAGATCATGTCAATTGGAACCTTATTCTCAATGGCATCGTAGATATCCTTTATATATCTAAGTTCCGATATTGTGGTGGGAATATCTATATTTTCCGACATGTCATTCAATGCAGCGTCTACATCACCCAGGCTAACTTTAAGAAAATCTCTGATAGGGATTGCCCCATCGAAAAAGGCAATGAGTCGACAAATGGAATTTAACTGTTTCCGATCCTTGGTGTTAAATTCAGCCTCCGGAAAAGCCAGATCACCTCCTCTGAGTTCTAATCGGTAAGGAGCAGAAGTTATCCATTGACAGGTATAGAGAGATCTCAATTCGTTTAAATCGTTCTGGAGCGTTCGTATCCTAGCACGACCTTGAAGCCCTATTTTGTCACAAAGGTCTTCCGGGGTAATTCCTAATGGACAGGATGCAAGGACATGTTCAATTTTACGTAGCCTGTTAGCTCTCTTGTATCCGAGGGAGTTCACGAGCTCCCAATTTATAGTTTCTTCTTTCATAGATTTTGTCTGGAAGAGAAAAATTGAAGTGCAAAGATAGTCAAAAAAACATTCTGCTCAACTTTAGCGAAAGTTATTCTTCGTTTTTTGTCTATTTACGATTTCATTGACATCAAAGAGGTGTGATGAATGTTTGCGAAGAAAATATCTTTAATGATAAATTATACCACTGTAGTACATATGATAAAGAAAGATGAGCAACCATATGTGATACGAAAAGAATATTCGCTATAATGGAATATCTTTGCAGCATTAAAATCAAAATGATATAGTAAACAACAGATGGTAGCGGACGAAAAAAATATTCGTCAAAAGCATCTAGATTTGCAGTATCAAAAAAATAGAAGAAGATGAAGACATCAGACAAAATCAAAAGCGGAGCCGGAATAGCAACTGGCACAGCAACTGTCCTTGGAGGACAGGCTGCAGCAATGGGTATCGCAACAACATTCGGAACTGCCTCTACCGGAACGGCGATTAGTACACTGACCGGATGTGCGGCGACAAACGCTGCCACAGCATGGCTCGGAGGAGGAGCACTTGCCGCTGGTGGCGGTGGAATGGCAGCTGGCGCAACTGTCCTTGCTGCTATTCCTGTAGTAGGGGGCGTGGCTGCCATTGGAGCACTCGGATACGGAATATACAAATGGTTTAACTCTTAAAAACAGAACTGCGATGACAACAGAATGTCCCTTCTGCGGCATGGACAATGCCTACTGCGACGGTGTAGAATATGTGTGTCCTGATTGCGACAGCACATGGCTGTGTAACGAAATCCCGAATGATGATTACGACTGGGATGACTAATCAAAGAATGCAACTCTCCTCCTCGCAGTCTTAATTCTCCCTCTCCCCTCTATTTTCTATTTCACCTATAAATTTAATTTTTATGAAACCAACAAAAAACAAATTCCACTGCCCGGCGTGCCAACATACAAAGATGCTATTTGCCACCAAGGAGGAGGCAATCCGCTTCTTGAAATACAACGCGGATGATGTCGAGCACGAAACCGGAAAACGGCCGGTACGTACCTATTATTGCACCGCTTGTGGGGGATGGCATATTACGTCAAAACTTCAGTCTAGTGATTATTATTCTTTAGTTAAAAGATATGGTGAGACTGACGGAAAGAAGATATTTGATGAAGTGTCAGCCATCAAGGGGCGTAGGCATGGAATTATTAAAGAGGGACTGTGTCGTAAAATAAAAGATTTACGCCACATAATGAGGTTTGAAACGATCGATCTCGAAAGATGTCAATCGTTAATCAACGAACTCATAGGCTATTTCGAGACGGTTATGGGTAACGGACTAGAAGAAGAGACATCGGTCATGAAACTCTTCTCGAAATTCTCCCACCTCTGCTTTCAATTTATAGAAAAGAAACGACTTCAAACCCAAATAGCATAGCATGATTATGAAAAATTCAGATTCCCCTTACCGTGCATCCAACGAGGATTTGCATATGCTCTGTGACATCGTTGTCAAAGACAAAGATGGAAACTTCCGTGTGACTGAGAGTCTATCTGGAACATATATCTTCAAAAAGAACTATCCTCACGACATCAAGGGCATGCTCCAACCACTTGTAGAGGAGTTCAAGGAGTTCGGAGGAAATAGTTTCGCTAATTTCTTCCGAGGAGGGGGACCCGAATATGCAGAAATACTTCGTGATGTTGCTAAACGTAACAAGGTAAATTTCAACCGCAAATCAACAGATGAACAGGTTGAGCAGTATCTTCTCCAGAAGTTATTCAATGATTCACTGATTAACGCATCAGATGAGGATTTGAAAAAAAATGATGACGGAACTCGGATACCCTACCACAAACTTTTCTCGTCAGGCTGCAATTTCCACATTGATGATCGCATGGAAAGCTGGAGGGTTCCAAAGCTACATCCTTTTGGTCTCCGTAGTCAACGCGGTAATGAAATTTCTTGTAGGTAGAGGGTTGTCCCTTGCTGCAAATGCAGGGTTAACCAGAATGGCATCTATTATGATGGGACCGATAGGATGGATACTCACCGCAGTATGGACGTTGATTGATATTGCAGGACCGGCATATCGAGTTACAATTCCGGCAGTCATTCAAATCGCCTACATTCGACAAAGTGCAAATCATCCGTCACATCTTCTGGCTTGATACATTAAATATTCGCTTTTAATTTTATTTCGGTGTTCACAAAACACACTCTACATTAAAAGTGTTTTATCAGTATGTTATACTAAAAATGAGCGATAATGACTGAAAAGGAACATATCCCTTGCAAATTTAAGATTGGGCTACAATGAAAGGTCAAGGTCCTTTATCTTTTTTATTGCCAACAAAAGAATAACACGCTTGATAGCCTTGTCCACTCCTGTGTACACGTGTCTAAAAGGATTGCGCTACTCCGTCAAACCTTTTTCCAATGCTCGATTATACATGGCACGGAAAATACGCAGATAAAACGAACTACTGTTACATACTGCCTTTTTGCTATGTAGATAGGCTTCAAATTGTATCAAATCCTCATTCACTCTGACAATGGAATATCCTTGTCTTGTCTGAACTGCGCAAAGCTTTTTAGGGCATAAGAATAGTTCTCAGCTGTGCGTATCTTTCCCATCTGTTTGAAACGAACTATCGTGGTTTGCATAAAGTTGAATAGCGATTGTTCATCCGTAGATTTATGAAAGGTAGAATTTACATCATCGGCAGTATATTTGACGCGACTGTTTTCTAATTGGTTGATGACGGCTTGCAACCGTTTCATATCAGTCCGATTCAGATTTTACACTTTCCTGCATCAGACTGTCTGCAACGGTTTTCAGCGATGTGTCGTACCCGTCCGCCTGTTTCCGTACCCATTCAATGGCTTTCTCGTCCCTGTGCAGGTCAAACACTTTGTTCAGCCAAAGTATATCATTGGCATTGCATCCGCCCCAAGAGCGGATGGTTCTGAACTTCAGCGCATCATCGGCATATTGCCTTTTGGACTGCCATTGCGCAACATTGACCCACAATGATAGGGCGCATACCACGCCAATACCCACAACGAAAGAAAAGACTTTGCCCGACTTAATAACTAAAATTTTCCACCCTAATAAATAGATCAGGGCTGACGCATAATCCGAACTATAGCCCCAGTTCGAAGAGTTGCAGAGGATTGAGCTTGGCTAAGAACATCTGCACTCGTGGAATCGACTTGCCGAGCTTTGCTTTTAGACGCTGTAGGATGAAAAGATCGATTTTGGCCATGAGCTCCATGTTTATGGCCGCCTCCCCCGCACGCTTGCTCCAACCATCCTCTCCAAGATAAACATCAAGCATGTAGTGAAGCTGATTCTCTATTTTCCAGTGGTCGCGGATGGCGCGGAAAATACGCTTGCTGTCCTCTATAGAGCTGATGTAATAGGACATCTCTGTAGTCTCTTTTCCCTGGCGCTTGTCG
>ERZ772827.952-NODE-952-length-15132-cov-5.492804_pt1 | contig 15132 bp, 16 predicted proteins | sample MGYA00580850_ERZ772827 | MGnify/ENA primary metagenome ERZ772827 (study PRJEB29015, sample SAMEA2737950) | human oral metagenome | biome: human oral; feature: human-associated habitat; material: dental | place: China | collected 2145 ...
AACCCCCGCGCGAGCGGGGATGATCCTGGTGATGGGGCGGCCAGTGACGGCGGCGATGAGTAAACCCCGCGCGAGCGGGGATGATCCCGAGCCCCATCAGGGCGGTGAGCCGGACGCGGCGTAAACCCCGCGCGAGCGGGGATGATCCCCGACGCCCCCGAGGAGACCGACGCCCCCGAGGGTAAACCCCGCGCGAGCGGGGATGATCCTGACCAAAGACGTCCCGGAAGGCCTCGAGTCGCGTAAACCCCGCGCGAGCGGGGATGATCCCGGCCCATGACCTCGCCGTCTACCAGTGGGTCGGTAAACCCCGCGCGAGCGGGGATGATCCGCAGGTCGGCCAGGGGTCGGGCGGCGTCCTGGAGTAAACCCCGCGCGAGCGGGGATGATCCTCCCCAGGGCCCGACTCCATGCCGTCACCCCGCGTAAACCCCGCGCGAGCGGGGATGATCCCCGTACTTCTTGTTGATCTCCCGTGCCGCCTGCGTAAACCCCGCGCGAGCGGGGATGATCCTAGCGGCCGCGTGCGGGTGGCGGTCCGCGGTGTGTAAACCCCGCGCGAGCGGGGATGATCCCAGGAATAGTCCGGACAGGTCCTCTACGATCATGTAAACCCCGCGCGAGCGGGGATGATCCCCGACGCATTCTTCTCCGTCGGCGCCGCCTGCGGTAAACCCCGCGCGAGCGGGGATGATCCCTCGAAAGCCCTCGCCATCTGAGCGATCGTCATGTAAACCCCGCGCGAGCGGGGATGATCCGCGCGTTTCCAGCACAGACCTCTATGCGATCATGTAAACCCCGCGCGAGCGGGGATGATCCCGTGAGGCCCTCGGCAATAGCGTAGTCGTGCGGGTAAACCCCGCGCGAGCGGGGATGATCCCTGGGTGCCCGACCCGGACCTCGTCGCCTGGACGTAAACCCCGCGCGAGCGGGGATGATCCCACGACGACGGACCCAGCCCGCTCCGATGGCCCGTAAACCCCGCGCGAGCGGGGATGATCCGAGAGTGGTGCTGGGGACGTGCCGATTTTCTACGTAAACCCCGCGCGAGCGGGGATGATCCTGGCATTCTTCATGACCATGACCTTGGCGCCGTGTAAACCCCGCGCGAGCGGGGATGATCCCTTCTCTCACGCAACGGCGTGATCAACATGGTGGTAAACCCCGCGCGAGCGGGGATGATCCCGCGATCGAATGCGCGCTGGACGCCATATAGGAGTAAACCCCGCGCGAGCGGGGATGATCCTTCCTGTGCACGGCGTTTCCGGCGGCGACTCCCGTAAACCCCGCGCGAGCGGGGATGATCCTCTCCTACGAACAGGCAAAAGCGCTCATGGAAAGTAAACCCCGCGCGAGCGGGGATGATCCGGCTGGAGCAGTCGGCGTCGCCGCCGTCGTATAGTAAACCCCGCGCGAGCGGGGATGATCCTGAGGTCGCCGATCTCGGCGCCCTCAGGCGCCTGTAAACCCCGCGCGAGCGGGGATGATCCCGGCCGCGTCCAGGAGAGCACTTCCTCCGCCGTCGTAAACCCCGCGCGAGCGGGGATGATCCTCATGGGGTTCGGTCTCCTTCGGTACTCGGTGAGTAAACCCCGCGCGAGCGGGGATGATCCCGGCCTGGGTCGCCCGACTCATCACCGACGCCAGTAAACCCCGCGCGAGCGGGGATGATCCCGCGCTCATCCTGGGATGCGGAGATGATGTACGGGTAAACCCCGCGCGAGCGGGGATGATCCGCGAGGCCTTGCCCTCGTCGCCCTCGAAGAGGCGTAAACCCCGCGCGAGCGGGGATGATCCTCCATCTGCACGCCGTTCACAGCATAGGCGTACGTAAACCCCGCGCGAGCGGGGATGATCCCGCGCCATTCGTCCGTATACGCATTAAGCGTATGTAAACCCCGCGCGAGCGGGGATGATCCCTTTCCATACAAAGAATTAAGATAGAGTTTGGCGTAAACCCCGCGCGAGCGGGGATGATCCTGCTTTTCGAAGCGTAACCGACGGCGACCCCGTGTAAACCCCGCGCGAGCGGGGATGATCCCATGTACTTCCCCTGCCGGTAGATAGGTGTCACGTAAACCCCGCGCGAGCGGGGATGATCCTACGAGGGCGGTGACCGCCTACCGGATGGGGCGGTAAACCCCGCGCGAGCGGGGATGATCCCTATCGGATGGGTGTGACTCCCAGGCCGATCGCGTAAACCCCGCGCGAGCGGGGATGATCCGCTGGTCCTCAGCCCGCCTGTCCCGACGCTCACGTAAACCCCGCGCGAGCGGGGATGATCCATCGGATGAACGCCGCCGCCCGCGGCGGCGGCGGGTAAACCCCGCGCGAGCGGGGATGATCCACCATCCGGCAGATTGAAATCGCGGGCGTCCTCGGTAAACCCCGCGCGAGCGGGGATGATCCGGCGACGGCGGCGTCGAGGCGGCCCAGCCCCGAGTAAACCCCGCGCGAGCGGGGATGATCCTGGCGACGAGGCCGTCCCACAGGCCTCCCAGGGGTAAACCCCGCGCGAGCGGGGATGATCCCGGACGCGTCAAGAATGATTCTTTGCGCTCGCGGTAAACTCCGCGCGAGCGGGGATGATCCCCATCCCCGCCAATCCATCCCCTGCAAAACCGAGTAAACCCCGCGCGAGCGGGGATGATCCCAGGTCTCGATGAGCCTCTTCCTGGCGTCGGGGGTAAACCCCGCGCGAGCGGGGATGATCCCACTCCGCCAGTGGATCCACCGCGACGTGGTGCGTAAACCCCGCGCGAGCGGGGATGATCCCGGGCCGCTTGCGCCAGGTGCGGGCGACTCCGCGTAAACCCCGCGCGAGCGGGGATGATCCCCGGCTCGTGCAGGCGGTCTTCACGGTGTGGGGGTAAACCCCGCGCGAGCGGGGATGATCCTTTCGCCAGGTCGCCTCCCAGTCGAGCTTCACGGTAAACCCCGCGCGAGCGGGGATGATCCCCGCGACCGTCAACGGCGCCGCCTATCACGCCTGTAAACCCCGCGCGAGCGGGGATGATCCCGCTTCATGCCGGAGGCGCCGACGGCGAGCGTGGTAAACCCCGCGCGAGCGGGGATGATCCCATATTTTCCGGTACTATTGCCGGGGCCGCCGGGTAAACCCCGCGCGAGCGGGGATGATCCGTACGCGGCGGGGTTGAGGACCAGGGTCTTGCCGTAAACCCCGCGCGAGCGGGGATGATCCTGGACCGCACCTACAACCGCGGCGTCAAGGGGAGTAAACCCCGCGCGAGCGGGGATGATCCTGCGGCCGTGGGCCAGATCTTTGGCCAGCTCATGTAAACCCCGCGCGAGCGGGGATGATCCCCAGTGCCTGATCATGTCGGTCTCAGGCCGGCCGTAAACCCCGCGCGAGCGGGGATGATCCTCCACACAGTGGCGATAACGAGGCCAATGAGGTGTAAACCCCGCGCGAGCGGGGATGATCCCTCCCCGCAAAGGTCCGATAATCCGGTCGGCTGGTAAACCCCGCGCGAGCGGGGATGATCCGTTCCTGGCCGGCGTCACCGCTGCCCACTGAAAGTAAACCCCGCGCGAGCGGGGATGATCCGGTCCCGACTGAAATAGTCGGGGTCGAAGAAAAGTAAACCCCGCGCGAGCGGGGATGATCCGGGCCGCAAGACCGGGGACTGGTCGCCCCTGCCGTAAACCCCGCGCGAGCGGGGATGATCCCCTGGCCGACCCGACACCGGCCGTCCAGGTCGTGTAAACCCCGCGCGAGCGGGGATGATCCGGCCTGGGAGAAGGGCACTCCCCGATAGGTGACGTAAACCCCGCGCGAGCGGGGATGATCCGATCATCGCGCTCCTGGCCGACCGCGCCGTCGAGGTAAACCCCGCGCGAGCGGGGATGATCCCCCCCCAGTCGATCGAGATGGACGGCGTGTACGAGTAAACCCCGCGCGAGCGGGGATGATCCCCCGGTCCTCTCCTGTGGAGAGGATCAAAGTTTGTAAACCCCGCGCGAGCGGGGATGATCCCGACGGCGCCCACCCCGATGTCATCACCTACCCGTAAACCCCGCGCGAGCGGGGATGATCCGGTGCTGCGCGAGCGCATGGCGCTCCCCATGCAGTAAACCCCGCGCGAGCGGGGATGATCCCCGGCTTATTGGTGTACCGGTCCACCGTCCAGGGTAAACCCCGCGCGAGCGGGGATGATCCCGCCCACATCGCCGTCGTCGCCTCCTCCGTGGCGTAAACCCCGCGCGAGCGGGGATGATCCCGGGCACCTCCTCCGCTTCCGTCCCGGCGTCGAGTAAACCCCGCGCGAGCGGGGATGATCCGAGCGCCTCGGCGTCAGGGTCGTAAGCGACCCTGTAAACCCCGCGCGAGCGGGGATGATCCCTCGATCTGGGCGCGCGTGGCGGGGGAGTAGTGGTAAACCCCGCGCGAGTGGGGATTGCTCCCAAGACGGCAGATGGTATAATTAGGAATCGAAGCGGGGTTCCCCCTGGACCAGCCTTGAAATAACAGGCCGATTGAACGTCCGGGCATTGGGGCCCTGTTTCAGTTCGCGGTTGTCAGGTCGATCTCGGTGAGATCGGCGCCGTTCCCCGACAGGACGAAGAGCCGGCGGATCCGGCCGTCCTCGACGTTGGCGTTGTAGTTGCCCAACTGGCGGCGGAGTTTGTCGGACAGCCGGAATGGGCCGAGGTCGATGACGAAGACGTCCTTGACCACGCCGTGGTTGTCGCGGGCGCTGGTCACGGCGCGCTGGATGTGGCTCTTGATCGAGCTGTACTTGTCCTTGGTCGCCTTGAGCTCGCACACGAGTTCGTTGTACGTGACCCACACGAAGTCGTTGGTCGACCTACGGCGCGGATCCTTGCGCACCCACCGGACTCTCTCGCCGCGGGCCTCGAAGCGCTCGAGGAAGTCGAGCTCGTGGGACTCCAGGACCTCGCGCGGCAGGCCGTCGTGGGGCTCCAGGTCCGACATGTCCGACCAGAGCCGTTTCTGACGCGCGTACCGCTCGGCCTCGGACTCGTTCCCGCGGCGCCCGCGAGCGCGGGGGCGGGGCCCGCCGCCGGCGGAGGCGGCTGCGGCGGCCTCGTCCCTGGGGGTGACGCCGTCGTCCTCGACGCCGTCCAGGTACTCCTTGAGCTGTTGGCGCTCGGCCTCGGTGATCTTGCGCTTGGAGGCGGTGTACTGGTGGACGTTGACCTCGGGGCCGCCGTAGGCGGGGACGGCGGTGCACCGGCAGTGGTCGTGGGAGGCGAAGCGCACCGTGTCGGCGGTGTAGACCTCGCCGCGGCCGGCCAGCATGTTGCAGAACTTGCAGCCGCCGTGGGTGATGCGCCGCCACCCCGTTGCCCTCGGGTCGGCTGCGGCCGACCGCATCACGGTCTGTCGGTCGGCCTCCCGGACTCTTCGTGCGCCGGCGGCCTTGACGGCCTCGCGCGCGGCCCGGGCGGCCGCCGGGGGGCTGATGCCCTTGGCGATCCTGTCCTTGATGCCGGCCGGGCCCCGGGCGTCCAGGGCGGTGGTGATCTCCCGTATGACGTGGTCGGCCTGGAGGCCCGGGCGCAGGACGTCCATGCCCCGGCCGGTGAAGATTTGCGCCCAGTCCTGGCAGAACTCGGCGGCCACGTCCGCCGCCAGGGCCTGGTGGGAGGAGACGATCTCGACGGCGTGGGCCAGCCACTGGGCGCGGGTGGCGTCGAGCCGGTCGAGGTCGAGCAGGTCCCAGGCGACGTCCATCTGCCGGTTGAACTCGGCCAGCAGCTCGGTCAGGGCCTTCTCGTGGCCGGCCTGCACCAGGTCAGCGGTCAGACGCGCCGGGGTCCGGTAGAAGCCCACTGCGCCCCTCCTCCTCGGCGTCGGCGAGCAGTGGCGGGTCGGCGAGCGCGGCCAGGGCGGACGGCGTGGGGTCCACGCCGAGGCGGTCGCGGATGGCCTTGATCTGCTGCTGGGTCATGCCCGGCACCAGCGTCATGAGCAGGTCGATGGGCACGCCCTGCGCGGCGAGCTTGGTGACGCCGTCGACGATGGACCCGAAGGAGTGGGCCTCGGTGTCGCGCCAGACGACCTCGGCCCCGTGCGGGACCGCGGCGCTGCCCGACTCGGTCTCGACGGCGAGGTGGAGGGCGAGCTCCCAGGACTCCCCGAAGGCCCGGCGCTTGGCGTCGAGCTTGCGCTGCTGGGAGGCCTCGGCGGCCCACAGGGCCTCGGCGGACAGGTTGGCCATCTGGCCGACGATCTGGGTGGGGGCGATCTGGGCGACCTGGGCGATGTGCCTGACGATCTCCTCCAGGACGGAGTTGTAGGGCTCGACGGACGCGGCGGGCAGGGCGGCGGCCCTGACCCGGTCGTCGCCGAAGGTCCACACCCTGCTGGCGGAGGCCTTGAGGACCTCGGCGGGGCCGGCGGTCCACCCGGTGATGACCTTCTGGGGGAAGGCCCCGAAGCGCGAGACGATGTGACGGTCGAAGTTGACCTCGTTGAGGGCCCGCTGGGAGTCGATGAGGGGATCGACCTCCCCCAGGGGCCCGGAGTCGGCGTCGCCGCCGTTGACGAAGCGGACGACGGGGCACACTCCCTCGCCGTCGTAGACGGCGCGGTGCGGGTAGGCGGCGTCGGCGTCGATGAGGGCGACGGAGGCGATCCGGGACAGGGACGCGGTCCTGGTGCGGGACAGGTCGGCCGCGGTCCCCAGGTCGACGGGGTAGACGTACTCGTCGTCCATGAGGGCGCCCTTGAGGCGCTTGACGCCGCCGACGGTCTGGGTCCACACCTCCATGGCGCACTCGGGCCAGGGGGACACGTCGTCGTGGGCGTAGAGGGCGACGAGCTGGCGCGGCGAGCGGGGCATCCACTCCACGCGGCCGCCGGCCGACAGGGGGCGCAGCACGAGGTAGGCCAGGCCGTAGGTCAGGGCGGGCCGGTGAACTTCGCCCTGGCGGGCGTCCATGCGGGCGCGCTGCCACAGGTCCCATCCGGCCGCGTCCGCGGCCTCGTCGGCGGTGCGGTAGCCGACGACGCCGAGATTCTGGGCGAAGGTGTCGATCACCATGCCGATGACGTTGCGCTTGGCGATGACGGCCAGGCGCTTGATCTCCGGCTCCGACCCCTTGGGGACCTCGGGGGTGCCCGCCTGCCCCGTCGCCCACCGGCGCAGGGTCTCGAAGTCGTTCAGCTCGCTGCGGCGGACGGTGAGCATCTGGGCGATGCGGTCGCGGGCCTGAGCATCGGTCATCATCCGGCACCGCCCTCCTCTCGCTCAGACGAATGTGGCGGCGTCGGAGCGCCGCTGCGCGACACGGTCGGACATGGCCCCGTACAGGGCCAGGGTGCAGGCCACCAGCGGAGTGATGTCCGCGGCCGCGTTCTTGCGGTGCCACGCCCACGCGTCCCCCAGGGACCGCTTGCGGGCCACCGCGAGCGCCGAGTTCAGGACGGGGGTGTCCAGGTGGCGCAGCCGGTCCTCCATGACGGCGTCGTAGAAGGCGCCGCAGGCGGCCGTCATCTGCGCGGCGTCGGTCGAGGCGACCGTCAGCCCCTTTTGCTGGAGGGGCTCGACGAGGGAGGCGGCCGGGCCGCGCCGGTCGATGACGACGGTGCGGATGCGCTGGCGCTTGTAGATGCCCGCGACCCGCTCGACGATCCAGCCGACGCTGTTGCGGTTGTCGATCACCTCGACGTGCCAGCGCCCGTCCCGGCGTCGGCCGGCCACCGCCACCGACCCGGAGGTGCGGTCGGGCTGGACGTCGACGGCGAGGGCGAGCCGGTCGCGGGGCTGGGAGGACATGTCCGCGCAGCGCTGCCAGGTGGCGGCGTCGATCACGGCCATGGTGGACACCTCGTCCCACATGCCCAGCCGCTCGCGCCCGAAGCCCTCCTCGGACAGGTCCTCGCGCTCGTCCAGGACCGTGTCCCGGTTGATGCGGATTCCATAGCCGGGGTTCGCCTGCGCCCACGCGCCCTCGTCGTCGAAGTCGGCTCCGGGCTCGGCGGACCACTCGTGCCAGCAGGTGCGCGCCGCCGTCCCGCCCAGGGCGCCGCCCCGGACCCGGGTGAACACCTCGCCGTTGTTGCGCGGGCCGGGCGGGGTCCCCAGGAAGATGATCTGGGGGTTCCCCTGGGGGCCGGCGGAGTTCGTCGACCTGAGGGCCTCGAGCGCGTCGTCGCTCAGCTCCTGGGCCTCGTCCATGACGATGACGTCCACGGTGAAGCCGCGCCCCGACCCCTTGGAGCGGGCGACGAACTCGACCGAGCCGCCGTTGTGCAGGAATATCGCCTCCTGCCCGTTGGTGCGGCGGATGTCGGCGACCATGTCCGCGAGCTCGGGGTAGTGGCGGCGGTCGTCGAAATAGCCCAGGAGCCTCCTGAAGGCCTTCCTGGAGGTCTTGACCTCGTGGGCGGAGTGCAGGAACCGCTCGCCGATCACGGCCATGCCGTAGACCTCGCGGCCCTCCAGGGCGCCGTTCTTGCCGTTCTGGCGCGGCACGGACAGTCCGCAGCGGGAGTGGACCCACGACCCGTCCGCTCCGGTGGCGAGCCAGTCGTCCAGGACCAGCGCCTGCCAGTCGTCCAGGGTCATGCCGTGGGCGGCCATGAGCCGGTCGGCGTCGACCCCGTCATCGAGGGAGCCGGTGCTGTCGGCCACCCGCAGGCGCGGGACCTGCGCGCCGATCACGGCGGCGGCGGGCGAGCTCGTCAACTGGGCTCACCTTCTTCGTCTCCGGCGCACCCGCCGCCTCGACGGCGGCGATCTCCCTCATGACGGCCACCAACTGACGCGACAGGGTCGCCACCCCGGCCGGGTTCGTCCCCGGGGCGATCAGGTCCAGCTCCTCGGCCAGGCGCCGGCGCTGAGTCTTGAGGATCCGCAGGCGGTCACACGACCTGACCGCGGAGGCGAAAGCGCCCATCGGCCCCGGCCCCTTCCTCGAACGGCTACGGCGCCACAGGGACGCCCCGCAGCGCCCACCACTGCCCCTGCGACGGTAAAACGTTGATATTCCGCCGAAAAATCGGGTTCGGCGGAAAAAGGTCGGGGGGATGGGAATCAGAGGGTCGGAGGGGGATCGGAAGCATTGCCGGGCCTGCCTCCAGAGGCCCCCGAGGGGTCCCACCCCACCCCAGCACCAAAACTCGAACAAACGTTCGAGTCCGTCACCAAGTGCGGGACGTCCGCTCCGTGCGGAACCGATCCCGCCGCCCGATGCCGCGCGCGGCGTTGCACGAACGATGAGCCGGACGAAGATTGTCCGCCTCGTCGCCACCGCCGAGCGCGTGGGGCACGACGTGGTCGACGGTGTCCGAACCAGGACGACCGCACAACCAGCACACGTCCGACACGTCCAGGACTCGGCGCCTGTTCTCACGGTACCTGCGGGAACCAGTGCGGGACACGGACACCACCTCGCATCCTCATCGGGTCGGGCGGGCACACGTGTACCGCTGGCACCAAGGATGCAATACGTCACCGCATCTGTCCAGTACCTGGTCGGTGGGTGGCGCGTCGCCCACGCCGCCCACCGACCAGGGCGGCGGCGGCCTCGTGGGTCAGCACGTCCTCCCACGCCACCCACACCTGTCTGCCCACGCGCGCGCACCGGACTTCACCGCGTGCCCACCACGACTGGAGCGTGCGGTAGCGCAGGCCGGGGATGCGCTCCAGGGCCTCGGCCGCGCGCACCCACTCCACGCCGTCGGGTCCCGTCGCGCTCACTCCCCGCCCCCGTCCCCGTCCCCGGCCCGGGCGGCGGCCAGGGCCCGGGCCCTGAGGACCGCCCAGTCGTCCTCGCCCAGGAGAAGGCCGCAGGCGGGCAGGGTGCAGCGCACCAGCACCTGGGCGCCCGCGGCCGACGGCGGGACCCGGACCAGGGACAGGCACCCGCAGGACGGGCAGCGCACGCCCTCCACGCGCCGCTCGGGCTCCTCCACCGGGAACCGCCTCAGCACCGCCCGCTCGCCCCCGGCCAGGTCGGCCAGCATGTCACCGGCCCAGGACTGCCCGGCCGCCCAGGACAGGTGCGCATCCAGCCACCGGGCCAGCACCCGGGTCGAGCCCGGCCCGGCCGGCCCGAGCGGCTCGCGGTCCCCGGCGGCCGAGGCGGTCCACCGGGTCGCCCACCGCGGCGGCGGGACCGGTGCCGGGCGCTCGACAGCGACCTCCTCGCACCAGGACGCCAGCACCGCGTGCAGCTCGTCGGCCGTCGCCAGGGCCGCCGGGTAGAGCCCGCCCTCCCCCGGGCGAGCGGAGCGCCCCGATCCCATCCGGCCCAACGGCGAGGAGACAGCCGGCTCGGCGACGACGTGCAGGTGCTCCACCAGCGACGGCAGCGTGCGCACCGCCGACTGGAGACGCCCCCAGCACCAGCCGCACAGGCGGCCGGCCTCGGCCGGACGCGGCAGACAACCCCGGCACTCGATCACCTCGCCGTCCCAACCCGAGGCGGTCCCATCGCAGCCGGGCAGGTGCTCACCGCGGATCGAACAGCCCGAGGCACAGAAGACGGTCATGAGAGTCCCTCCTGGCAGAGCCTGCACGGCAGGCGGTCATCGTGGATCGGGCAGGTGGCGGCGGGGGTCCGGGGTTTCTTCTTGGCGCGGCGCCGGCGTCTGCGGCGCCTGCCGGGGGACGGCGCGGCGTCCCCCGCCGAGGCCGTGCCCTGCCCCGCCGTGCCGTGCCATGCCGGCCCGCGCGCGCCCGTGAGAGCGTGCGCCCGCGCGGGCGCACGCGGGCTCTCGGCCGTCCCGATCGCTGCGAGCGCGAGGTCCGTCGAGTCGTCTGAGGCGCGGCGACCCGCGAGGTCGCGCCGATCTTCGGCGGAGGGCACCGGGAGGTCGGACGACGGCGCGGAGGCGTCCGCCGGGCTCCCATCGAACTCCTGCGGCCCGGAAAAGGGCAGACTCCTCCCTGGGCACCTCGGGGCGGGGTCCGGTCTGCCAGGCGGCTCCTGGGCGCCCCGGGCGGGTGCAGCCGGCCCCCGGGCGGCGGTTCGGCTCATCGTCTCGGAGGCGACGGGCGGCTCAGCGGACCCCTCGGGGTGCGATCCGTGTCCCTTCTCCCGTCCTGCGGACCCCTCGGGGTGCGATCGGGAGACGCCGTCGTCGAAGAGCACTCCATCGGCGTCCAACGGCCACGGTTCGCGTGCGAGCATCTCTGCGAGCAGCCCGGCGGCCCCGTCAGGGGGCGAGCACTTCTCCCGGAGCTCGAGCGCGGTGCGGTGCGCGTCGGTCAGATGGAGCGTGAGCCCGGCCGCCGCCGGGGTCCGCTGTCCCTTGGAGCGGTTGCAGCGCCGGTGGGAGACCACCAGGTTGTCCACGCCCAGGGGCTTGGGGATGACGTGGTCCACCTCGGCGCCCTCATCACCCTTCGTCACAGCCCGCGATACGGGCTTGCCGCAGTAGGCGCACAGCGCCACGTCGGGAGCCCCGGGGCCGTGCGGCAGCCGATCGCGCTGCCACACCTCAGCCTTGAGGCGGGAGTCGTTCCGCTCGGTCTGCAGAGCCCGAGCATTGCGCTCCTCCTCGCCCGTCTTCTTGTGGTACTCCCGCCAGTCGTGGAAGACGTACTGGTGCGAGTCCGGCACCGGGCAGCGCCCGTAGGGGCACGGATGAGCGGCGTCATGCCACAACCCCGCCCCCACCAGCACCGCGGCCAGGCGGGGCGCCGCGGAGGGGTCCGGCACCAGCGAGAACAGGTCGTACGTCGACAGCGTCCCGTCTCCGTAGCCGGCCTTGATCGCCGAGCCCGCCATCACCCACAGCAGCCCCGCGCCCCACGCATCCGCATCACCCTCGAGCCCACGGCGCATCAGCGCCTTGAACTTGCGGTTCTGGAAGAGCTGGTCATCGACCAGGTGGTACGACACGGTCACCTCCTCGGGTGCAGACGGAAACGGGCGGAAAACAACGGCCGCGGCCAGGCGGGGCGCGGGATCGGGCGGGGCCGGCGCTCATCGGCGGTCCGCCGGCTGATAAGAGGCCGCGAAGACGCCGGCGGGGATGGTGAGGGCGTAACGGGGCGCGCGGTGCTGGGAGGCCCTGCGGACGAGGATGAGGAACCCGGCGGCCTCGAGCTCGTCCACGGCCCGCTGGACGGCGCGCCGGCTCATTCCGGTGGCGGCGGCCAGATGAGCCTGCGGCGGCCAGGCCTCCTGCGCGTCCATGGCCCGGCGGCTCAGGGAGCAGGCGATGACCTGGGCCGCGGGCTTCAGCGCGACCGCGGACGTCTGGTTGAACATCTCGATGGCGTCGAGCCACTCCCACCGGTTCTCCGCGATTCTCGGCCCGCCCGGGGCTCCTGCCATGGTCGTGGGGACCGGGTCCGCGCCGAGCTCGCCGGAGTCCTCGTAGCCGGCGGCGCTCACAGGATCACCCGCCACAGGGAGGTGATCAGCGCCGCGAGCGCGGACAGCGCCAGCGCGCACACGCCGATGACCAGCAGGTAGCCCAGGGCCGCGCCCAGCAGCGACGGCGACCGCTTCGAGCCGGCGCCGTCGGGTGCTGCGGGTCCGGGTCGGCGGGGGCGGGGGGCCTCAGGCCTCCTCATCGTCGGCCTCCTCATCCTCATCGGTGTCTTCGGTGTCGGTGTCGGGCTCGCCCTGGGCGTCGGCGTCGTCGAGAGCGGCGATCAGGGCCGTGGCGGCGACGGCGACCGCGCGGTCGTCGGCGGCGGAGCTGTCGGTCACGCGGGCGACGGCCTCGCGCAGCGCCTGGAGTTCGTCGGCGGGCACCTGCTCCACGCCGCCCTCGCCGCCGGGGAGCAGGTAGGCGGTGGAGTCGAGGTCGGCCTCGCCGATCAGGTCCCCGTCGGCGTCGTACACGCGGGTGCGGCGCCGGCTGAGGAAGTTCAGGAGGCTCTTGACGGGCACGTCGACCTCCACGACGCGGCCCACGTCCCTGGGGCGCCCCTCGACGAGGAGCGAGTCCCCGACGCGGATCTCATCGACGCGCACGGGGGTGACGACATAGGTGTTCATACGGTTTCTCCTTCGGTTTCGGTTGCGTTGGCTGTTGCCGGGATGGTCGAGGAGGGCTCGAGGTCGGTCACGGCGATGCGGAACGTGAAAGTCCTGCGCCCCCAGGCCCTGGGCGAGGGGTCGTCGGCGGCCTCCAGGTGCGGGCCGGTCAGGTGCCGGCGGTCGTCGTCGGGCACGACGCCGGCGTCGACCAGGCCGGCGACGATGGCCCTGGCGGTGGGCATGAGGCCGCGGGTGCCGCGCCGCCGACCCGGGAATGCGACCTCGATGTCGATGCGGGCCCGCCGCAGGCGCGGGGCCCGGGTGAGACGAGCGGTCTGGGTCACCACCTCGCGGATCGAGCGCCAGGCAGAAGCACCCCCGCGCCCCCGCGTCAGGACGTCGGAGACCGCCAGGCGGAGGTCCGCCTCCCAGGCGGGAGCCGTCGCGGCGCTCATGAGACCACCCCCTCATCGGCGCGTCTCAACACGTCAAAAATGTGATCTCTAGCATGCGAAGAGCGCCTGCCGTCGCCCCACGACCGATGCCGACAACACGCCGTTCCAGTAGGCAGAACGCCTCTCCGACGCCCGCCACCCACAAAAAACAGACGTTCGAAAACCACAACATGTAGTGGCCTACGGATACCAGGCACCGTAGATATTGTGTCTTCCGTCCTGTCAGGGCAGTACAGTTCCACGCAGTGGCGAGTCGACAGACCCGCCCCGGGAAGAAAGGAGGTGAACCCATGGCCAAGGGCAAGTCCGGCGGCGCGCCGAAGTGGCGCTCCGCCAAGACCGGCCGCTACGTGACCCCCTCCTACGGGAAGAGTCACCCGGGCACCACGGTGAAGGAATCCAAGTGATCCGTGGCAACGCTCAGTAGCGCCTTCGCAGCCGGTGGGGGCGGTCCCGTTGAGGTCGGGGCCGCCCCCACCATTATGCCCGAGATGCCGCATCAGGCCCTCCATTCCGCTTCAGCCATCTGTCGATCTCCCCGCGCCGGTAGCGCACGCGCCGCCCGACCCGCTCGAAGGCGGGGCCCTCCCCCCTGCTGCGCCACTGCTCGAGCGTGTTGACCCTGATCCGCAGGTACTGGGCGACCTCGACGGTCGTCAGGAGCTCATCCCCCCTCACGCCGACTCACCCCCGGCGTCGGCGGGCCGGTCGTGCAGCCAGTCGGTGATCTCGCCCACCAGGCCGCGATCACGGTCGGGGGCGGTCTCCCCGCCGGCGGGGACGCCGTCGAGCAGCAGGCCCATCAGGGCCGCGATGGCGGGTCCGTCGTAGGCGGGCTCGTCCAGGGGCGCGTGGTCCGCGCCCCACATGGGGGCCGTCGCGCCCAGGACGGTCAGGCCGTCCAGGTCGTCGACGGCGCCGGCGGCGACCACGACGTCCCCGGCGGCGGTCAGGCGCATCGGCAGGCCGCCCAGGGCCCGGCCGGTCGCCGCCCAGGAGCGCAGCGCGTCGGCGGGCAGGAACGCCGTCGCCCGGGCCGCCAGGGGCCGGGCGCAGGCCGCCAGGACCACGCCGGCGGCGCACACCCGCTCCTCGTCGCCGACCCACTCGCCCATGGCGCGCACCTTCACGGCGCGCCCCTCGAGCAGGCCGGAGGCGTCCGCCACCCGCAGGGTGCGGCGGACCGGGTCCACGGTCAGGGCCGCGGTATCCGCACCCGTCTTGCCGAGCACGGCGGGGATGACCCTCGCCGACGGGGCCGTCAGGTCCAGGTCCGCCACCCACCCGGCGCCACCGCCGCCGTCGTCGGGTTCGTCGGCCTCGAGCAGCGGCGCCAGGGCCACGGCCGCCGAAGTCCGGTCGCCGGCCAGCAGGGCCAGGCGCATCGCCCCGGCGTCCACCACCACGCGGACGCGATCCACGCCGCCCCCGTCCTTGGGCCTGCCCACGTGCGGGACCACCGCGGCCACCGCGGAGAGCAGATCCTCCATCCGGCACACCGCCGAGAGCCCGGCATCCAGTCCTGTTGTCGTGATCATGAGAAGACTCCCTTCGAGGAAGCAGTAGGGGAGGCTGTGGTTCGGCGGCGCCGCGCGGCGGCGTAACGGGCGGCGGCGGGGTTGGCGGGCAGGCCGTGATCCGAGGCGTAGCCGCGCAGCACCGGTGCCGTCGGGGTCTCGAAGGGCGGGCGGCGGCGGGGGACGGGGCCCAGGCGCACCGGAGCCCCCCGCTCGATCTCGGCGGG
>ERZ772827.953-NODE-953-length-15131-cov-26.042518_pt1 | contig 15131 bp, 14 predicted proteins | sample MGYA00580850_ERZ772827 | MGnify/ENA primary metagenome ERZ772827 (study PRJEB29015, sample SAMEA2737950) | human oral metagenome | biome: human oral; feature: human-associated habitat; material: dental | place: China | collected 2145 ...
TGAGCGAGGCGGAGCTATCTCAAAATGTGAAGGACTCTTGACACAAATGTCAAGGGAACCATACTTTCTCGCGCATGGTCTCCTCCTCCGATCCCGTCTCCCCGGGCGTCGGCGCCGGCACTGCCGCTCCCGCCCTTCCCGACGCCGCAGCGATTCCCGACGCCGCTGCGATTCCCGACGCCGCGGCCCCCGTCGTCGGCACCCCCTGGTCCCGCCTGGCCCTGGCCATGGGGGCCCGGCCCGCTCTCGTCATCGCCTTCGGCGCCGCGCTCTGGGCGATGGGGCGGCCCCTGCTGTGGATGAACGTCCTCATCGTCGTGATCGACGTCGTCACCCTCGCCCTGGTCCACCGCCTTCTGCGCGCCGAGGGGCGCGGGCTGACCGACCTGCTGAGCTTCCGAGGCGCCGACGTCGGCTGGGGCCTGCTGTGCGGGCTCATCATCCTGGTCGCGTGGATGCCCGCTTTCTTCGTCGGCAACCTCGTCGCCTACCAGGGGGCGCCGCCCGCGTCGTCGTACCCTCCGGTGCCCCTGTGGATCGGGGTGCTCAGCATCACGATCATGCCGGTGACCATCGGGCTCGCCGAGGAGGCCCTCTACCGCGGCTACCTCCAGCCCCGCCTCCAGGGGCGCATCGGGCTGGTCGGGGCCGTGCTCGCGGCCTCCGTCGTCTTCGGCCTCCAGCACATCGGCTTCGCCCTTCCCGGCGCCCAGGCCATGGTCGCCAACGTGGTGCGGACCTTCCTGGCCGGGCTCGTGTTCGCCGGGCTGCTCACATGGCGCAGGCGGGTGGCGCCGCTGGCCGTCGGGCACTGGCTGATGGACCTGCTCGGACTGGGGCTTCCCATGCTGATCTGGTCGCTGCAGTAAGGGTGGTGGAGCCTGTGAGGCCTCGGAACATGGAGCCCGCGACCCGCCGCTACCTCGTGCGCTTGTCCGTGGCGATGGCGGCCTACTGCGCGCTGCTCGCGGTTGCCCTGCTCATCGGGCGGGCCGCGGCCCCGCCGTGGCGGATGCTCGGCGCCGCCTTCGTGCTGCCCGCCGTCGTGCTGCTCGTGCGCGCGATCATGCTGCACTGGCGGGACGTGGACGAGCTCGCCCGCAGCCTCGTGGTGGAGTCCCTCGCCATCGGTTTCGCCGTCGGGACCCCGATCATTCTGGTGATCGGGCTCTTCCAGGCCTTCGGCCTGGCCGACCTGTCCTTCATGTGGGCCTACGCGATCCTCATGGCCGGCTGGCTGCTCGGGGCGTTCCTGGCCCGGCGGCGCTACTTCTGACCCGCGGGCGGCCTGCCATGTGGAACCGTGTGCGGAGCCTGCGCCGGGAGCGGCGCTGGACCCAGGCGGAGCTCGGCGAGGCGCTGGGGGTGTCGCGGCAGACGATCATCGCCATTGAGAACGGCAAGTACGACCCGTCGCTGCGGCTGGCCTGCGCGATCGCCGAGGTGTTCGGGCTGCGGGTCGATGAGGTCTTCAGCCCCGACGGCGGCGGTGCGCCGGGAGGCTGAGCCGCCGGCGGGTCGCTGGCTGGGCGGGCCGCCCCGGCGCCGGGGCGCCGGCCGCCGCGCTCGATGTACCCCGTCTGGGCGATCGAGGGCTTCCGGGAGTCTTTCCGCGCGCGTCGCATGATCACCGTCGCACAAGTATGAAAGAGGCGACTATCATGTGCTCGCCCCACCCGAAGCATCTCTTAGGAGCAGGTCTGTGTTCGGATCAAGGAAGATCACCCAGCTCGAGCAGCAGATCGCGGCAGGAAACCAGGCGTACGCCGCCGCGCAGCAGGAGATCGCCGCACTACGACAGGTCCTGGCGCAGGCCGGTGGCGGTGACGTCCTGCGGATGCGCGACGCCGTGGCCCAGGAGCAGGCGCGCTATGACAGCATCCACGCAGAGCAGGAGGACCGACGGATCAACGGCGAGCAGAGGCTTCAGGCGCTGGACGCGGCCCTCAGCCAGCGCGACGCGCAGGTGAGGGCGGCCGACCGAGAGATCAGATCCCGCGCCCAGCGGCTCGCGGACCTCGACGTGCACTTGGCTGACGCCCAGATCCTCACCGACGCCGGACTGAGCAGCTACCCCCACCCGGCAGAGTCCTCTGTAAGGCTCAAGGAGAGGCTCGACGACACGAGGGCCAAGATCAAGAAGATGGTCCGCGACAAGACGGCCGCCCAGGCCAGCACCACCTTCACCTTCAACAACTCGGCCGCCCAGGGCCGCAAGTTCGTGGCCGACATGTCCAAGATGATGCTGCGGGCCTACAACGCCGAGGCCGAGAACTGCGTCCTCACTGTCAAGGCCGGCAACGGCGAGGCCGCCAGGAAGCGCCTGGAACGTGCCCGCGACCAGGCTCAGAGGATCGGAACCATGATCGATCTGAGTATCGACTACCGCTACCACCACCTGCGCCTCGAAGAGCTCCGACTGGCCCTGGAGCACCAGAACGCGAAGAGGCGGAGAAAGAGGCGGAACGCGAGGAGCGGGCCCGGCTGCGCGAGGAGCGCAAGGCCCAGAAGGAGCTGCAGGCCGAGCGTGACCGCCTCGCCAAGCAGAGAGACCACTACCGCAACGTCCTCGCTCAGTTGGAGGCGCAGGGGCGCACCGAGGAGGCCGTCGAGATGCGCACGCGCATGGAGGAGGTCGACGCGGAGATCGAGACCGTCGACTTCCGCACCGCCAACATCCGCGCCGGCTACGTCTACGTCATCTCCAACATCGGCTCCTTCGGGGAGCGCATGGTCAAGATCGGCATGACCCGCCGCCTCGAGCCGATGGACCGGGTCAAGGAGCTCGGCGACGCCTCCGTTCCATTCAACTTCGACGTCCACGCCCTGTTCTTCTCCGAGGACGCGGTAGGCGTGGAGACCAGCCTCCACCACCACTTCGCAGACAAGCGCGTCAACCGCATCAACAACCGCCGCGAGTTCTTCTACGTCACCCCCGCTGAGGTCCGCGACGCCCTGACCAGGATCGCCGGCAACCTGCTCGAGTTCACCGAGGAGCCCGCCGCCGAGCAGTACCGGGAGAGCCGACAGATCGCGGCAGGCACGAGCGAGGAAGCCTGATGCGCGCTCTACTGTAAGGCTGTTGCAGCACCTGACGCCTGCGGTCAGGGGTGCCTACCGCCCACGATCCCAGCCGTGAGCGCGTAGCATCCTGAGTGCTCCTGCTCTTCCCGGTAAGGACTTCCTATGTGTCGACGTGCTCCTGTTGGAACTGTCTTGGTTGGCCTGGTGGACGAGTGGAGGTCTTCATGGTGAAGCGCGAGAGGCCGCGCCACGCGGTCGGGGCGATCAGCCCCGCGGTGATGGGATACCTGCTCGGGGAGTCATCCAGGGCTTGCACGGACGGCGAGATGGTGTGGACCTCAGACAAGCCCCGCGATGTCCGTAACCGCGTCACGGTTCTTACCGGCACCATCGAGGTTGAGGGCGCCTACCTGCAGATGCAGTACAACACGCCCCGCCCCTGAGCAATCTCTCTGCTTTACCGTGGGGCCGACGTGCCCGTCCGCCGCGTCTGCGTCCACGGCAACGGGCACGGATTCGGCCGGGCCACCCACATGCACACCTACCGCAGTGCCGACGGCGGCGAGGAGTGCGTCCTCGTGCCCGGCTCATTCCCCGAGTGCCCCATCTTCTCTAGCGTCACCAACGACGATCGGCGCATGATGTTCATGGCATTCGCCGGCCTCTGTCACGTGTCTACCGACACGCTGACATGGGTCGACCCGCCAGAGAAGGAGGAGAGGTGATCAGCGTGGACGCCAGGACCATGACTTCCAAGTACCTGGGAGCCCTTAACGACGGGCTCGAGGCGATGGAGACACCCGACGGGCTCGTCATCTGGGTGCCCGCCTACTACAGCGACAACGACGGCGTCGTCCTGTCCGTGCGCGCCAGCGCCGGAGGGTGGGTCATCACCGACGACGGCTCCACCATGTCTCACCTCCGCACCGCTGGCGCAGCAACCGACTCTCCGTCCTTCCTGGCCGCCTGGGACAGGATTGCCCGACCGGCAGGAGCGTTCGTTCCCGGCGACCCGGGTACCGAGGACGGCGAGATCACGGCCTGGGCCACCGACGAGAATATCGGCGACGTTCTCAACCTCGTAGCTCTCGCAGCGGTACGCGCGGAGGGCCTCGCCTTCATCCGCGAGCACGAGGGGGGAGAGCGGTTCACGACGAAGATCCTCCGACAGATCACAGACCTCATGTCCAGCTCGGCGGTAGCAGCGCGAGGACTGGTGCGGGGTAACACGGTGGGGCTGCGCTCCGGCCGGCGCAAGCGCGTCACCGCCTCGATCGAGTCCGAGGGGAGAACACTGGCTGTGTTCCAGACGCTGAGCGGACGAGACGAGCCGTCGCGCGAGCGCTCGTTCGAGCACGCGTTCACGCTGCTGAGCCAGGCCCAGATCGGGCCCGAGAGCCGGTACGCGGTCCTGGACCGCCCGGAGGAGTGGGAACCTGTCGTCCTGCACGAGATGCGAGAGGCAAGCACTCTGCTGCCATACGGCTCCGACTTCGACGAACGGCTCGCCGGCATCGTCGACAGGCTTCCGGCCACCGTCTGAAGTAACAACAGAGGGCGGGGGCCTGCACCGTGTGGTGCGGGCCCCTTCTCGTGCTCCGTAGGTCATTTGAGGATGATCTTGTAGGCTCCTGCGCCTACTGCGGTCAGGAGCAGCAGGCACGCGAGGGTCAGGAAGGCGATGTCCAGGCCGGTGCGCCGCTGGTAGAGCCGGGGGCGTTCTTGGGCTGTGCGGTCCACGGGAGGCGGTGGGGGGAGCGGTGGGTGCCCATGCGCGAGTAGCGCGTCCTGGCGTAGGCGACGAAGAGGTACAGGAAGGGCCGCATCCTGGTCATGTGCGCCAGCGACTGGGTCGCGTCCTGCGTCCCGGCGCCGGGCAGGTCCTGGTCCGGGTCCTCGGTCTCGGCCAGGTCCCGGGGCACCGGCGGCCGTGGCCGCCGGGCACCAGCCGGCTCGGGGACCGGCATCTGGTCGTCGGGGAGCCGGTCGAGGGGACCCTCGCCGGCCTGGGCCGGGTCACTCACCCAGGACCTCGCGGCGGTAGGACATCGCGGACAGGGAGACTCCGAAGTAGGCGGCCATCGCGATGGTGTCCATGCCCTGGGCGATGCAGGCGCGGACCTCCTTGGCGGGCATGAGCACGTTGCCGGCGAGCTCGTTGGCGTAGACCTCCGGGGCAGTGCCCCTGCCGGCCTCGGAGCGGGCGTCGACGAACGCCATCCCCTCGGGCAGCGGCTCGTCGATGTGGCTGACCATGTGCCCGAGCTCGTGGGCCACGGTGAAGCGTCTCCGGGAAGGCGGCTGGTCGCGGTCGACGTAGATGTTCTGCCCGGCGGCGTCTCCCACGAGCATCCCGTAGGTGTCCTCGCCAAGCTCGGCGACGAACACGCTCGCCCCGGCGGCCCGGGCCAGCGCCACGGGATTGACCGGGAAGACCCCATCCCAGTAGGAGCTGAGGACGCGGGCCGCGTCGGCGCGGGCCATGGCACGTACCTCGCCGACGGTCCTGCCGTCGAGCCTCCTCATCGCACCCTCCTCCCGCGGACGAGCCGGCACCCCCATGGTACGGGGCCGCACCGACACGGCACAGCCCCTCAGACGGGTAGGCGGATCGCCGTTTTTCATTCCAGGGCTTATACCGGGCCGGGGCCGGGGCGGGTGAGAGGGCCGGCGATGGCATCCAGGGCGCGGGCGGTCTCGGCGTGGCCGGGGTGCTGGTAGCGGGCGGTAGTCAGAGCCTGGGTCTGACCGAGGATCTCCTGGATGACGCGCTGGGGCACCCCGGCGGCGAGCAGGAGCGTGGCCGTGGTGTGGCGCGCCGAGTGCAGGCGCATCGGCGGCAGCCCCTCCTCGGCGAGCGCCGCGTGCCAGGCGGCGTGGTCACGGCGCGGGTCCACCGGGACGCCGGGGGAGGCCTCGAACAGGAACCGGGCCGGGTGGCGGGTCTCGATGTGCTCGGCCAGGGCCTCGGCCAGGACGGCGGGCAGGCCCGGGGAGCGGTGCGACCCGGCCGTCTTGGGACGCAGGAGCCACAGTCCGCCGTGGACCCGCTCGGCCTCCAGGTGCGCGGGCACGGGCGCGTACCGGCTGGGGCAGTCCGCGCCCCTGGTGCGTCCGCACGGCCACGCCCCGCCAGGCGCCTGCGGGCCGCAGCCGTGGGCCCAGGTGACCCGCCGCACCTCCCAGGCCAGCTCCACCCACGGGGCGCCGGCGTCCAGGTGCAGGCCGTCCAGGGTGATGCCCAGGACCTCGCCCTGGCGGGCGCCCAGCAGGAGCGAGGTCGCCCACCTGGCGTAGTCGCCCCGCCGGCGCCGGGCCTCCAGGAACCGAGAGGCCTCCTCAGCGGTCATCGAGCGCGGCGGAGCCGACGAGACGGGCGGGGACCGGACCAGGCGGGCGACGTTGCGGGGCACCAGGCCCTCGCGCTCGGCGGCCCCGAGTGCGGTGCGCAGCACGCGGTGGATCTTGGCGGCCGTGGTCGTCGAGGCGCCCCTGCCCAGGACCGCCCGGTGGACCGCTCGGACGTCGTCGGGCGTCAGGCGGTCCAGGCGGCGTCGGCCGATGGCCGGCACGATGTGGACGCGGACGGCGCTGCGGTAGTCGCCGGTGGTGGACGGCTTGCGGACCGGCGCGACGTCCCGCTCCAGCCACCGCTCCAGCCAGCCGGCCACGGTCAGCGCCCGCCCCGTGGGGACGTCCCCGGCGCGCGCCACCTTCACCTGGACCTGGCGCATGCGGCGCACGACCTCGGCCCGGGTACGGGCCCGGACCACCTTGCGGCGCCGACGACCGGTCACCGGGTCCGGGGGCAGGGCGACTGACGCCGCCCACAGGCCCACGGGCTCGTCCCAGTAGACCGATCCTTCGCCCTTGCCTCGCGCCACGCCAGCCCCCCGAGGTGTAGCCATTGCTGTAGCCATAGCGTAGCGGAAATGGGGGATATAGGCGTCTCTGGCGCCCCGGCCCGCCGGGACCTTCCGGCGGGATACCGGGATCCTGCTGGTGCCCCCTGTGGGGCTCGAACCCACGACCTTCGGATTAAAAGTCCGCAGCTCTAACCGACTGAGCTAAAGGGGCATGCCGTCGTGCGCGGGACGGCCCGGACCGGGCGGCGCGCCCCAGCATAGTCGCCGCCACCGCCGTCGGCGGCATGTCCCGGCGGCTTGCTCCACCCGCACCCGGCCGGGCGGCCCGCATCCGGAGACCCCGGTTCGCCTCGGTCCCTGCTCCCCGTCCGGCCGGGCGACCCCCCGCGCCTGGGGCTCGTTCCAGCGCCAGTGGATCCCTGGTCCGCACCCGGCCGGGCGGCTCCCAGGCGGCTGACTCCGGGGTTGGGGGCGCTGGTGGTGGGGAAAAGTGATCATCCCACGCAGCTTTAAGGCGATTGGTGTCATCGGGTACGACGGGAAACGGCGTGATTCCGCGGTTTTGTGGTGCAGGTCGGGCGGGGCAGGGGACTAAAGGTGCGTGGGATGATCACTTTTCGGGACGTCGGCATCCGGCCGGCATCCGGCTGGTGCCCGTCGGGCGCCCTGTCAGACTCCTTGGACCGTTCTCGGAGCGGAATTACGCTCGGGCTCAACGAAGGGCGCCACCCGAGGCCTCGGCGCGGCCGACAACCGCAGCCGATGCCGCACTGACCTGCGGGCCATGACACTGGCCGCCCTGCACCGCTTCGCCCGTGACGGGTGGGAGGGCTGCTCGTCGTGGGCGGTACTCAGCCCGATGCCGGCGCCATGCTCAGCCGGGTCTCCCAGAGGCTGCCGGCTCGAAGACCCCATCGAGATAGACATTGTCGTACGAGATCGGCGGTGGCACCGTCTACCTCGTACGAAAATGTCTATCTCGACGATGCGGGGCCGGCTAAGCGGGCCGGCTAAGCAGGCCGGCCAAGCAGACCGCCCGTCACGGCCGGATGGTCCACCCGGCGGCCGCGCGGCGCTCGCGCCAGAAGTCGGCGTAGCGGCCTCCTGCCGCCAGCAGGGCCTCGTGGTCCCCGGCCTCGACCAGGCGCCCGCCGTCGAGGAACAGGATGCGGTCGGCGTGCCGGACGGTCGCGATCCGGTGCGCCACGACGACCACGCTCCGCCCCTCCGCGACGAGCTCGCGCACGCCCGCGCCGACGACGGCCTCGTTCTGCGGGTCGAGGGAGGAGGTGGCCTCATCGAGCAGGACGATCGGGGCGTCCTTGAGCAGGGCGCGGGCGAGGGCCACCCGCTGCCGCTCCCCGCCGGACAGGGCGACGCCGCCCTCGCCGGTGCGGGCCCGCCAGCCGTCGGGGTGGCGCTCGACGACCTCGTCGAGCCGGGTGGCGGCCGCCGCCCGCCGCAGCTGCGCGTCGGTGGCCTCCGGGGCGGCGATGCGAAGGTTGTCCTCAATGGTGCCGTCCAGCAGGTAGGCGTCCTGGAAGGCGATGGCCAGCGTGCGCATGAGCTCAGGCGTAGGGATCTCGCGCAGGTCGGCGCCCCCGATCCGGATGGAGCCGGCGTCGACGTCCCAGAACCGGGCGATGAGCCTGAGCAGCGTGGTCTTGCCGGACCCGGACGGCCCGACGACGGCGGTCAGGCCGCCCTGGGGGATGGCGACGGTGAGGTCGTCAAGGACGCGGGCCTCCTCGTAGCCGAAGCCGACGCCCTCCAGCGAGATACCGTGCCCGGCGGGGGCGCGTCCCGGCGGCGACGGCTCGGGCAGGGGCCGGGCCTCCAGGATGGCGCTCACCCGCTCCAGGGCCACGTCGGCGGCCTGGACCGCGCCTGACAGGCCGGCGATCTGGACGAGCGGCTCGATGAAGCGCGCGGCGAGCACGAGCACCGCGACGGCGTCGGGCACGGCGAGCTCGCCGCGGGTGGCCAGCCAGGCCCCGGTGACGATGATGAGGGTGAAGCCGGCCTGGACGACGCCGACGTAGGCGTACTGCGGCGCGCTCTGCCGGGCGAGGGCGCGGCGGAAGGCCCGCCGCTGCTCGTCCAGGGCGTGCTCCATGGGGGCGAATCCGGCGCCGGCCCGCCCGGTGGCGCGCAGGACCGGCTGGGCCTGGGCGAACTCGATGGCGCGGGCGGCGGCCTCCTCGGAGGCGTCGTCCAGCCGGCGCTGGGTGTCGCGGATGACCGGCGTCGCCCAGCGCATGACGAGCCCGACGGCGGGCACGGCCGCCGCGAAGGCCAGGCCGAGCCGCCAGTCGACGGCGAGCACGCCGACCGCGATGGTGGCGGGGGTGGCGATGGCCGCGATCCGCTCGGGCCACAGCAGGGAGACGACGCTGGCGGCCGAGGGCGCGCTCTGTGCGACCACGCGGGCGATGCGCCCCGGCGCCCGGCCGACGTACCAGCCGAGCGGGAGCCGTCCGAGGTGGTCGCCGAGGTCGTGCTGCAGGTCGCGCATAATCCGGTTGGCGGTCGGGTAGCCGACTGCGTGCCCCCGCCACACGCCCGCCAGGTGGGCGGCACCGACCGCCCCGATCGCGAGCAGCCACCCCGCGGCCTGGCGTGTGCGGACCGGCTCGGACAGCAGGGCGCGCAGCAGCGGCAGGAGCATGACCAGCACGACGCCCTGGCCGACGCCGGCCAGCGCGTAGCGCACGGCGAGTGCGCGGATCGGGCCGCGGTGCGGCCACAGCCTCAGGATGCGGCGGATCATCGGGTTGTCTCCCTCCCGCTCACGGCGGGCCCGGGGCGGGCCGCCCCGGATCGGTCGGCCCCGCCCGGAGCGCAGTCGTGCGGGGCGGGATCGCCCGGGGTCCGACGCCGGCTCCGGGGCTCGCCGTCGCCCCGACGCCGGTACCCGGGCGCGGGCCCATTCCGACGCCGGTCCCGCCTCCCGGCCCGGCCGCTGTCCTCCCCGCCCTGGCCTTGGCCGTCGTCCCCGCCCTGGGTGTCCCACATGTCCCGGTAGCGGCCGCCGGCGGCCAGGAGCTCCTCGTGGGTGCCGCGCTCGACCACCCGGCCGGCGTCGAGCACGACGATCTGGTCGGCTCGGCGGATCGTGTACAGCCGGTGCGCGATCACCACCAGCGTGCGCCCGCGCGTCAGGGCTCCCAGCGCCTCCTGGACGGCGCGCTCGTTCTCGGGGTCGACGTGGGCGGTCGCCTCGTCCAGCAGCACGATCGGGGCGTCCTGGAGGAGGGCGCGGGCGATGGTGATGCGCTGCCGCTGCCCGCCCGAGAGCGCCCCGGAGCGGCCGGTCACCACCGTGTCGTAGCCCTGCGGCAGCGCCATGATCGTCTCGTGCACGCGGGCCGCGCGGGCGGCCGCCTCGACCTCGGCGTCGCTCGCGCCGGGGCGGCCCAGGCGGATGTTCTCCCGGACCGTGTCGCGCACCAGTACGACGTCCTGGAACACGGTCGCGACCAGGGCCAGCAGCCGCTCCTGCGGGATGTCGCGCACGTCGACGCCGCCGATCCGCACCGCCCCGGCGTCGACGTCGAAGAACCTCGGGACCAGGAGGCTCAGCGTGGTCTTGCCGGACCCGGAGGGCCCGACGACGGCGGTGACGGATCCGGCGGGGCACTCCAGGTCCACCCCGCGCAGCACGGGGGAGGCGCCCTCGTAGCCGAAGGTCACCGCCTCGAAGCGGATGCCGTGGGCGCCCGGCACGGCCGGATCGCGCGGGGCGGGCAGGGGCGGCTCGGCGAGGACACCGAGCAGGTGCGCGGCGGCGGCCCGTCCCCTGCGCAGCTGCTGGGCGCCCTGGATGATCGTCATGAATGGCGCGGGCAGGCCCACGCCCACCAGCAGGAAGGGCAGGAGGTCCGCCGGCTCGAGCGCCCCGGCGAGGATGAGACCGGTGCCGGCCCCGGCGACCACCAGCAGGACCAGGGCGGGGGAGAGCAGCATCCTGGAGGCGAACATGGCGCGGCCCGCCTCGGCGACCCAGGCCGCCAGCGAGTCGCCCAGGCGGTCGACGGCGTCGGCCAGCCGCCGGCGCGCCCGCCCCGCGCCGCCGTAGGCCTTGACGACCTCGATGCCGTCGACGTACTCGACGACCGCATTGTTCAGGTCCACCTGCGCCCGGGTGAGCTCGGCCATGCGCACCGGCATGGTCCGGTGCGCCGCGCCGAGCGCGAGGGCCGCGGCCGGGAGCGCCGCCAGGGTGAGCGCGGTCATGCGCCAGTCGGTCGCCACCAGGTAGACGAGCGCGGCCGCGGGGAGCCCGACCGCACCGGCGAGGTCGAGGACGGCGTGGGCGACCATGTGGTGCATGTCCTCGATGTCGTCCTCCATCGCCTTCTTCAGCTCACCGGAGCCGCGTCCCGTGAACCAGCCCAGCGGCAGGGCCGCGGCGTGCCGGGCCAGCCGGGTGCGCAGCAGGCGCTGCTGGTCGGCGTCGGCGTAGTGGGTGATGAGGTTCGCCGCCACCATGAGCGCCAGGCGCCCGGCCGCGCCGGCGACGCCGACCGCCACCCACGCCCACACAACGGCGTTGCGGCGTGCTCCCAGCAGCTCGCGGCCGATCTGGGCGACGGCCGCATACGGCAGCAGGCCCGACGCCGAGCCGACGAGCGCCAGGGCGGCCCCGAGCGCCAGGCGCCCGCGGACGGGGCGCAGCAGCTCGGCCACCGCCCTCCACGACCCGGGCTCTCGGACGCCGTCCGACGGCGGGGCCGCGTCCGGGCTGTGCAGTGCCATACGACGCTCCTCCACGTACCAATATCGATGACTGACCGTCGGTCACTAATATAGTATGTGCTTCGCGCCGCGGAGAACAGGAGCGGAGTCGCGGGGGTAGGCTGTCGGCCTGCGGTCCGGGACTCGCGCGAGCCCGGGGCGGGACGACCCGGAGCCGGACCCGGCTCGGACAGGACCTGAGCGGGGCCCGGCCGAGTCCGGGACGGGCCGAGCCGGTGTGCGCCCCCGGCACCGGGGGGCGGCGGCGATTCTTGGAGGTGGCTGCATGGCACGGACGAGGCCGAAGGCGGAGCGCCGCGCCAGCCTGCTGGACGCGGCGGAGCGGCTGCTCGTCGAGAGGGGGATCAACCAGCTCACGGTCGAGGAGGTCACGACCGCCGCCGGGGTGTCCAAGGGGACGTTCTACCTGTACTTCTCAACCAAGGACGACGTGATCGCCTCGCTGCGCGAGCGCTATGCGACCCGCGTCCTTCAGCGCCAGGAGGTCGTCGTCAACCGGCTTGCCCCCGCCGACTGGGCGGGTCGCGTGGAGACCTGGCTCATCGCCGGGGTGCAGGACTACCTGGCGGACCCTGGGCTGCACGACGCGCTGTTCCACCACGCCCGCCACGCCGGGGCGCAGTCGTCCATCTACGCGGACGGGCAGTCCGGCGACCCCCTCTCGGGACCGGTCGCCACGCTGTCCGCGCTCCTGGAGGAGGGGGCCCGCGCGGGGGCGCTCGCGATCGCCGACCCGCTGGCCACCGCGGTCCTGCTGTTCGGTGCGGCCCACCACGCCGCCGACTACCTGCACCATGCGAACGACGAGGCCATGACCGACCGGGTGCTCATGGAGCTGCGGCACTGGTGCCGCATGGTCGTCCGCGCCGGCTGAGCGGGCGGACGGACGATGGCGGCGGGTCCCGCCGCGAGCTCCTCCGTGCCCGCTCCGTGCTCGCCCGTGCGAAGGAGCCTCCCCTCGCAGCTTCCGCTGAGGCTCGCCTGTGCTATATGATGACTGCCGGTCAGTCAGTAAGAGGAGGCGAAAGCAGTTGGGCGCGGTCACCATCGATGTCACGGCATTCCGCTACTCGGAGGCGGAGCGCCCCGCCCTGCGCGACGCCCACCTGACTATCGAGCCCGGCCAGTTCGTCCTTGTCACCGGTCCGAGCGGCTCCGGCAAGACCACACTGGCCAATCTGTGCAACGGCCTGATCCCGCACGTGCGGGGCGGCCTGCTCGAGGGCGGCGTCGTCGTCGACGGCCGAGACACACGCCAGACGTCCATCGGGGACCTGGGCCTGCGCGTCGGGACCGTGTTCCAGGACCCGCGCACCCAGTTCTTCACGCTCAACACCGCCGAGGAGGTCGCCTTCGGCTGCCGCAACCACGGGCTCGACCGCCCGCGCATCGTCGAGCGCGTGACGCAGGCCTTCGTCGAGCTGGGCATCCCGGCGCTCGCCGACAGGGGCGTCCTGGGCCTGTCCAGCGGCGAGAAGCAGAAGGTCGCCCTGGCCGCCTGCTACGCCCTGGGGCCGGACGTGTTCCTGCTCGACGAGCCCTCCGCGAACCTCGACCCCGCCTCGACCGCGCACCTGACACGGATACTCGCCGGCCTCAAGCGGCGGGGCGCGACCGTCATCGTCCTGGAGCACCGCCTGCACTACCTGACCGGGCTGGCCGACCGCGTCGTCTACCTCGCCGAGGGCCGCATCCGCAGGGACTGCGCCGCCGCCGAGTTCCTGGCCCTGAGCGCCCCGGAGCTGACCGCGCTGGGGCTGCGCCGCCTCGACCTCGCCGACCCGCCCGCCCGGCCCGGTCCGCCGCCGTCGAGCCCCTCCGCGGGCCCCGCCCCCGGCGGGGGCCTCCGCCCCGACCCCGCCGGCGTCTCCTTCGCCTGCGAGGACATCGTCTTCCGCCACCCGCGGCGGCGCGGCGACCGGCCGGCCGGGGAGGCGGGCGGGGCGGCGGGCCTGAGCGGGGTCACGCTGAGCGCCCGGGCCGGCGAGGTCATCGGCGTCGTCGGCCCCAACGGCGCCGGCAAGACGACCCTGGCGCGCGTGTGCGCCGGGCTGGAGAGGGAGCGGGCCGGGCGGATCCTGCTCGGCGGCGCCCCGGCGTCGGCGCGGGACCGGCTGGGGCGGGTGCACCTGGTCGTGCAGGACTCCGGCTACCAGCTCTTCTCCGACTCCGTGCTCGGCGAGCTGCACCCGGGACGACGGGGCGCCGGCGCGCAGGAGACCGACCGCCGCATCCTGGCCTCCCTGGGCCTGTGGGAGCTGCGCGACGCCCACCCGGCGGCGCTCTCGCGCGGGCAGCAGCAGCGCCTGACCATCGCCGCGGCACTCGCCGCCGACGCCGACGTGCTCTTCCTCGACGAGCCCTCCAGCGGGCTGGACCACCGGGCCATGACCGCCGTCGCGCGGGCGATCACCGGCCTGGCGCGTGGCGGGAGGATCGTCTTCGTCATCTCCCACGACCACGAGCTGCTCGCCGCCTGCTGCACCCGCCTGATCGCGATCGAGCAGGGGCGCGTGGCCCTGGACGCGCCCGCGGACGGGGTGTCCCTGGCGGCCGTGCTTCCGCGCTTCGACGACGGCGCCCCGCCGGTCGGCGGTCGGGGCGCGGGCGGCTCCGGCCCTGGCTCGCCGCGCGCCCCGGGGGACGCGTCCGTCCCGGCCGTGTCGCAGCGAGTCGCCCGGGCGCTGACGAGCACCGTGCGGATCGACCCGCGCATCCGGCTGCTCATCGCGACGGCCGTGACCGTGGGGTCATTCCTGGTCTCCGCGCCGGTGCCCGCCGGAGCGGTCGTCGCCCTCGCCGCGGCGCTGCTGGTCGTGGTCGGGCGGTGGCGCGCCGCCCTGGCCACGACGGCGGTCGCCGCTGCCGCTGCCGCCGGCGCCGCGGCCGTCCCCCGGATGGAGAGCAGCATGCTCATGCTCACGCTGGCGATGATCGTCTACCTGGTCCAGAAGCTCGTGGTCATGACCATGATGGGCCTGTTCCTGGCCGCCGACATGAGCGTCTCCCTGGCCGTGTCCGCCCTGGAGAGGCTGCGCGCCCCGGCCGCGGTGAGCGTCCCCTTCTCCGTGGCGCTCCGGTTCGCGCCCACCATCGGCCAGGACTGGCGGGCGCTGACCGACAGCCTGCGCGTGCGCGGGCTCGCTCCGGGGCCGTGCGCCTTGGCCGCCCACCCGCTGCGCACCCTGGAGCAGCTCGTCGTCCCCATCCTCATGCGCGCGCTGCGCAGCTCCGACGAGCTGGCCTGCGCGGGCCTGGTCCGCGGGCTCGACGCCCCCGGGCCGCGGACCGTCCTGCACGACCTGCGCATCGGGGCCGCGGACCTTGCGCTGGCCGGGCTCGTGATCGGCGTCACCGCGGCCGTCGTCGTCGTCCAGCGCCTATGAGCGTCCGAGCCCCGCGGCGCCGGGCTCGCCCCGCGGCCGCCGCCGTCCATGCGATCGGCCGGCCCTGCGGCCGCCGGCCTTCTCGCGCGGCCGCCCG
>ERZ772827.955-NODE-955-length-15119-cov-9.975704_pt1 | contig 15119 bp, 20 predicted proteins | sample MGYA00580850_ERZ772827 | MGnify/ENA primary metagenome ERZ772827 (study PRJEB29015, sample SAMEA2737950) | human oral metagenome | biome: human oral; feature: human-associated habitat; material: dental | place: China | collected 2145 ...
CCCCAGGCGGGGAGCCAGCAGCCGACTCGACCAGTGAGTCACCCCCAGACGCTTCGGGGGAAGGCCTGGGCGTTGCGGTGATGATCGCTGCATCATCAACCACCTTCGGGCGGCCTGGACGGGGGATGTCAACCAGCCCCTCCAGACCGTGTTCCAGGTAGCGGCCCCGCCATAGATTCACCGTCGGTCGAGACACCCCCACCAACTCAGAGATCAACGCATTCGCGACTCCCTGGGAGGCCAGCAACACGATCCTCGCCCGCTGCGCTGCCCCTGCGGTTGTGGCGCTTGAACGCACCACCTTCTCAAGTATCGCTTGGTCACCATCACGAAGCGGCAGGGCCGGGGCTGGTTTGTTCGCCATGCTTCATTATCCCACCAAACCGTAAAGCTATTTAAACGCCACGCCACTAGAAGACCGGAACAATAAAATGTCAGTCGCCTTCGCGGGCGGCATGCTCTGGGGGTCTCAATGGAGTCCGGCCTAGAAGACCGGAACAATCGGTATCCGCTGGGGTATCCCGCGGAACCTGCCGGTCGTCTCAATGGAGTCCGGCCTAGAAGACCGGAACAATGATTCGGCGGGCGGCGCCGACCCGGCGGCGTTCCGGGTGTCTCAATGGAGTCCGGCCTAGAAGACCGGAACAATTCTGTTGTGTACGAGCAGCTTCCACAGGTTTACAAAGATGTCTCAATGGAGTCCGGCCTAGAAGACCGGAACAATCAGACTGGCCGCAGCCAAGGAGCGCATTGCTCCAGCGTCTCAATGGAGTCCGGCCTAGAAGACCGGAACAATGGACTTGGGCAGGTCAGGAACATAGCGGGCCCCTGGTCTCAATGGAGTCCGGCCTAGAAGACCGGAACAATGAGTGGATTGTCCAGGTCGGCGAGTGGCTGACCAAAGAGTCTCAATGGAGTCCGGCCTAGAAGACCGGAACAATCCTACAAGGCCCTGGAGAAAGGATTCGACCAGTGAGTCTCAATGGAGTCCGGCCTAGAAGACCGGAACAATCGGGTGGCGAAAGGGGGTTTACTACCGGCGATGAACGTGTCTCAATGGAGTCCGGCCTAGAAGACCGGAACAATCTCAATAATCCTGTACACCTTTGCCTCCTCCTTGCAGTCTCAATGGAGTCCGGCCTAGAAGACCGGAACAATCTCACTGGTGCAGTTGAACTTCTTGTGGCCAGCTCTGTCTCAATGGAGTCCGGCCTAGAAGACCGGAACAATCAGGGGGGTAGCCCCCCCGCCCCCGGGCAGGACACCCGTCTCAATGGAGTCCGGCCTAGAAGACCGGAACAATGCACCAGCCCGCCCCCCGCGACTACACCGCCTGCCGCGTCTCAATGGAGTCCGGCCTAGAAGACCGGAACAATTCGCCCCAGCCGGGAAACCCATCGACGACGTCATCATCGTCTCAATGGAGTCCGGCCTAGAAGACCGGAACAATTCGACTTCGTCGACGGCGTGCTCGACGGCCTCGAAAAGTCTCAATGGAGTCCGGCCTAGAAGACCGGAACAATCCGATGCAGGTGCTCGCTGCCCTGGCCGACGGGCAGGTCTCAATGGAGTCCGGCCTAGAAGACCGGAACAATGATCCCGGCGCGCAGCACTCCGCAGCTCAGTCACTCCGTCTCAATGGAGTCCGGCCTAGAAGACCGGAACAATCCCTGACCACCGCCACCCTGCTGCTTTTTGAGTTCGCGTCTCAATGGAGTCCGGCCTAGAAGACCGGAACAATACGAGGCCGCCGAGCTTGCGGCCTCCACCTGGGCGGACGTCTCAATGGAGTCCGGCCTAGAAGACCGGAACAATCCGCAGCCTGGGGAGGGTCGCCACAGATGCGGCGGTCCCGTCTCAATGGAGTCCGGCCTAGAAGACCGGAACAATTCTCGCCGAGACTGCACATAGGAGGGCGTCATGAGTGTCTCAATGGAGTCCGGCCTAGAAGACCGGAACAATCTGCTTGACAACTACCGCGACGGCCTGAGCGGCTACTAGTCTCAATGGAGTCCGGCCTAGAAGACCGGAACAATGACACCCGCGTAGTTGAAGGTGACGCCCATGCCGTGGGTCTCAATGGAGTCCGGCCTAGAAGACCGGAACAATCTTGCGCAATGTCGCCGAGGAGTTGCAGGGCGCGGGCGTCTCAATGGAGTCCGGCCTAGAAGACCGGAACAATCACGGGGCCTTTCGTGAACTTCGGGCCGGACGCGAAGTTGTCTCAATGGAGTCCGGCCTAGAAGACCGGAACAATTTGCCCGTGGAAGGGATCGATACGACCGTCATTACGTCTCAATGGAGTCCGGCCTAGAAGACCGGAACAATGGAGCACGAACAGTGTCTTCGTAGGGCAATTGAGGAGTCTCAATGGAGTCCGGCCTAGAAGACCGGAACAATCTCTAGTATTTGGGATGCATGGGCTGGCCCTGATGGTGTCTCAATGGAGTCCGGCCTAGAAGACCGGAACAATCGCCCAAGCGGGCTCGCCCACGACGCCAACACGATCGTCTCAATGGAGTCCGGCCTAGAAGACCGGAACAATGAAAGCGTTACTGCACCCTGCCTGACCTTTTCCATTGTGTCTCAATGGAGTCCGGCCTAGAAGACCGGAACAATCGTCCAATTCTAGCTGGCGCCCATCCAGTAGCTGGGCCGTCTCAATGGAGTCCGGCCTAGAAGACCGGAACAATGAGGATGGCTCCGTTGATTCCTCGGGCCGTTTCCAGGCGTCTCAATGGAGTCCGGCCTAGAAGACCGGAACAATGTGTGCCGGCAAATTCGACAGACGTTCATGTTTCTTTGTCTCAATGGAGTCCGGCCTAGAAGACCGGAACAATCCGTATATGGGTCCTGTTCGAAAATCATTGCGCGCCGTCTCAATGGAGTCCGGCCTAGAAGACCGGAACAATGCGCAACCGTTGCATGTGCGAGTGCACGCGCACTCATCAAGTCTCAATGGAGTCCGGCCTAGAAGACCGGAACAATGACCGCGGTCTTGGAGCGCTTGAACTCCAGGAAAGCCGTCTCAATGGAGTCCGGCCTAGAAGACCGGAACAATTGGCTGCCGCTGTCGAACGCTTCGGCACAATGAAACCCGTCTCAATGGAGTCCGGCCTAGAAGACCGGAACAATGTCCACGAACACGTACCAGGCGTAGACGAGTTCCAGACGTCTCAATGGAGTCCGGCCTAGAAGACCGGAACAATCGCGGAGGCTTGGATCTTGACGGGCCGTGCGGGACCGTCTCAATGGAGTCCGGCCTAGAAGACCGGAACAATTGTTGTAATGAACCTTGGACACGCCAAGGATCACACCGTCTCAATGGAGTCCGGCCTAGAAGACCGGAACAATAATTCGCCCCTCTGGCGTTCATGACAAATACAACAGAGTCGTCTCAATGGAGTCCGGCCTAGAAGACCGGAACAATGGCCAAGTCTGCTGTTCACATCACAGACAAGGAATGGGTCTCAATGGAGTCCGGCCTAGAAGACCGGAACAATTGGGCAAGGACAAGAGTGCGTCAATTCATTCAATGCGGTCTCAATGGAGTCCGGCCTAGAAGACCGGAACAATATGCACACCGGTCTTGAGATCGTGGATGCGGAGCTTCTGTCTCAATGGAGTCCGGCCTAGAAGACCGGAACAATTTGCATTGGAATAAGCTAGGATGGAGGTTGCCATCGTGTCTCAATGGAGTCCGGCCTAGAAGACCGGAACAATACGGCGTCTGACGATCCTGAATGTTTGGAGCCTATTGTCTCAATGGAGTCCGGCCTAGAAGACCGGAACAATATTCCGACCTATTCGACGAACAGCTGAAAAGGCTACTGTCTCAATGGAGTCCGGCCTAGAAGACCGGAACAATTCAACTACAGTTGCAATGGTCTTTTTGTCGCTCATGACGTCTCAATGGAGTCCGGCCTAGAAGACCGGAACAATTGACTGGAATATCACAATGGAGCGGTGTTGCCGAGTGTCTCAATGGAGTCCGGCCTAGAAGACCGGAACAATATTGGCGGTGGAACTCAAATTAATATCGGCGGCGGCTTGTCTCAATGGAGTCCGGCCTAGAAGACCGGAACAATATATCGGCGGCGGCTTGAAGATTACCAATCAAATTGTCTCAATGGAGTCCGGCCTAGAAGACCGGAACAATGGAACGAAAAATGGCAGAATTGAACACCAATATTACTGCGTCTCAATGGAGTCCGGCCTAGAAGACCGGAACAATCTTGACAAGGTGGATGCAAACATAAAATACCTACCATAGTCTCAATGGAGTCCGGCCTAGAAGACCGGAACAATGGTGGCTACATACTGATGGTCACTGTGACACCTAGGTCTCAATGGAGTCCGGCCTAGAAGACCGGAACAATATTATTACTTCCACCGTTTCATTGATGTCTTCGGGTGGTCTCAATGGAGTCCGGCCTAGAAGACCGGAACAATATATCAGTTTGGGGAAAATGTGATATCAAATTTTTTTCGTCTCAATGGAGTCCGGCCTAGAAGACCGGAACAATACTGCTGAAAGACCGTATTCCGTCATTCCTTTGAGGGGTCTCAATGGAGTCCGGCCTAGAAGACCGGAACAATGCCGTAGGAATGGCATTCCACGAATGGAACTGGAAAATGTCTCAATGGAGTCCGGCCTAGAAGACCGGAACAATATTCCACGGTGGTTCCATTGAAGATTATTCCTACGGTCTCAATGGAGTCCGGCCTAGAAGACCGGAACAATGAACCTTTCGGTCTGCCTGGAAAAAGTTCATTGACTTCATGTCTCAATGGAGTCCGGCCTAGAAGACCGGAACAATATGTCATCGCCGCCCCTTATATAATCAATAAACGAATCGTCTCAATGGAGTCCGGCCTAGAAGACCGGAACAATCAGAGACTCCCCGACAAGTGGATAGGAGCCGCACCATGTCTCAATGGAGTCCGGCCTAGAAGACCGGAACAATCCGAGTAGTCCACACGATTCAGTGTCATCCCATCCTGTCTCAATGGAGTCCGGCCTAGAAGACCGGAACAATTGTTGTGAGAGAGGAGCCGCGACGCTCCCGAGTAAAGTCTCAATGGAGTCCGGCCTAGAAGACCGGAACAATCTACCGCTTTTGTAGTACTTTTCCAAGCATTCATGGTCTCAATGGAGTCCGGCCTAGAAGACCGGAACAATCCACATCTCCGTCCTCTTGCAGGATCCTGGCAATGTCGTCTCAATGGAGTCCGGCCTAGAAGACCGGAACAATCAAGTTTTTGGGCGGGCACACCATTACCACAAGACTGGTCTCAATGGAGTCCGGCCTAGAAGACCGGAACAATCACGCCTGCCGGCCTCTCGGGTAGGGGGCCTCCATCCGTCTCAATGGAGTCCGGCCTAGAAGACCGGAACAATAATAGTCCAGCTCGGCAAGAATATACCCAGGTCGGGCCTGTCTCAATGGAGTCCGGCCTAGAAGACCGGAACAATGGAGCTGAGTGTTTATATTGCAAACGCGCATATTTAGTCTCAATGGAGTCCGGCCTAGAAGACCGGAACAATTGCTGGTTCGGCTGTCGTGATAGCATGCCAAATCGTGGTCTCAATGGAGTCCGGCCTAGAAGACCGGAACAATAGGAGAACCTCCAGCCACGTCGGCTCCCGCCAATGCGCGTCTCAATGGAGTCCGGCCTAGAAGACCGGAACAATTACCCTGACCACTACGGTGGGGGATGTCGACCTGGATGTCTCAATGGAGTCCGGCCTAGAAGACCGGAACAATCCGCGGACAAAATCACAGAAGGGCTCCTTACGTGGCGTCTCAATGGAGTCCGGCCTAGAAGACCGGAACAATGGAACTCCCACGGAAACACCAAGCCGCCACTCACGGTCTCAATGGAGTCCGGCCTAGAAGACCGGAACAATCGGTAAATGAGGATGGTATTCCGGTAATTACTCAATCCTTGATGTCTCAATGGAGTCCGGCCTAGAAGACCGGAACAATTCACCGCATGATAGCCGTACGTACGGACCCGCCCCCCGTCTCAATGGAGTCCGGCCTAGAAGACCGGAACAATGAGTTCAGGGTCTGAGTATTGTGCTCGCCCCTAATAAACGTCTCAATGGAGTCCGGCCTAGAAGACCGGAACAATATTTACTGGCAAATTCATGCACCGTTCAAGAATGTTTAGTCTCAATGGAGTCCGGCCTAGAAGACCGGAACAATCAGGGGTAATGGTAAAACCTATGGGGCAAAGAAACGTTGGTCTCAATGGAGTCCGGCCTAGAAGACCGGAACAATTCCTTTACATTGGTGATAATTGCCTTCAGCTTTTTTGTGTCTCAATGGAGTCCGGCCTAGAAGACCGGAACAATATCCGTTCTTTCATCAAGAACAGGAAAAGCCTGAGAGTCTCAATGGAGTCCGGCCTAGAAGACCGGAACAATTGTATGATTGGCCTTTCGACAAAACAATGAAGTAGCAAAGTCTCAATGGAGTCCGGCCTAGAAGACCGGAACAATGTCGTAAATCTACTCAGATAATGGGTGAAGACAAATTGTCTCAATGGAGTCCGGCCTAGAAGACCGGAACAATCCAAATATGCGGTTGACAATGAATTTGCCGATAATTCGTCTCAATGGAGTCCGGCCTAGAAGACCGGAACAATCGCTCAATATATCCGTAACCGAATTTACAGGTGCGACCGTCTCAATGGAGTCCGGCCTAGAAGACCGGAACAATCTCCCATTCCTGAGGATCCTAGTAATCCGACTCCGGGTCTCAATGGAGTCCGGCCTAGAAGACCGGAACAATGTCATGTCGGTAATCAAGTTTGAGATACGACCCATCTGTCTCAATGGAGTCCGGCCTAGAAGACCGGAACAATCCAAGGCATAACCATAACTATGAGTCGACCCTGACCGTGTCTCAATGGAGTCCGGCCTAGAAGACCGGAATAATAAGCTGCCTGGCTGTGAAATCCGCAGACAGGTGTTCATGTCTCAATGGAGTCCGGCCTAGAAGACCGGAACAATCATCGCTGTCAACCAGCTGTCTGTGTTGGCAGGCGCCGTCTCAATGGAGTCCGGCCTAGAAGACCGGAACAATCCACGTTTGAGGACTGCCTTGGGCACGACCCCCTCGATGTCTCAATGGAGTCCGGCCTAGAAGACCGGAACAATCGTGACCTTCAAGCGGATCAAGATTCGATGAAAGGTCGTCTCAATGGAGTCCGGCCTAGAAGACCGGAACAATGCAAATCCTCGATCGATTGACGCCCGACCTCGCACGGTCTCAATGGAGTCCGGCCTAGAAGACCGGAACAATCTTCGGGTAGTTTGCGGATCTGATCGTAGATTCGCGCGTCTCAATGGAGTCCGGCCTAGAAGACCGGAACGATCCCCAAGCGCCGCCCAGCTCGATGTTGTGGCGGAGCGTGTCTCAATGGAGTCCGGCCTAGAAGACCGGAACAATCCGCCCGCCCCGGCAGGGGGCGGGCCGGGGTCTCGCGGTCTCAATGGAGTCCGGCCTAGAAGACCGGAACAATACGGCCGGCGCGAAAACCTCCGGCGGGGAGAGCGTGTCTCAATGGAGTCCGGCCTAGAAGACCGGAACAATCTGATTGAGCGGCATATCCGCTCCTCCTTTCGTTTTGTCTCAATGGAGTCCGGCCTAGAAGACCGGAACAATGCTCCACCGCGGCCGCTCTGATCACGAACTCGCGGCGGGTCTCAATGGAGTCCGGCCTAGAAGACCGGAACAATCCCGATGATCACGACCCGCTTGCCGTCGTGCAGGGCGTGTCTCAATGGAGTCCGGCCTAGAAGACCGGAACAATGGATCACACAGCGCCGGGTCAGCAGGTCGTAGAGCCGTCTCAATGGAGTCCGGCCTAGAAGACCGGAACAATCGGATGCGACCATCCATGTCGGCCCACAGCGAGTTAGTCTCAATGGAGTCCGGCCTAGAAGACCGGAACAATACCACATCCCGGGATGGTTCGGGCCAGCACCTCCAGCCCGTCTCAATGGAGTCCGGCCTAGAAGACCGGAACAATGGCAGGCGTCCTTCCGCGAGGGCGTCGAGGAGCTCGTTGTCTCAATGGAGTCCGGCCTAGAAGACCGGAACAATCTGTGTTCTGGGTGCTTAAAGGCGTTTACTGGTTCGCGGTCTCAATGGAGTCCGGCCTAGAAGACCGGAACAATATGGCTGTCTCGATGGAGCGCCTTGCTGGGGTCGTGTCTCAATGGAGTCCGGCCTAGAAGACCGGAACAATCTCAATTCGTTCCGGGGGCCCGGCATATTCCGATTCCTGTCTCAATGGAGTCCGGCCTAGAAGACCGGAACAATGTCATAACATTGACGTGGTTTCAATAATGCCTATTTGTCTCAATGGAGTCCGGCCTAGAAGACCGGAACAATCCAACAACGTGACTTCCGTCACAATCATTTCCCCGTTGCGAATTAGTTTGTCTCAATGGAGTCCGGCCTAGAAGACCGGAACAATCTCAAAGCCATTGGCAAAACGAGCACCGAATTGTCAGTCTCAATGGAGTCCGGCCTAGAAGACCGGAACAATTTCAAGCCATACATTGATAAATGGATGGCCGTGAGTCTCAATGGAGTCCGGCCTAGAAGACCGGAACAATGCATCTTGTCACTGCCGAAGAACCCGATTTGAACGTCTCAATGGAGTCCGGCCTAGAAGACCGGAACAATCCGTCTGCCGAACCCCCCTCCCTCACCTCGCCCGTATAGTCTCAATGGAGTCCGGCCTAGAAGACCGGAACAATGATAAGCGTCGGGGACAAACTGAGTTTTGCGAGAATTGTCTCAATGGAGTCCGGCCTAGAAGACCGGAACAATAATTTGATATCACTTTTCCCCTTTGTTGAGAATGATTGTCTCAATGGAGTCCGGCCTAGAAGACCGGAACAATTCATTTACTTCGTTTGGCGAGAAATACCAAAAATATTCGTCTCAATGGAGTCCGGCCTAGAAGACCGGAACAATGATGTCGAATTTCGGGTCAACGGCAACAAAGGAGAATATAGTCTCAATGGAGTCCGGCCTAGAAGACCGGAACAATGAATTCATTGCCGAAGTTGCATTCGCATTCTTCTGGTCTCAATGGAGTCCGGCCTAGAAGACCGGAACAATATGATCATTGTGGCACCTAGTAATCCTGTCTTTGTGTCTCAATGGAGTCCGGCCTAGAAGACCGGAACAATGTTTCGCCATACTGGCTTGGATGATTTGGGATATTTGGTCTCAATGGAGTCCGGCCTAGAAGACCGGAACAATTTCATACTCGATGAACAGCGTTTGGTGGGGTCCGGGGGTCTCAATGGAGTCCGGCCTAGAAGACCGGAACAATGCAAAGCTGCACCTTAATAGTCTTTACGGTAAATTTGGTCTCAATGGAGTCCGGCCTAGAAGACCGGAACAATCCCGTGCCAGTTCCCTACTTCGCAAAATGACCGGAAGTCTCAATGGAGTCCGGCCTAGAAGACCGGAACAATTTGGCGGCAATCCGCAAGGGTTGAAAGCGCTCCGTGAAGAGCGTCTCAATGGAGTCCGGCCTAGAAGACCGGAACAATGACGACTTCGACGTGACCGGGCGTCCAGAATGTGAGACGTCTCAATGGAGTCCGGCCTAGAAGACCGGAACAATGGGCGAAGGCCGCGAAACCAACCCCCCAACGCATCAAAGTCTCAATGGAGTCCGGCCTAGAAGACCGGAACAATACGCAATGCGCGCCCAGAGGGGAAAGTCCTTCAAGAAGTCTCAATGGAGTCCGGCCTAGAAGACCGGAACAATACTCGGCACCAACGACGCCTACGAATGGGGAACTGACGTCTCAATGGAGTCCGGCCTAGAAGACCGGAACAATCGGTGAGGCCTCATCGGTGTAGTGTCTACATTGTACTGTCTCAATGGAGTCCGGCCTAGAAGACCGGAACAATCCGAACCGGCAGCGTTCCTGGTGATGAGCCGCCAGATGGTCTCAATGGAGTCCGGCCTAGAAGACCGGAACAATCACGCACACGCCCGTCCGTTCTGGATCGGCAAGCGGGTCTCAATGGAGTCCGGCCTAGAAGACCGGAACAATCTAGTCGGCGCGCCTAACATCTCAAGGGTGCTTAGCGTCTCAATGGAGTCCGGCCTAGAAGACCGGAACAATCCGGCCCACACGTAACCCCACACGGCGTTGAGAGCGTCGTCTCAATGGAGTCCGGCCTAGAAGACCGGAACAATTATGCGACGTCGATGTCGTGGAAGAAACCCCAGCCCTAGTCTCAATGGAGTCCGGCCTAGAAGACCGGAACAATGGCGCAGGGGGCGGCCCGATGAGCGCCCGTCGATCCGTCTCAATGGAGTCCGGCCTAGAAGACCGGAACAATCCGAGGCGGCGAAGCGGGAAGGCCGCACCGTCCATGTCTCAATGGAGTCCGGCCTAGAAGACCGGAACAATAACACCACAACCCCCCACCACCCGCCAACCAAACAACGTCTCAATGGAGTCCGGCCTAGAAGACCGGAACAATGGTACGACACGAACCCCGCCTTGGGGATCCGGCTGGATGTCTCAATGGAGTCCGGCCTAGAAGACCGGAACAATGGCCGGGCTGGGCGCGATGTCCTACCTGAACCCCCGCTGGTCTCAATGGAGTCCGGCCTAGAAGACCGGAACAATCGTACTGTACAGGCCAGCGACGTCGGCGCCTGCCATCGTCTCAATGGAGTCCGGCCTAGAAGACCGGAACAATCCTGCAACGAGGTTTCATGATCACCATAGGCATTAATGTCTCAATGGAGTCCGGCCTAGAAGACCGGAACAATCGAGCGGACCGAGAAGCCGGCCCCGTGAACGACCTCGCGTCTCAATGGAGTCCGGCCTAGAAGACCGGAACAATCTTTCGAAGCGGATCGAAGACCACCTCGACTACATGTGTCTCAATGGAGTCCGGCCTAGAAGACCGGAACAATTCGCCTTGTTTGGCATTCCGTGGCTCTGGCGTAAAGCGTCTCAATGGAGTCCGGCCTAGAAGACCGGAACAATCGCCTTGCCATGAATGGCGGCCATGTCGAATGCCTGCGCGTCTCAATGGAGTCCGGCCTAGAAGACCGGAACAATCCGCCCTCCGGACTCTTGGAGAGTCCCGTCCCTTCTTGTCTCAATGGAGTCCGGCCTAGAAGACCGGAACAATAAGAGGCTCGTCCGGCCGCAGTGAGTCCAGCCAATGTCTCAATGGAGTCCGGCCTAGAAGACCGGAACAATGCAAAACGGCTCAGCCTTAGGGGAGACTCAATGGAACGTCTCAATGGAGTCCGGCCTAGAAGACCGGAACAATACGTCCCCCTACCCTCAAGCCCGCAAAACGCCGCCTACCGTCTCAATGGAGTCCGGCCTAGAAGACCGGAACAATTAGCAAGCATGTATTTTTCATAGCGAACATCCCAATAGTCTCAATGGAGTCCGGCCTAGAAGACCGGAACAATTTTCGAAACCGGGCGGCATTTAGCCGCCCGGTAAGTCTCAATGGAGTCCGGCCTAGAAGACCGGAACAATCTAGTCAGACCCATATTCACGACTTATCTTTAGTACGTCTCAATGGAGTCCGGCCTAGAAGACCGGAACAATGAGCAACTATGATCGGCCATCTGTACCAGGAGCATGGTCTCAATGGAGTCCGGCCTAGAAGACCGGAACAATCGCCGACGACCCGCGGGATAGCGACGGACCCGGAGTGGATGTCTCAATGGAGTCCGGCCTAGAAGACCGGAACAATGAGTCGATTAGATGCTCTGCCAACATGGTGTCCCATGGTCTCAATGGAGTCCGGCCTAGAAGACCGGAACAATTGGAAACGGAGTGGATAGATGCTGAAGAACACGAATAGTCTCAATGGAGTCCGGCCTAGAAGACCGGAACAATAGGGGCCAAGGAGCTTCGGTCCGAGCTTCAGCGCCAGGTCTCAATGGAGTCCGGCCTAGAAGACCGGAACAATCCATGCCCTTCTTGACCCAGCCCGTGAGCTTGTCCGTCTCAATGGAGTCCGGCCTAGAAGACCGGAACAATGGGAGGTGACTTACATGCTGCCTCTCGCTATCGATACTGTCTCAATGGAGTCCGGCCTAGAAGACCGGAACAATGCGACCATATCGATGTCGCGCTTGCCCGCTACCTGGGGTCTCAATGGAGTCCGGCCTAGAAGACCGGAACAATACAGTCCATACTTGAGTTCATTGTCCACGTCTTCACCGTCTCAATGGAGTCCGGCCTAGAAGACCGGAACAATCGCAGTTGTAGGTGTGAGTGGCTCGTGGGAAACCCCCGTCTCAATGGAGTCCGGCCTAGAAGACCGGAACAATTGTGCTTCCTTGGGGGCGTTGGCCTTGGCGCATATGTCTCAATGGAGTCCGGCCTAGAAGACCGGAACAATTCATCAGTCACGGACCAGCAACCGCGCTCAGAGTTCCGCGTCTCAATGGAGTCCGGCCTAGAAGACCGGAACAATCATAATGTTCATTCACGGTCGTTTTGTTAATTACGGGTCTCAATGGAGTCCGGCCTAGAAGACCGGAACAATCTGCCCTAAAGGTTCAAAACTACGACAACATGATGAAGTCTCAATGGAGTCCGGCCTAGAAGACCGGAACAATATTCAGCTTCGGTCTTTACCTTGACATCGGGATCGAGTCTCAATGGAGTCCGGCCTAGAAGACCGGAACAATCTCAACAAAGGTCCGCATGAATACACGCCGTTGCTGATTGTCTCAATGGAGTCCGGCCTAGAAGACCGGAACAATACGAATGGAACTGGAAAATCAATCTGTCAATCGCAGTGTCTCAATGGAGTCCGGCCTAGAAGACCGGAACAATATGAATGGTTTGCCGAATCGAATGAACGGAGCTATGTGGGTCTCAATGGAGTCCGGCCTAGAAGACCGGAACAATTCACGGCCATTGTTGTCATAATTATCAATAGCGGCAATTCGTCTCAATGGAGTCCGGCCTAGAAGACCGGAACAATTTGGCGGAATGCTGATGACATAGGTGCGATTGATATTGTCTCAATGGAGTCCGGCCTAGAAGACCGGAACAATCGACCACGGCTTCGCCGAGCCGTGAGAGGGCGGCCTTGTCTCAATGGAGTCCGGCCTAGAAGACCGGAACAATATCCCGAGTGCGTTACCGCCTATGAGGACTTCGGAGGTCTCAATGGAGTCCGGCCTAGAAGACCGGAACAATCGATTTTTGACGAATCGTACCGGGGTCAACTTGTTGAGTCTCAATGGAGTCCGGCCTAGAAGACCGGAACAATAGCTCGCCTCGGAAGGCCACCTTGGCTAGGAACTTTACCAGCGCCTGCGAGCGCTCCGCGTCGCGGGGTCCAATATAGCCACTCTGTTGAGTTGTCATGGAGTAAAACACCTAGTCAAACCCCTTCGAGCGCTCCCCGGGGGAGGCGACATGACCGGAGGTCTCGCAGCGGCTCACACCACCACGGGCCCCTCGTCAGGCAACTTGCGCGGTACCCCAAGCATACGGATGTCGGCGTCTTGCGGGGCACCGAGGTCGATCACCACCACCGAGTCGTAGGCGAGTGCGACAACATCACGGATGTCCCGTTCCCACATAGCGAGTTCGGCCTTGCTCAGGTCACACACGAACACCGAGTACTGGAGCCACTTCCCATAGCCCTTCATGACGTTGAAGGTGGCTCGCAGCCGCTTGGGATCCGATATGTCATAGGAGATGAGATATCTTCGTCGAGCCATGGGTCACCTCGTCATCAATGGAGTGTAGGAATCCAGCTCCCCCGTGAAGGAAGCCGCGAGCACCCGCGCCTGAAGGTCCAGCACCCTCCGGTACGACACCTGATAGCCGAACAAGGGATGTTTCAGCTCCATTTCGAGCCGGCGTTCGTGTGCCTGGATGACGGAGCGTCGCCCATCCGCGGTCAGTGCCACCCCGAGATGTCCCCGCATGAAGCTTTTCTCGTTGATTTCGCCGTTGTTGATGCATTGCAATGCGACGGACTCCGCCACGAGGGCGCGGAACTCCTCGGCCAAGTCGAGGGCAAGGGCGGGTCTGCCGTAGCGGGGCTGGTGCAGCACCCCGAGGAAGGGATCCAGCCCCACCCCGGTCAGCACCGCGACGAGGTCCTTCGTCAACAGGCTGTAGCAGAACCCGAGCACCGCGTTGACGGGATCGGGTGGCGGACGTCGCGCCCTGCCGTGTGCCTGGAACTCAGCCGCGACCTCAAGTCGGGGAGACAGCAGCTTGTGGAACTGCCCGAAATACAGTCGCGCCGCCGTGCCCTCGATCCCAAGCAACGTCTCCAAGGAAGCGGCGGATTCAGTTTTCACCTCCAGTTCCTTGAGCTGCTCCAGAACCGAATCATCCAGCGGCGCCTTCGCGTTGCGGCGCAGCAGCACCCGCTGGTTGTGGATCTTTCCCCGAATCATCTGCTGCGCGAACCGCAGGCCGTGGACGCTCGCCAGCACCTGACGTCGCCTGAGCGTCACGTGACCGTTCATCGGCCCCTGCGACCATCCGTCGAGCCAGCCCCCGTAGCTGAGCCAGATCACCACCACGCCCCTGCGCCACAAAGCCCTGAGCGCCTGGGTGGTGATCTGCACGTTTCCAACCACGCACACCTGGGAGACGTCGAGGAGTCGACGCTCGGCCACCGTCTCACCCTTGACCGCCACCAGCAGGCGGCCACCGGATACCTTCACCGACGCCCCCTGCGTGTTCACATACACGGGTCTGGCGTCGGGATTCCTGACGATGATCCGACGCGGCTGCTCACCGGAACGTTCGAGCAGATAGTTCGTCTCATCGGGCATGCACAGCGGTGCCAGCGAGCAGCGGAGGCAGCGCGGGTCATTCAGCAGCGGCGGGGGTGGAAGTTCCTGCGCGGCCACCTTCCGTGCCAGCGCCACCAGCTCCCGAACCTCCGTCTCCGCGTCCTGCCCCACCTCGATCGAGACCCTGTGATGCGATCCCAGATAGGAAATGTCGGCGCGGTTCACCGAATACCCGGCGCGTCGCAGCAGCACCGCTTGGGTCAGGACCTGCACCCGGTCGGCAGGCCACATTCCGCCGTCCTTGGGACCGG
>ERZ772827.958-NODE-958-length-15110-cov-3.277649_pt1 | contig 15110 bp, 13 predicted proteins | sample MGYA00580850_ERZ772827 | MGnify/ENA primary metagenome ERZ772827 (study PRJEB29015, sample SAMEA2737950) | human oral metagenome | biome: human oral; feature: human-associated habitat; material: dental | place: China | collected 2145 ...
CCAAAGAAGATCCAAACACAGCGAAAGAATCCAGTTTTGACTTTACCAAATTTCAAAAAGAGTTTTATTGGGAGTCTCCCCTACCCCTCCTTACCACAACTCAAGATTTTGAGCAAGTAAAGCATTTATTTTATTATAAGATCCCGTTCTGGGACAATCTCTCACCCGATTTCCTCAGTCCGCCTGCATAAGTATTTCATTACCTTATCAATTTTGATTCAAAAAAATTTAAATTATTAATTACTATTAAAACCCAAAAAAATGAAATACTTAAAATTTTTATGCCTAATGATTTTGGCATTCAACCTCTCTTGTACAACAGATAGAACTGATTTTGATAACAACCCAAGAGGAAGAGACAGAACTACAATGATGCCTGTACTTACCTTTACAAATGGAGAACATCAGATTGTTATGCAGACTCCTGGTGGGAAATTCTTTAGCGGATACAATTCCCTTATGGTAGAAGTATTTGATGCAAACTCAAAGCAGAAAATACATGTTCACTCCTTCAAATTTTTACCAATTCAGACAAATACTAATAATGGGCTTTCTAGCTCTTGTCCACACCTTTATGAATTAGAGTTTAAGTCTGATAAAAAGGCTTTTGAAGGCTTTGCGGTATTCAACAACCCAAATGATGCTATAGAATATGAAATTGATGCCAATGGAAATGTAAGAGCAAAACTGAAAAACACTATTAAAAACTGGTCTCTCTACCTCTCCTATACTGTAAAAGGGGTAGATTATCAAGTGAAAAAAGATGTAGATGTGAGCAGTCTTCCATTGGAATATCTCAATAGAAACTTCACTGAGTTTATGGGTAATGATGGTGAGAAATATACCCTTGCCCTTGTAGAACCACAAACTCCTGGAGTTAAAGAAAACCCTCTAACAGCTGGTCTGTACAAATATATCAAGCCTGCAAACGGAGCATTTGAGCATAAAATTGACAATGACAAACCAGACCCAAGTCTTTTCTCATATACCACAGTAGATGGTGCTACTTTGGAACTCGACCCGAGGATGCCAGACCCATCTATGGGCAATCACTCTTCACCGAATAACAAGCACCTTACTCAACAGGCTGATAAAATGTATCACGGAGTGGTGAACTATACAATGACAGGGCTTTGGACGCTCAACTTCATCTTCAAAGATAAGAATGGCACCGTTATAAAAGGAACAAAAGTGCCACACCACCACACTCCAAATGTATGGGGCAAGAAAAGTGAATTGTTTATAGATATCATTTTCTAAAAAAACAGATTATAATCATCCTCTATGAAGAAACTTATCCTCCCACTATGCCTTATTGGCATTGGGATTAATGCACAAAAAGTTAAAAAAGATAGTATAAAACAAATAAAAGGCGTAACGCTAACCACCTTTGCAAAGAAAAAGATACAAAATGATGTAAAACTCAACTGCTCGGTAGACGAGTACTTGGCATCATCGGATAATATTAGCTTTGTGAAAAGAGGAGCCTACGCCTGGGAGCCTCTCCTCAATAATATGAACAGCGAAAGACAAGTGGTAACCATTGATGGTATGCACATCTTCGGAGCGTGTACCGACAAGATGGATCCCATTACCTCCTATGTAGAGACAAACAACCTTTCCAAGATAGACATACAGTCTGGTCAGGAAGGTGGTCTGCACGGCTCTACCATCGCTGGCGCAATAGACCTCAAACGAAGGAGATTTTCTTTCTCTACTACTGAAAAATTCGGTGGTTCTTATCAAACAGGTGCTGAGCTGAACAACTTCCAGTTTTTTAACCTTGGAGATGTGTACTATACCACCCCAGGATTTGTTGTAGATGGAAGTGTTTCCTATCGTACTGCAAGTAATTATAAAGCAGGAGGTGGAGAGGAAGTACTCCATTCTCAATACAATAAGTTTAATACCTCTGTAGGCTTGGGCTTTAAGACCAGTCCTCTCTCTGCAGTAAAGGTAGATGCTATCTTTGACTTGGCAAAAGATGTGGGCTACCCCGCTCTCCCTATGGATGTATGGCTTGCAAGGGCGCTCATCACCTCTGCATCTTATAAACAATTATTCGAGGATAAGATGATAAAAGTTTGGGACACCAAGTTCTATTTTAATGCGATAGAACATTATATGGATGATACCAAACGCCCAAACAACCCAGTGCATATGGATATGCCAGGATGGAGCACCACTTATGGACTTCTTTCCAAACTGGTAATAAAGGAGCGTAAGTTTGCTTCCGAGATACAGATTAATGGCTATCAAAATGAATCTACAGCAGAGATGACGATGTATCCAAAAGCCTATGGACTCCCTCTGATGTTTGCCTATACCTGGCCCGTAGTTACTACAAACTATGCCGGGCTATCAGTAAGCAATCAATGGGATATAAGTGAGAGAAGCTCTATTAATTTTGGAGGCTCTGCCAGCCTTCACCACAACCGAGCGAAGTATATGGATTTCGCTTGGATATTCCACCCTGGAGCTCCTCAGGAGACTACAAGGTTCCTCCCGAGCCTTTATGGTTCGTATAAAGTGGACTTCTCACCTGTTAGTTTCAGTTTCGGATTGGGCTACGGGCACAGAGCACCTTCCGTCTCCGAAGGCTATGGCTACTATATCTACAACAGTTTTGATAGATACGACTATATCGGTAATCCTAACCTGAAAAATGAAATCTCCCACGAAGCCAACTTCCTCGCGAGCTTCAAAGGTGGTAAGTTTAGTGCAGAAGCAAAAGCCAATTTCTTCTATATTAAGAATTATATCATCGGTAAGATTTTGAATATCGGTTATCCAATGAATATTCTGTCGGTAGGAGTAAAAGGCTATACGGGATTAGAACATGCTAAAATCTTTAATGCTTCGCTGGATATGAAGTATACCTTCTCCGATAACTGGAATTGGAAAGGTATGCTGACCTATGCAAAAGGAGAGGATTTTAATGGTGGCAATCTACCGTTTATTCGTCCGCTAAGCTATCAGACGAGCCTTAGGTTTAATAATGATAAGTTTTCTGTGCAGGCTTCTGTAAATGGAGATTTTGAGCAGACCGCATTCAGTGCCGAGTATGGAGAGGATAAAACTCCTGCCTACATCGTCTATAACCTGTCGGCTGATTATACCCTGCCTATCGGAAGAAGGAACCTTCAATTGCAGGTGGGTGCCGAGAACTTATTAGATACCCATTATAGCACCTATGCCGACTGGGGGAATATCCCTCGTATGGGGCGTAATATATTCTTAGGTGCGAAAGTGAGTTTTTAAAACTTCATAGAGCAATAAAAAAGAAGCCTCCCTTTTGGGGGCTTTTTTTATAATTTTCATCTATAAGGAAGGTTCCATATAAGGTCTATTGCTGCATAATGTACTCCGTACTTAGCCTTAGGATTATTTCGCACTTGGTTGTTCATATAGCCAATATCCAGTGTGAGCGCAGCGCTTGGGATATCAAATGAATAGAAAAAGGTATATCGGGTTTCCTTATACTGAAAAGGCGACCAATAAGACGGCTCAGCAGAGATTTTATACCCTGTACCGAAAAATGCTTCCGCCCCAAAATGAAGTTTCTGATTATTTTTTGAAGACAGTGCATAGGTAAGCTGAGCCTTTACTCGAGTTCTCAGTTGCAAGGTTTCATCTGCATTATTAAAATCTGCATCATAGAATTTCCTCACTTCCTGCCTTAGCGTATTTTTCCATTTCCATCGGTGGTTAAATGGCTTTAAAGTATAACTGTAACGAGCATAAATCTTAAACTCCTGCCTCACACCCTCTTTATTATAAGGTGCTTCATCTGAATATTCATTCTTTCTACTGTAACTAACAGCATAAGTGTATTGCTGGTTAGGTGCAAAATCTCTATACATCTCATAATTGAGAATCAGGATTGAGTTTTTAGAAAAGGGATTATCATTATTGGGTTCGCTTGTATTCCCCACTCCGATGTAGGCAAGTGATTTTTTCGTTCCCTCCTCGTTCAGCTGCTTCTTTATTCCCAATGCAGACCAGCTCCCTACATTCGTATCCCTTCCCAACCCAGGTGGACTGATTTGCGCCTTAACAATAATAAAAGCAAGGCTCCCTAAAAGATTAGTAAACACTCTTTTCATACTTATATAATTAGTACTCCATATACACAACTAAAAAAAAGCCCTACAATTCCTTGTAAGGCTTTAATTTCTAAAAGTGAGCGCGAAAGGATTCGAACCTTTGACCGTCTGCTTAGAAGGCAGATGCTCTATCCAGCTGAGCTACGCACCCTTCATTTTGTTATGAGTAATAAGCAAAAACTCCCGAGGGGAAGTTTATTTGTCGGGGTGGCAGGATTCGAACCTGCGACCTCCTGGTCCCAAACCAGGCGCGATGACCGGACTACGCTACACCCCGTTTTCTGTGCGGAGGGTAAGGGATTCGAACCCTTGCGACCCTTTCGGGTCGACAGTTTAGCAAACTGCTCCGTTAACCACTCCGGCAACCCTCCTTGCAATACTTTTTAAGACCGTCTGTTCCTTAATTGCGAGTGCAAATATATAAGAGTTTTTATTATCTGCCAAATTTTTGGGGAAGTTTTTTTTCGTACTTTTGAACCCTAATTTTAACAAAATGATAAAATCAAAATATAATTTATTATTTATCACTTCATTAATGATAAGTGCAGTTTCTTGCTCAACTCAGAATAAAACCCATAAAAAACCTACTCCACACACACCAAATACACATACTACCGCTACAGAACACAAAAAACCTGAGATTACCCATATTAGGAATTATGATTTTTTCCCTCAAAATATTGCAGATTCTTCCAAGAATAATAATACAGCGAGCTACGGTTCCATAGTCTCTGCAAAGCCTGCTGGCTATAAAGTAACCAAAGATTACTTCCCTTCTATGGGTCAGAATTTCAGACAGAGATTTCTTATTCTTCATTATACCGCATTAGATAATGAAAAATCTGCAATGGTTCTTACCCAGCAGTCGGTAAGTTCTCACTACCTTGTAAATGATACTAATGACAATGAAATTTATCAGTTGGTCGATGAAAATAAAAGAGCTTTCCACGCAGGTATTAGTCATTGGAGAGGCTTTGAGCAGCTTAATGACAACTCGATAGGTATAGAAATAGTAAATAAAGGTTATACCACAGTAGAGGGTAAGAAAGTTTTTGTAGATTATCCTGAATGGCAATTCAGAAAAGTCGCTGCTCTGGCTAAGGATATCGTTACAAGATATCAAATGCCCCCTACCAATGTACTCGGGCACTCAGATATAGCTCCTACAAGAAAGCAAGACCCTGGTCCTACCTTCCCTTGGAAAAGGCTCTATAATGAATATCAAATAGGGATGTGGTATGACGATGCCACTAAGCAATACTTCATCAGCCAGATGACTCCAGAGGAATTCGAAGTACAGCTATCAAGCGCTCCTTTTATATTTAATTATCAAACAATGCTAAAAAATTTCGGCTACAAAATAGAGCTTTCAGGAGCTAATGATACCACTACACAAAAGGTTGTAGAGGCTTTTCAATATCATTTCCGACCAGAAAAATGCGATGGAATAATGGATATAGAAACCTATGCAATACTTCGAGCTCTGCTTCAAAAATATCCTAAATAAGATGATGATGACGGAAATAGAAGTTTTAAAACAGATTATAGAGAAGAGGAAAAGCATTTTTCCAAAAGATTATACCGATAAAGATATCCCTGCACAGGTAGTGGAAGATATCGTCTCCACTGCAAAACTTGCTCCTAATCATAAACGGACAAAACCTTGGAAATTTAAAGTTCTCCGAGGTGAGGAAAAGAAAAAGTTAGGCAAAGAACTCCAAAAGATTTATAAGGATACCGTGCCGCCCAATATGTTCTTAGATAAAAAATATCAGGATATAGGCTTTAAGATAGAAAAAGCGAATGCCGTCGTAGCTTTAATCTGCGAATTCAGTGTAATCGTACCTGAATGGGAGGAAATCGCAGCCGTAGCAATGGCAGTCCAAAATATGTATCTGATGTGTACCGCTTATAACTTGGGCTGCTATTGGAGCTCCCCTGCGTATGTAAATCAGGTAAAGGAAAGTTTCCAAATTGGTGAGAGCCAAAAGTGTTTAGGACTATTCTACATAGGGAGTGTGGATTAGTATAAAATAAAAACCCCGCAGGACGCGGGGTAAAAACTAATAACCATGAAAACTCAAATTAAACATGAGAATCGCTTTCCTTAGTAACAAACCCCGTGCCAAAAACAGTCTGTCAGAAAACAAAAAGCCCTAGCATATAAAACTTTTTTGATTATTTTTGCCCCGAAAAATATGATTTATGTCAGATATTACATTTACAATGATTAAACCCGATGCGGTTCAAGATGGGCATATCGGTGCTATTTTATCAAAAATCACTGAGGCAGGCTTTAAGATAAAAGCATTAAAACTCACTCAACTTACAGTAGATGACGCTAAAAAGTTCTATGCCATACACTCTGAAAGACCATTCTTCGGAGAGCTTGTTGAGTTTATGAGTAGCGGACCCATAGTAGCAGCAGTCTTGGAAAAAGAAAATGCAGTGGAAGATTTCAGAAAGCTGATAGGTGCTACCAACCCTGCCGAAGCTGCTGAGGGAACAATCAGAAAACGGTTTGCAAGAAGCGTAGGAGAGAATGCAGTACACGGTTCGGATTCCGATGAGAATGCTTTAATAGAAGCACAATTCCACTTCTCTGGCAGAGAGATTTTCTAAGAGATGATTAAGAAAAAGCAAAGGGACTTCAAATGAAGTCCCTTTTTTATTTGAATATTTATATTCTTATTTAAGTGCAGCAATTGCAGCATCATAATTCGGCTCATCGGTAAGCTCTGCTACAAGTTCGGTATAGATGATTTTATGAGTTTCATCTGTAACCACCACAGCACGGCTAAGAAGACCTTTTAATGGAGTATCGGTAAGGACTACCCCCAGCCTGTCGCCATAATCAGATCTAAAGTCTGACAAATTGTCTATATTATCCAATCCTTCAGCAGCGCAGAATCTGCTCATTGCAAAAGGGAGATCTCTTGCTACATTAATCACCACTGTATTTTCAAGGTTGGTAGCCTCTACATTAAACTTTCTTGCAGATGCCTGGCACACACCAGTATCTATACTTGGGAAGATATTAAGGACTAATCTTTTCCCTTTAAAATCTGCCAAAGACTTCTCAGAGAGGTCTTGTGCTACGAGTTTAAAATCTGCCAGTGCTGTTCCCACTGCTGGAAGCTCCCCTGAGGTATGAGCTTCATTTCCTTTAAATGTAATTGTTGCCATATTTTTTAATAATATTGGTTAAAACAGTTCAAAGGTAATTAAAAAAAGCTGATAATATTCATAGAAAAAAACTATACCTGCTATAAACCTCCGTAACCACTTTTCAATTTCCCCCTCTACAGCTTACTGCCTGTAAAAAAAAACGAATCGTTCCGCTATCAAAGATAGCGGGACGATTCTATGTCAATTCCAATTTAACTTTATTTATTGGTAGAGGTTCTCCCTGTTACGGTTTCTTCCTTGCCTTTACCCCTAAGGGTGTCATAAGCAATAGCCGAAGCTACGAAGATGGAAGAATATGCCCCAAAGGCAATACCGAGAAGGAGAGCGAAGATAAAGCCTCGAAGATTCTCACCACCGAAAATAAAGATGGAGAGCAATACGAGGAGGGTGGTTATCGTGGTATTGAAAGTTCTCCCCAGCGTGCTGGAAATAGAATCATCAAAGAGACCTGCCAGCGTAAGGGCTTTTTTCTCACGAAGGTACTCACGGATACGGTCAAAGATAATCACGGTATCATTGAGCGAGTAACCAATTACGGTGAGTATTGCGGCTATAAAGTCTTGGTTGATTTCCATATTAAACGGCATTATGGTGTAGAAGAGCGAGTATGCTCCAAGCACGATAATAGCATCGTGAAGGAGTGATGCCACTGCACCGAGAGAGAATTGCCATTTATTAAACCTGATGAGGATGTAAAGGAAGATTGCAGCTAATGATACAACCACTGCCAGCGTACCACCGAGTTTAATATCTTCGGCTACGGAAGGACCTACCTTAGCAGAAGACACGATACCAAACTGAGACTCATCCGAAGATTTAAAGGACTCCAAAGTAGCCTCTTTCGGAAGGAAAGGCTTCAAGCCTTCGAAGAGCTTTTGCTCGATCTCTTGGTCGGTTTCTAGAGATTCATCATCTATCTTATAATCGGTTGTTATTTTAAGCTGTGTATCATTACCGAAAGTCTTTATGTCTACGGTATTATTCTTACCATCTTCGGTTTTGAAAAGCGGAGCAAGGGCAGTTTTAGCCTCATCGAGATTGGCTTTCTTTTCAAGTTTCACTACATAGTTTCTACCTCCTTCAAAATCTACCCCGAACTTAAATCCATTAATAGCGATAGATGCAAGGCAGATAACGGTAAGGATAGTAGAGAAGATATACGCATATTTCCTCTTACCGATAAAGTCTATCCAAGTGTTTCTAAACAGGTTTTTAGTAGGAGCCGTCCATACCGAAAGAGGTTTTCCTTTCTCCAGCCTGTTGAATATCATCACCCTTGCAAGACCGATATTGGTAAAGAATGTCATCACAATACCGATAATCAAGGTAACAGCAAAGCCTTTAATAGGCCCCGTACCGAAAATATAGAGTACGATAGCCGTAAGAATAGTAGTAAGGTGACCATCAAAAATAGCCCAGAAAGCGTGTTTAAAGCCATCTTTATAAGCTTGAAGGATGTTTTTCCCTGTAAAAAGCTCTTCTTTTGTTCTTTCATAAATAATGACATTGGTATCCACTGCCACTGCCATTGAGAGTACGATACCCGCAATACCTGGCAGGGTAAGGGTAAAGTCCCCGGAATCCATTATACCGAATATGTAGAAGAGGTTAAATACCATTGCAATTACAGCATATACCCCTGCCCCACCATAGTAGAAGATGATATAGACAATCATCACCACAAATGCAATGAGGAAGGATACAAGACCTGCATTAATAGATTCTTGCCCAAGTGAAGGACCTACTACATCTGCCTGTACTACTTTAGCACCTGCCGGGAGCTTACCTGCACCGAGTACATTCACCAAATCCTGAGCTTCGTCTTGAGTAAAGCTACCCGAGATTTGAGTTCTACCATTAGGGATAACACTCTGAACCGTAGGTGCCGTATATACGCTGTTATCCAAAGTTACAGCAACTGGTTTTTTGAGATTTTTCTCCGTCATTGTTTTCCAGTCTTTTGCTCCTTTGGAGTCCATCTGCATATCTACTACTATCCTACCAATCTGGTCATAAGAGATATTTGCAGACTCTACGGCACCGTCTACTGGTGCTTTTTGGTTGATATTCCCTTTTATAGCATAAAGTGTAAGATGGTCTGGCGATTCAGACTCTGGCTTATACCCCCACATAAACTGTGTATATCTAAGGTTAGCAGGTCTGAGTTTAATAGCCACTTCGCTGTTAAGGAGTTTATTTACAGCTGCGGTATCCGATAATTTTACATTCGCAATTCCATTGGAATACAATCGCTGAGAAAAGAGTACTTTTTCTAAGTTGATATTTTTATCTACACCTATGGAATCTCCTTTTGTAGAAACGGCAGCTTGTAACTGCTGTATGTATGGAGCAACTTCCTCCCCGAGCTGTACTTCCCAGAATTGGAGTTTAGCAGATGATTGGAGCATTTTCTTTACTCTATCTATATCTTTTACCCCAGGCATTTCCACAGAAATCCTACCTGTACCTGGCACTCTCTGTACATTCGGCTGTACAGAAGCATTCATCTTCTCGATACGGGTACGGATAACTTCAAAGGCAGTACCTACCGACTGATCTATTCTTGTTTTTACGATTTTCTTTACCTGCTCATCAGTGGTATTGTACTTTACAGCAGGCAGGTTTATATTCCCAAATACTTCTGGGTCTGCGAGTTTAAGGTTCGCTTGTTTTTCCTGATTTACTTTATCAAACTGCTCAAAAAAGAGATCTATATATGCCTTAGCAGAGCTTTTAGAGACTTTGTCTGTTCTGTTAAGCGCCTCTATTACCACTGGGTTTGCGGTGTAATTGGTAAGGTCATTTACTAAATCTCTCTGATTGATTTCCAAAAGAACATTGATACCACCTTTAAGGTCAAGACCGAGTTTCATCTCTTTTTCCTTCGCTTTGGAGTAGTAAAGTTTCGTGTAGTAAAGGTCTAAGGTATCCTCTTTAATTCTTTTAATTTCCTTCTCATTGCCCTTTGCAGCGGCTATTTTTTCCTCAGTTCTCGCAACATACCAAGTTGGTAACAGTTCATTGAGGCAAATAAGCCCTAATACAATGGCAATGGTAACGATAAGTCCTTTTCCTTGCATTTTAATACAACATTAATTTTAACAGTCGGCAAATATAATCATTTTCTTTAAAGCAAATGGGGTTCAAGTAGATTAATTAAGCTAAAAATCATAAAAAAAATCCCCACTTACTGAGTGGAGATTATTATAATTATCATTTTTTATTCCCTTACCAGTGGCATTGTGGAGCATCTCAAGAGACCGCCCATTTTAGAGATTTCCCTGTAGGGTATTTCCTCTACGCTAAGGTTCCAAACCTCTCTAAGATGATTATTCATACGCGTAAAAGCAGAGTCTGAAACCACAACTTCTGGTGAAATAGAGAAGATATTCGGGTTCATAGCAAACATCTCTTCATCCGTAACCTGGAAGCAATTTTCCTCACCAAAAATATCCAATATCAAGTGAAAATCATCCTCATCTACAAAGCCATTAGGATATACAATACACTTATCTTCACCCACAGGATTAAAGGTACAATCCAAATGCAAAATCCCCTTATACGGCTCTTTATCATTCTTTTTTAGGTCAAAATCTATTATTCTTTTCTTTGGGAAAAACTCTTTCAGAATATCAATCGCATATTCATTGGTTCGTGCAGTTTTAAAATTCCTGTAGTCCTCACTATAGCAAGTTCCTACAAAAATAAAATCATTCCACACAATCACATCTCCACCCTCTATATGCGCTCTTTCTGGGAGGTTGATAAGGCTTCTCCAATCTATCTTTTCAAAGATTTTAGAGTATGCCTGTTGCTCATTTGCCCTATCGGAAATCAGATTAGAAATAATCATCTTATCCTCTATCACGAAAGCTACATCCCGTGCAAAAACCTGGTTATAATCCTCTATCACATCGGGTCTAAGAACTTCTACACCATATTTTTTAAGGATGTTTTCAAAAATACTCATTTCATCCACAATATCTTTCTCTGTAGGATAGATATTATGCAGAATGGTGTGGTAAGATTTCGCATCATAGCTCTCTTCCAGCGTGGGAATGGCTCCCATAGAAGCGGGCTGACCCAGCACTACCGACCTTAAACGCCCCGTTTCGTTCTTGATATTAAGTTTCATAAAAAATCTACTTGTGCCAAAAGTAGAGAAATTCAAAAAAATACACAAATACAGCTACTCAATATCCATATTAAAAGTATCTTATGGACAATGCCCTCGGCTGGCAATAGCATAAAAAATAAGAGCCAGTATTAAAAAATACTGGCTCCTTATTTATGAAAAAAACTATTAAAAATTCTTACTGATTAGCGCGCTTCAATAGGGATGTACTCTCTTTTTGGAGCACCTTGGTATACTTGTCTTGGTCTTCCAATTGGGTCGCCTTTCAGCCTCATTTCTTTCCATTGAGAGATCCATCCTGGTAATCTTCCGAGGGCAAACATTACCGTAAACATTTCCGTAGGTATGCCCAGTGCTCGGTAGATAATTCCAGAGTAGAAATCCACATTCGGATAGAGTTTTCTCTCTACAAAGTACTCATCTTCCAGCGCTACTTTTTCGAGTTGCATAGCAATGTCTAGTGCTTTATCGTGGAGGCCTAATTTATCCAATATATCGTGAGCAGATTTCTTAATGATTTTTGCTCTCGGGTCAAAGTTCTTATACACCCTATGACCAAAGCCCATCAGCCTAAATTTATCGTCTTTATCTTTTGCTTTTGCTACGAATTTCGCTACATCTCCGCCGTCTTTTTCTATCATTTCGAGCATCTCAATTACCGCTTGATTAGCTCCTCCGTGCAGAGGCCCCCAAAGCGCAGACACCCCTGCAGAGATAGAAGCAAACAATCCTGTATGCGCAGAACCTACCATTCTCACAGTAGAAGTAGAGCAGTTTTGCTCGTGATCTGCGTGGAGGATGAGCAGCTTATCCAAAGCATTTACAATAACTGGGTCGCTCTCAAACTCTTCATTTGGCAGTCGGAACATCATTCGGTAGAAGTTCTCTACATAGTCTAATGAATTATCTCCGTGATTGAGCGGAAGCCCTTTGGTCTTTCTATAAGTCCAAGCAGCGAGGTGGGCAAATTTCGCAATAAGCATCTCTGCAGCATGGTCAAGATCCTCCTTAGACTGAACATTTACCGCCCTTGGGTTGAATGCCGTAAGCGAAGATGTAAGCGTAGAAAGTACCCCCATAGGGTGCGCAGAACGAGGGAAAGCATCCAGCACTTTCTTCATTTCCTCTGCCACATAGTTATATACTTTAATACTTTTATTGAATTTATCAAACTCCGCCTGCGTAGGAAGCTCTCCGTGAAGCAAAAGATACATTACCTCTGTAAAGTTTGACTTTTCGGCAACTTGCTCAATAGGATACCCCCTATAATAGAGCTCTCCATTATCCCCATCCAAATAAGTAACTTGGCTAATTGTAGCTCCCGTATTCTTATATCCTAAATCAAGAGTAATGAGCCCCGTATCACTTCTAAGTTTAGAGATATCTATACCTCTATCACCAATTACACTGTCTATGATAGGATACTCAAACGATTTTCCATCATAGCTTAATACAACTTTATTTTCTGACATATCTTAAAATTTTTCGTTAAATGTAAGAGTATTTTCACAAACAGCAAAATTATTTTTTTAAATAAAATATAAAAAAGCATAAAATTCAATAGAATCTTATGCTTTTACAAACAAAATATCTAATATGAAAATCACTTTCTTCTTAGAGCAACTTCATACCTTTTGCTCACCTCTTTCCAATTGATGATATCCCAGATGGCAGCAAGATAATCATTCCTCTTGTTTTGATATTTCAGATAGTAAGCATGCTCCCATACATCAATCCCAAGAATAGGCGTACCCTTCACTTCCGCCACATCCATAAGAGGATTATCCTGATTAGGAGTAGAGCTTACTACAAGTTTTCCATCTTTGGTCACCACAAGCCATGCCCAGCCAGAACCAAATCTCGTAGCACCTGCTTTGCTTAGCTCTTCTTTCAGCTTATCTATACTTCCAAAAGTCTTATCTATCGCTTTGCTTAGCTGTGCAGAGGGCTTTGTATTCTTCTCAGGAGTAAGAATCATCCAGAAAAGTTCGTGGTTATAATGCCCACCAGCATTATTTCTAATCCCTACATTCAAAGTGGAGACCTTAGACAAAATCTGAGGTAAAGATTCCTTTTCTAAAGGTGTACCTGCTATTGCCTTATTAAGATTGGCTACATAACCTGCTGCATGCTTTGTATAATGGATTTCCATCGTCTCGGCATCAATAGAGCCTTCGAGTGCATTATAAGCATATGGAAGCGGTGTTTGCTTAAACTGTGCAAAAATACTTTGTGCAAATAACAAAGTTCCAATTACTGTTAATTTAGTAATGTTCATAATTTAAAAATATCTATCTTTTTTATTTTACTGCATATTTTTCAGGGTCTTTCTTAAATTCTGCCTTACAATGAGCAGAGCAAAAACCATATACATCACCTTTATAATGAAGGGTATCTTTAAGGTGTTCAGCAGTTTTCATTTGGCAAATAGGATCTATTTCATTTACCACTTTTACATTCGTAAGATCTGGCTTTTTCTGATCACCCATTTCCTCAGTAGCCATATGTTCATGATGATGTTCCTCTGGCTGCTGCTTAGAGCAAGAAACAAATAGCATTGCTCCTGCCATTACTGATAAGTACGCTAAATTTTTCATATTGGTATTATTTATAAGTTTAAATATGACCCAAAAGTAAGACTTTTAAATTAATAAACAAGAAAATACATAAAAAAAGTAGCCCAAATAATTTGAGCTACTCTATTTTAATATTCAGAAAAAAATTATTCTGCAACAATCTTTCCTTTCATCATACTATAATGACCAGGGAAAGAGCAAAGGAACTCATAAGTTCCTGGTTCCAAGGTAAACTTAACAGTATCCTCTTCACCTCCACCAATGGTTTTAGTGTGTGCAATGATATCTGCATCTCCATCTGGGATATAATCAGTATCCTTAGCTTTCATTGCTTTTTCAGCAAATGCAGGGATATCTACACCTGGTTTTAGAAGAACGAAGTTGTGCCCCATTACTTCCTTAGGTTGCTTACCTGTGTGTTTTAGAGTTAGAGTAACTTCTTCACCAGCTTTTACTTTAAACTCTGTTTGAAGAAACTTCATATCATCTGTACTTTCAAGAAGTAAAGTGTTTGAAGTTTCTGGAGTAGCTGCTGCATCAGCAGAAGCATCTTCAGTTGCTGGAGCCGCCTCTTCAGTTGCTGGAGCTGTCTCCTCAGTTGAATCTTTTTTTTCTCCACCACAAGCGACTAATGCAGCAGAAAGGAAAAGTACTCCTAATAGTTGGATTGACTTTTTCATAGATGTTTAATTTAATTGATAATTTAGAAATAATAAATTTTACACTGCAAATCTAAATACAATATATTTAACCTCCAAAAAATAAATTCATTTTTTCGCTTACAATAATGCTTTAATGATAACCATTGCTGCTTTATCACTCGCTCCTTTTCCTCCTAATTTATTCTGTAATTCTTTATAATCCAAGAGTATTCTCTCTCTATTCTCGTATAAAACCTTGTGAAGTTCTCCTACTAAATTATCTGTGGTCAGCTCATCCTGAATTAATTCTTTTACCACTTCTTTATTCATAATTAAATTAACCAAAGAGATGTACTTTATGTTTCTAATGAGCCATTTTCCTATGTGGTAAGACACTTTACTGCCACGGTAGCACACTACTTCTGGAACATTCAGCAGAGCTGTCTCCAAAGTCGCCGTACCA
>ERZ772827.959-NODE-959-length-15104-cov-7.160476_pt1 | contig 15104 bp, 4 predicted proteins | sample MGYA00580850_ERZ772827 | MGnify/ENA primary metagenome ERZ772827 (study PRJEB29015, sample SAMEA2737950) | human oral metagenome | biome: human oral; feature: human-associated habitat; material: dental | place: China | collected 2145 ...
TGCGCGTGTCGATGCCGGCGGCCGCGAGGACCTCCAGGGCGGTGCGCCACGCGGGTTCGCTCAGGGCGTGCGTGTCACGGCCGATGAACAGCGGACCGTTGAAGCCCTGTGAGGCGCGGTATTCGATGATCGCCGCGGTGATGGCGATGATGTGTGCCTCGTTGAACTTGGAGTCTAGCGAGGAGCCGCGGTGTCCCGAAGTGCCGAACGCGACGCGCTGTCCGACATCGGTCGGGTCGGGGATGATGTCGTAGTAGGCGGAGATGACATCGTCGACGTTGATGAGGTCTTCTGGAAGGGCACGTGTGCCAGCTCGATCATGCATAGGGACAGTGTTGCACGTTACGCCCGCTTGTGGGTAATACCGTCCCACGGCGTGGACTAATGCCTTGTTTTCTCTTGTTCGAGGCCTCGGCTGGCCGTCTGGAAAAGGCCAGGTGAGAGCGCGCCGCGCCCCGGCCTCGTCCGTGGGGACAGAGGGGTGTATGCACGTATTCCCAAAAATGGCACCGAGCGACTATCCTATGAGATGTCGGTCACCGAAGACCGTGACTGTGTTGTCAGGAGGAACATCGTGGGATGGTTTGATTCCATCGAACATAACCGTTGGCTGAGCGGCCACATGCAGGCGCTCATTGAAGAGGCAGAAGGCGCGATCGTCGCGACTGGTTTCGCGCATCTCGACGCCGATGGAAAGCCCGACCCGACTCGATCGATCGACCTGGCCGTCACGGGTCGCATGGCCTACGTGTTCTCGCTCGGTGCGCTCATGGGCCTGCCCGGCACGCGCCGCTACGCCGACCATGCCGTCAAGGCGCTCACCAACTACTTCACCGACCCCGTCCACGGCGGCATGTGGTTCGCGATCAAGCCTGAACCTGACGCCGAGGGACGAGGCGTGCCCTGGGACGAGGACGCGCGCGTCAAGTCGCAGTACCACACGGTGTACGCGCTGCTGGGCGTGGCCGCCGCGACCGTCGCTAACCGTCCCGGTGCCCACGAGCTCCTCAACCGCATGCTCGAGGAGCAGAAGGAACTGTGGGCCGACGACTACGGCCTCGTGTGGGACCAGTACGACGAGGCATTCAACGAGCCCGTCCCCGTCCACACCCTCGGCACCCTCATCCACACGATCGAGGCCTACATGGCCGCGGCAGAGGCCACCACCGAGCCCGAATGGCTCGACCGCGCCGAGAAGATGACGGCCTTCGCGTACAAGGTTGCCTCCAAGAACGGATGGCGTGTCCCCGAGTTCTTCAACGAGAAGTGGGAAGCCGACCCCGAGGCGGGCAAGCTCCTCAACGACGGGCGCCGCTACTACGAGGGGTACGTGACCGGTCACTCGATGCAGCTCGCACGCTTCGCCCTGCAGGTGCGCGCGGGCCTGCGCTCGATGGGGTGGGACGTGCCCGACTACCTCCTCGAGATGGGGACCGAGCTCTTCGAGCGCGCCCGCGTCGACGGATGGCGCCGCACCGACGCCTGCCCCGGCTTCTCCACCGGCGTGGACGACGAGGGGGACCCGATCCCCGGCGAAGACGAGCACCAGCAGTGGGTTGTCTGCGAGGGCGTATGCGCCGCTGTCGCCGTGCGCCGCGCGATGCTGGACGACGGTGCTCGCGTCTCCGACGTCGAGCACTTCGAGCACTGCTACCGCTCCTTCGTCGACTACATCCACGACTACCTCATCAGCCAGCCCGGCCGCTGGGTGCGCCGCCTCGGCGCCCACAACGAGAACGTGCAGCCCGCCAAGTCCTCGCGCTGGGACGTCTACCACGCCATCCAGGCGACGCTGGCGATCCGCGTGCCGCTCTGGCCGCCGACAGCCCCCGCGATCTCGCGCGGCCTCCTCGACCACCCCGAGGAACCGGCCCCCGACAAGAAGTCCTGGAACTTCTTCGGCCTGCGCGGTTGACGCATCACGTGTCTGATGGGCTCGGGCCCGGGGATACGAGGGTCGCATCCCCGGGCCCAGTCCTGTAGGATGATCCGAGTCTGGAGGGCTGTCTGAGTGGCCGAAAGAGACGGTCTTGAAAACCGTTGTGTCAGCAATGGCACCGGGGGTTCGAATCCCTCGCCCTCCGCCGAGCCGGCCGCCTTCGGGCGTCGCGGCGGGCGCACGTTCGCGCTCGCGGCGAAAATGCCCTAAAGTAGTCGGCACTGGAGACGTCGCATAGTCCGGTCGAGTGCGCCTCCCTGCTAAGGAGGTAGGGGTGCATAGCCCCTCGCGGGTTCAAATCCCGCCGTCTCCGCGCGCAACCCCCGGGATTCCATCGGAATCCCGGGGGTTTTCGTTGCTTGTAGAGTGATTGTCACGGCCGTCATCAAGCGTCAGGGGTGGCACGAATAGCGGGACTGTTGGGCGACTTGTGACGCTGGTACTCGTCGCCTCCTGGGGGCGTGGAGCTGCGTCACTATGTGGTCTTCCCGTCGTGTGGAGCCCACCGAAGTTCCGTGACTCGATGATGGGGCGCTTGGGTGCGACAGGGAGCTCCGGTGTGACAGGGTAGGTGCCGTGCGCCGAGGAGTGGGTGTTGAGAAGGATCTGAAGAGGGTTTGGTCAACATTGAGGCACCCTCGTTGTGAACTGATGGACAGTGCACCGTTGTGTGTGGGGCGAGTGTTGCGTTGGTAGTTCATTGTTCCAGCAAGTAACAGATCGTTGTGTCGAGGCATGCGCCTGTCTTGACCCGATGGTCATTGTGCGTGCAGCTTCAGGTGATGGTGGAGTGACTACTGTTGGAATTTAGGGCAATTAAAATCAGAGCGCCGGCGATTATTCACAGGGGTGCTTCTAATTCTGACCGAGATGATAAGTGTCAAGCCTGAAAGTACTTTATAAAAGTGTTCTCGCAGACCGCATGGGTCAGATGGTAAAGCTCACATCAATCATTATCATTCAGAAATTACATGGATAACGTTATTCAGTATCCTAATGAGTGGTGCGCGTCGCTGACTGTCCATAGTTTTCGGTACAACGTCTCTGGTGTGATGCGCAAAGGGCTCAGACGAACAAAGAGGATAATATGCAACGCCTACGCCCCCTGCACTCGCGGCACTCCAACAGAGCTGCTCGCTATGCCATGCTGTACGCAGTGATCGTCCTGTCATTCTTGGCTGGCTTCCTGACTCCCCTGACGACACCGGCTTTTGCGGCGCAGCATGAAGCGACGCAGGAAGCCGACGCTGCTCAGGTCGCCTCCGATGGCGCCGATGCACCTGAAGGAACTGTCGTCGGAGACTCCGACGGGGCAGGCGCCCCGTCAGCGCAAGCAACAGCTGAGGAAGAAACGGCCGGGGACCCGGATGGAGATCAGAGCGGTGGTCAAACTGATGGGTCCGAGCAGCCGCGTGCCAGGTCACGTCGTTCAATAGAAGAGGCGCAGGACGCGGCGAATCTGACGATGACAATCGCCAATGATGCCGATCGAGTCAAGGTTCGCGACACGCAGATCACCACTGTTAACTTCGCGTGCTCATCGGTCAACGTGCCGTGTCGCGGCGGCGTCATCACCGTGGATATCCCAGCTCCCACAACACCCGACGGGCAGGTCCTGACGACCCGGATGGCTGCGAGCGTGGTGTCGGGGAATAACGTGCAGCGTCTGGTCCCCTCCTACCCCACCGCCGGATCCGGTCTGTACCGCCTCACCTTCTACATGAAAGAGCCCCTGGCTGCGGGCACTTCCGACCGGTTGCAGATCAACTGGTGGTACCCGAACAATGATGCCCCCGACGGGTCCACGGTCGATGTGACTGCCTCCTTCAGCGCGAATAACGCTGAATCTGTTGATGCGCGTGCAACCACCACATTGACGGCATCGTCGGATGTTGCCATCGAGAAAAAGAAGTTGGGTGCACCCCCTGCTTTCGGGTCGACGGCCTCCTACCAGCTGCGCTACGGATACCAACAGATTGATAACACCGATTCCAACTATGTCGGTATTCGCTGGAATGGATCGGCATACAACGGCAACCAAAACGGCATTGGTTTCGTTGAGCTGCAAAACATCAAGGTTGTCGACCCGTTGCCTGAAGGTGCGGAGTTTGTTTCTGCGACCGGTGGCGGCGTCTATGACTCGGCAACGCGTACGGTGACGTGGAGCTACGATTCCTGGAGTTGGCAAAACCCCATCCAAAACACGGTTGTCCTGAGATACCCGCAGGGAAGCTATGACATTAGTGATCAGGTGACCAATACGGCGACTATTACCGCTGAGCAGAAGAATAACCCCGCCGTCACCTACAGTAAGTCGTCTCAGGCAACCCACGGATTCGCTCCGTCGAATCCCCGTGGCAACATCTCTAAGCAGGGAGATGACTATAACGGGGCGTTCCGCAAGGGTACGTACCAGTGGCGTTTCGCCGTCAACAACTCAGGCAATACAACCCTGCACCAGGTGTGGGACGATACGTTGCCGTGCACCTGGAGCACGCAGGATGCGGCAGCAGGTAACTGTGACAAACCTTCCCTCGTCGGGCCCTACGACTTCTATATCTTCCGTCCTAACGGATCCGAAGACGGGTGGAACTGGGAGTACTGGACCAACACGGGCGAGCACGTGGTGCTCAACAACCAGACGGAAACGAAACGTGTGGAACTCCCGGAGGGGCAGTACATTACGCGCATCCGTATTGAATCGGATATCGCCCCGGGTAACGGTGCCACAGTGTGGTTCCGCGGACATGTTCCGGAAGACTTTCCGCGCGAGGAACCGTCTGATTTTGACTCACGGTACAACCCCGTATCCAAGCCTGAATCCTACTTCAACTACGTGAAGTCGGACGAATACGTTCGCGTGCAGAACTGCGCCTCTGCGACGTTGACGGACGTAGCAAGCGGACGGGTTCTAGCTTCCAACGACAACCTGTGTTCGTGGAATCGTGTCAAAACGGACTTCCCGTCGCTGCACCCGTCGGTGGACGCCCCGCGCGGTTTGGTAAAGGTGGGCGATCGCCTCCCCCTCACACTGAACGTTTCCATCAGGAATCCGGAGGATCGTGGCGTTGCTGCACCTTTTGTGGTGACGGATCTACTGCCGCTCGGCGTGGATATGGACGAGATCCCTGATTCGGCGTTTAGAGATAACGCTCTGAAGAACCCTGATGGTTCCCCCTATGACGTCTCACAGATCAAGCGTGAGATCATCAAAGACTATGAGGGGACGGGGCGAACGCTGATTCGCCTGACTGTGCCCACCCCCGCCTACAATCTGCTGCGCGTGATTCTGGAGACGACGACTGACTCGCGCCTCAGCGCGGGCAAGGTTGAGAATCGGGTGCAGGCGAAGTTCGTCGACTCTGAGGTCGAGCCCTACACCAGAACCTCCTCGTTCCGCCTGAGGGAATATTGCCCCCGAGCGGTTGTCGCGCAAGATACTCTCGATCTTAACGGGAGTGGGGGCACTACCGACTACATGTGCGAGACCCCCTCGTCCTTTGTCGTCGCTGTTTCGCCGGGCATGACCATTGAAAAAGAGGTGCGTGGAAACCGCGACGCCGACTTCGTCTCCTCCCCCAAGATTGCTCAGATTGATCCCGGATCAGACGGTGCATATCGCTTTACGATTTCCAACACCGGTAATGTGGCTCTGAAGCAGGCAGTGGCCTACGACCTGTTGCCTCACCTCGGCGACACCGGTGTCGGTCCAGCAGCCTCCCAGGAGCGAGGATCGAAGTGGAAGCCGCAGATCAACTCGACACAGTGGACTTTTGAGTCGGTCACGGAACAGCCGGGTAAGCAGCCAACTGTCTCTGCAGTTCCGGCCTCCGACATCACTGTGCAGTACACGACTGCACTGAATCCGTGTCGCGGAGAGGTGCTCAGCGCTGGTGGCGCCATGAATCAGGCGCCCGCCGGATGTACCCCCAACGCATGGGGTGACGCTCCGGCAAACCTTGCCGACGTTACCGGTTTCCGACTGGTCATGAACCGCGATATCGCGCCGGGAGAGAAGATTCGCTTTGTTGCGCCTATAACCTCACCGGCAGATGCGAACTACACGGCGTGGAACTCTGCTGCGCTTTCCGGTGGCTACGATCAAAATGGCAAGACCCTCTACCTCTTGCCCTCTGAAGCGCCGAAGGTTGGTATTGAAGTTGTCACCGACCTGGCGCTGAGCAAGGATGCCGTCAAGGCCGTCGTGGACAGCGGCCAGCCGGTGCTGGACGGGGACGGATTGCCGCAGACCGCCACACCACGACAGCTGCTGAGCGCTGGCGACTACGTTCTCTACAGGATTAGCGTCGTAAACAACGGTCCGGCTGCGGCTTCGGGCATTACTGTGAGCGACGCACTGCCCGAAGGGGTTGAGTACGTGGCGTCCTACACGCGCCTGTGCCCCCCGGGTGGCGATCAGCAACCCGTCGTCCCCTGCGCCGGGACGGTGGAGAACGGAAACTATGACCCCGCCTCGAGCACGTGGCAGGTGATGCCCTCGGAGCAGGCGGGTACCAACTTGCCCGTGTGGGCCAGCTCAACCCTTTACATCCTCGCCAAGATCAGCGACACAACCAAGGGACGCACCATCACGAATCGTGCGGAAATAGGTCAATACGATCAGATCGATCGCGACCCGTCCAACAACGAGGCGTCCGCTGATATCTCCGTTGGCTGCACTATTTCGGGCCTCGTCTATAACGATGCCGACGCAGACTGGAATCGTGCGGATGATGGCGAGCCGCCGTTTGAGGGAGTGACGCTGACCCTGCTCGACAGCAATGGCCAGCCTGTCTTGGACGGCAGCGGAGCTGAAGTTACAACGACGACCGACGCTCACGGAGCATACAGCTTCCCGGGGCTGCCCATGGGAACCTACTCCGTCAGGATCACTCGAGGAACCGCTACAGTGGATGGCGCGCAGGTGTCTATGGATGACTACACCGCGACCTATGCGTGGGGCCGTTCGCCGGACCGCTCGTACGCTGGCGTTGATTCCTCGACCACGTCGCCGATCGCCTTGACGCAACAATCTCCCGATGCCTCGAACGTGGACTTTGGTTTCACGAAGCCGGCAAAAATCGGTAATCGCGTGTGGTTTGACGCGAATAAGAACGGACTCCAGGATGAGGGAGAACGAGGAGTCCCACACGTAGGCGTGTACGTCATGTATTCGGATGATCTGGGAGCGCTCGATGCGTCTGGAAATCCGGTGCAGCAGGTCTTTACCGATGAGAATGGCGAGTATCATTTCGACAACTTGCTCCCGACTCCGAAGAACTCGGACGTCCAGTATCGACTCCTGTTTTTCCTTCCCGAAGGGTATTCGGCGACAACCAGCCAGGTGGGTGAGGATCGTGCTATCGACTCCAATGGGGACAATAGCTTGTTCTCGCTGAAGCAGGGCCAGGTGGATGACACCTTTGACCTGGGGCTGGTCGCTGACGGCCGCGTTGAGGGAACGCTGATCTGGGATATCAACAACCAGGGTGGAGCTGTTCCGACCTCCGTGGATCGTCCCCTCGCCGGCGTGACAGTGACACTGACACGCCGAGATGGCGGGACGGACACAACCATCGAAACACAGACGGACGCCGATGGACACTATTCCTTCACGGACCTGGCTCCCGGAGACTACACGGTGACCGTTGATAGGGACTCGTTGGCGCGCATCTGCCCCGAGTGCACGGCTCAGACGCACGCGCCTTCGGGTGACATGGTTGCTTCTGTGGGGCAGCAGCTGTCCCTGACATCGAAAGTCAGCCTGGTGCCGACACACATGATGGTTGGATCGCAGGACTTTGCGTTCACCGGACCGGCGAATACATCGGTCGAAAAGGCAATCACCAGCCCCGCGACAGAGCCTGACGGTGGCTTCGAACCTGGTGCCGAAGTGACCTACACGCTGACGATGACGAACCGCGGACCCAGCCCGGTCACCGGGTGGAGTGCCAACGATCCATTACCCGCCGGCGTTGAGTTCGTCAGGTCGGCCGGAGACGGGACGTATTCTGCCGACACAGGACTGTGGGATCTGTCCGGTCAGCTGATTGAGAAGGACGCGACGCGGTCCCTGACCATCACTGTGCGGGTCACGGCTGAGGCAGCTGGACGCGTCGTCACCAACACCGTGACGGTGGCCCGGCAAGACCAGATTGGCGACGAAGCATCGGATAACACCGCGTCCGCTGACCTGAGCGCCGGATACGTGCTCTCCGGCAAGGTGTACAACGATGCCGACGCCTCGTTCAGCGCTGGCAACAATGAGACTCCGTACGCGGGAGTGCGCCTGGCACTGACGCATCCGGATGGGACGCCGGTCCTGGGCAGCGACTCTCAACCGGTGACGGCTGAGACGAAGGCGGATGGAACATACGCCTTCACGCGACTGCCCCTGGGCGACTACCGGGTGAGCATCGTGGATCCCGATGGTGGTCCGCTGCAGGGAACAAAGCCCACGGAGGCATACAACAGCCGCTACAAGAACACCGCGGACGTGTCGATTGCCAAGGCCACGGGCTCGGTCGTTGACGTCAACTTTGGTCGAGTCAAGCCCGCTTCGATCGGCGACACCACCTGGATCGACGTGAACCGTGATGGCGTGCAGGGTGCCGACGAACCGAAACTTACCGGTGTCCGCGTGCGGCTCACAGACGTCAACGGCGGCCCCGTCACCGATGCTGACGGCCACGACGTGGCCGATGCCGTGACCGATGAGCAGGGGCATTACACCTTCGAGAACCTCTTGCCGGGCACCTACAAGGTGTCCTTCCAGGCGCCGGCCGGATACACCCCGACTCAGGTGAGTGCGGGCAGTGACCCGAAGGCAGACTCGAACGGTGACAACGCTGACGTGACGCTCGAGCAGGGCAGCAGCGAGGACACCATCGACTTCGGCGCCGTCGGCACCGGAGTGGTCGGTGACCGCATCTTCGTCGACGTCAACCACAGCGGTGGAGCTGAGCCCGATCAGGGAGATCGCCCGTTGGCCGGTGTCACCGTGAAGCTCACCTGGCGCGGCCCGGCGGGTGCTACGGCAACCTACGAAGCGGTGACGGACGCACAGGGTTCCTACCGCTTCAGCGACCTGTTGCCCGGTGACTACACCATTGAGGTCGACCGCGATTCGTTGACGAAGGCCGAGGCCCTGCTGAATGTCCAGACACACGCGCCAGGCGGTGACACCGATCGCACACCTGGGAATGAGTGGACCCTCACCAACGAGTTCACACTGACCGGCGACCACATGACCCGCACGGATCAGGATTGGGCATTCGCCATCTCGGCCGACACCTCCATCGCGAAGGTGATCACCAGCCCCAGCGCTGACGAACAGGAGGACTTCCAGTTCACGCCGGGCAAGCAGATCAGCTACACGCTGACCGTCACCAACAACGGTCCCGGACCCGCCACCGGCGTGACCGCCTCGGACCCGCTGCCCGCGGGGGTGTCCTTCGTGTCAGCAACCGGCGACGGCACCTTCGACCAGGCCTCGGGGGCGTGGGATCTGTCCGATCAGGTCATTGCCTCGGGAGAGTCGCGGACCCTGGTGATCACTGTTCGCATCGAGTCTGACAGCGCGGGAACCCTCGTGTCGAATGTCGCTCAGATAACCCATCAGGATCAGTCGGGCGACGACACGACCAACAACCGGGCATCGGCCGACTTCAAGGGTGGATACAACCTGGGTGGGCTCGTCTACCGAGACTCCAATGCCTCGTACACGAAGGGCGAGCAGGAAACCCCCTTCGCGGGAGTCACGGTGGCCCTGCTGGACGCGGATGGACAACCGGTGAACGGACAGGATGGCCAACCGCTGACTGCCACGACCGATCAGGACGGGCGCTACCAGTTCGTCGGAATCGCTCTGGGGACCTACCGCGTCAGTGTCGTTGGCACCGATTCGGGTGACCTGGCTGGCCTCGTGCCCACGCAGGCCTACAAGGGTCGCGGACAGATCAACGATAAGACCGTTGTCGCGCAGGTGAGTGTGTCTGCCGAGACTGGCTCCGTTGAAGGCGTTGACTTTGGTTTCGTGTCCCCGGCCTCCGTCGGAGACCGCGTCTGGATTGACGCCAATCGTAACGGGACGCAGGACCCCGGCGAGGATAGCCTGAGCGGAGTCGTCGTTATCCTGAGTGACGGATCCGGGACGGAGATTGCCCGTCAAACCAGCGATGCCAACGGTTCATACCGCTTTGACGGGCTGCTTCCCGGCACCTACACCGTCGCCATTGAGGTACCTACCGGGTACGAGGCAGTAGCTACGACGACCCACGAAGTGACCTTGTCTGAGGGTGAGGTCAAGGACGATGTGGACTTCCCGTTGGCCCCCATCGTCATCCCCTCGAATCCGATTCTTCCCTCTGCGGCGGGAGCGTTGGCGCGCACCGGTGCAGACACGGTGGTTGGTTGGGCCGCGTTGCTCGCCATGGCGGGTGTCACCGCCGTGCACGCCAGACGGCGCAGGAAGTGAGTGACGTGTGAGGGCCCGAGGCGTGAGTCTCGGGCCCTCACACGTGCGGGGCGCGCAGCCGGATGCGGGCAGTGTCAGCATCGACGCGGGTTGCCTCACGATTCATGCGAGAATCCCGGCACAGGCTTCCCGGTTGCGCGTCAACCCCTTCCGGGTCATCAGATAGGGGCGTGAGCTGCGCGCGCCTCCGGCTGGCAGACCCCGAGCGCCGGGGCGCTCAGTAGATCGTCACGTAAGTCCCCGAGGGGATCGTGTCGTGGAGCCACTTGGCATCCTCGTAGCGCAAGCGCACGCACCCGTGCGAGACGTGTCCACCCAGGGTTCCATCCATGATGGTGTAGGTACCCTCGTAGTAGAGGACCGAGTGGAAAAGGTAGTCTCCCGAGAATTGCGTCCACCAGTAGGCGGTGTAGCCGTGCCCGAAGGAGCGACCTCGGTTCTTGATGGTGAACGTTCCCGTGATCGTCGGCGTTGAGGGTTTGCCCACGGAGCACGGCATGTCGGTAAGCGGCTGCCACGATCCGTCAGCCCAGTAGAAGGTCATGCAGTGGGGGGCGTTGGTGTCCACCACGACCAGGTAGTTCGTGGGGCTGTACAGGCTCTTGGCGTAGTTCCAGTCGGCCTCGAACCCCGCCCGATCGCTCACCCAGAAGCCCTTCCAACGGTCGAAGTAGTTCCACGTTCCGCCGACCTGGGACCACCCGGTGGCCATCGCGCCGCCTCGGGCTGAATCCAGGTAGTACCAGCTCCCGCCCCCGTCGCGCAGCCAGCCGGTGGAGAGCGCGCCAGAGGAATCCAGGTGGTACCAGGAGCCGTCGGAGAGAACCCACCCGGTGGTCATCGCTCCGTTCGATTCCGCGTAGTACCACCTGCCTCCGGCGATGAACCAACCGGTTGCCATCGCACCGCTGTTCCCCAGGTAGTACCACGAACCCGAACGCACCCATTTCGAGGCGTTCATCGCCCCGGATGCATCGAAGTGGTACCAGGAGCCGTCAATGTGGGACCAGCCGGTGACCATCTGTCCGCCTGCCGACAGGTAGTACCAGGAACCGCCCGAGGAAAGCCAGCCGGTCGTCATTGTGCCGCCGTCACCGAGGTGGTACCACGAACCTCCCTCGTGGTACCAGCCTGTGCGCACGCCGTTCTCGGTCGACGCATACCATGCGCCACTTGGGTCCTTGTACCATCCGACCGGGACGTAGCCCCGAGCGTCGAACGCGTAGCGGCGTCCCTCCACGTCGAAGATGCCGTCCTTCATCCACGTCCCGTCCACTAGCTCGTAGCGCCAGCCGGCCTCGTGGCGAACCCAATGGCCGGAGGTTGCCTCCGGACTCGTCGGTTCTCTCTCTGTGTCAGCCGAGGCGGAATCGTGATCGAAGGAGGGGGTTTCCACCGAATTGGTGGCCGTGTCGGCCTGGGAGGTCGCTTGGCGTTCCGAGGTCGGCCCGGAAGCATCGGCCGCGGGGGATGAATCCTCGTGGCCGCTTGGATCGGGTGCCTCGGAGCCGATGTCGGGACTGGCCGCCGCGGAAGGCGAGGAGGCATCGACCGATGGGATATCGTTCGCGCCCGAGGCTGTTGCGGCCAGCGGAAACAGGCCGATGCAAGCGATCGTGGCCGCCGATGCGCCGATGCATCGTAGGAGGCGGACACTGATGTTTCTCATGATTGCACCTCATTCACGTGTGATGACCAATTCTTCACTGTGATGAATCAATGGTAAGCGTCGGGGGTTTGCGAGGAGGGCGTTTGGGTGCCGTCGTTGGTGTCATCTTTTCTTGCCCGGCGTCACGCTGGTGACGTCGATGGCGACGGGTAAGGACGACTGAATCCGTGGACCGCATGTGAGCGTGAGGGGGCGGTGATACGCAAACGACGACGTCACCCACTACCCTGGAGGGGTGACCACAGCTCTGTATCGCCGGTATCGCCCCGACACCTTTGATCAGGTGATCGGCCAGGAACACGTGACGGAGCCGCTCAAGGCGGCGCTGCGCGCGAATCGCGTGACGCACGCGTACCTGTTCTCCGGGCCGCGCGGATGCGGCAAGACCACCTCGGCGCGCATCCTGGCGCGCTGCCTGAACTGCGCGCAGGGCCCCACGGACACCCCGTGCGGCCAGTGCGAATCGTGTCGTGAGCTGGCCACCGGCGGCCCCGGTTCGCTCGACGTCGTCGAGATCGACGCGGCCTCGCACGGCGGCGTCGACGACGCGCGCGACCTGCGCGAGCGCGCCACCTTCGCGCCGGTGCGCGACCGCTACAAGATCTTCATCATCGACGAGGCCCACATGGTCACGAACCAGGGCTTCAACGCGCTGCTCAAGCTCGTCGAGGAGCCGCCCGAGCACGTCAAGTTCGTCTTCGCGACGACCGAACCCGAGCGCGTCATCGGCACGATCCGTTCGCGTACCCACCACTACCCGTTCCGCCTGGTGCCGCCGGATGTCCTCGGCCCCTACCTGACTGGCCTGTGCTCCGAGGAGCAGATCGGCGTGGGCGAGGGCGTCCTGACCCTCGTGATGCGCGCGGGCGGCGGCTCGGTGCGCGACACCCTGTCGGTGCTCGACCAGCTGATGGCCGGCGCGATCGATGGCCAGGTCACCTATCAGACGGCCGTCGCGCTGCTCGGCTACACGGATTCCGCGCTGCTGGATGAATCCGTCGACGCTCTTGCGGGTGGCGACGGCGCTGCGGCCTTCCGCGTCGTCGAGCGCATGGTCGAGTCCGGCCACGACCCGCGCCGCTTCGTCGAGGACCTCCTGCAACGTCTGCGCGACCTCCTCATCATCGCGGTCGCCGGCGACGGCGCGCGCGACGTCCTGGCGGACACCCCGCACGACCAGTTCGAGCGCATGCAGCGCCAGGCGCAGAACTGGGGGCCGCACGGCCTATCCCGTGCCGCCGACCTGACCGACGAGGCCCTGCGCGCCATGACGGGTGCGACCTCGCCTCGCCTGCAGCTCGAGCTCCTCGTCGGCCGCATCCTCGTGCCTTCCCCAGGCCCCGCCCAGGCCCCCGTGCAGGGCACGGTTGGCATGACCGGTGGGGGAGCGCCGCGAGAGGCTTCCGCGCCATCGTCGTCCGAGGCCTCCTCGGGTCGTTTCGGCGCCCGCGAGGCCCGCGAGGCCCTGGCTCGCAAGAAGCAGGAGCGCGCCGAGGTTTCGGTCCCGGCCGCTCAGGCACCCGCATCGTCTGCCGCGCCTGCTCCCCAGGGCATGCCCGCGTGGGGGAGCGGCCCCGACTGGTCCGCTCAGAAGCCTGTGGCCCCGGAGCCGAGCTCCGCTCCGGCACAGGCCGCGCGACAGGAGGCTTCGGGCCGCGACGCCGACATGCTCCGTGGCCGCTGGAACGAGGTCGTCGAGCGCCTGTCCTCCATCAGCCGCGTCACGTGGTCGATGGTCGGTGGCAACGCCCAGCTCGGTGCCGTTGACGGCTCCCAGGTGGTCCTCCTCTTCCCCGTCGAGGCCATGGTCAACGCCTTCTCGCGGGGCCCCCGCGCGGCCGACGTCGAAAAGGCCATCAACGAGGTCACCGGCCTGACCGTGAGCGTATCCGCGCAGGTCGGGCAGGCCTCGGGCGGAGCCGCGACGACCGGCCCGTCGGCGCAGGCATCGCACCCCGGCCCTGCCGCGCAACACTTTCAGCCTGGCAGCTGGGTTTCGGAGCCGCCCCCTTTTGATGAGGCCGCCGCGCAGGCGGCACCCCAGGGCGACCTCGAGCCGGCTGACACCGGTTGGCCCGAGCCCGTGCTCCCGCCGGAGCCCGCACAATCCGGTTGGCCCAAAACCGCTCGCGCCCCCGAACCCGCTCCCGAGCCGGAGCCGGTGGAATCCGCCTGGCCCGAGCCTGCGACGGTGACGCCGATCCGACGCGATGAACCCGTCGCGCCAGCACCGGCACCGATTACCCGCGCCCCAGACCCGCAGCCCGCCGAGCGCCCCGCGCTACCCGAGCGAGCTGCCCGTGCCCTCGCACAGGCTCCCGCCGATACGCCCGAGGCCGCCCAGGCCTCGTCCCCGAACGGTGACGCGGCCCCGCGCAAGCGTTCCTTCACGGTCTTCCGCTACCCGGGCGACCCGGAGCCCGCCGACGATCCGGCGGACGCACCCGTGCAGCCCGAGCCGGCCCCGGCCTCGTCCCCTGTCTTCGATGATGCGCCCATCGAGCCCGCCGCGCACACGCCGTCGACCCCGACGGGATGGGGAGACCCGGTCGTCATCTCCGGGGGTGCGTCCGTGAACTTCGATGACGGTGCCGACTCGTGGGCCCCGCCGGAGTCCACAGCCCCGGCCGATGTGACTCCGATCAGTGCGGCCCCGAGCGCTCCCGCGCAGGCCCCCGCCTGGCTGGCGGCAGCCCCTGAGCCGACGTCGGATCCCGCACCCGGATTCGGCGCCCCGGAACCCCAGCGCGACGCCACAGCTGCGCCCGACGGGCCGCTGACCGGACGCGCCGCCGCCGAGGCCGCCCTGCGCGAGAAGGCTCAGCGTGAGGCTGCCGTCGACTCGACCCGCACTCACGCAGCCGACGACGATAGCGCCAGCATCGACGACGAAAATATCGAAAACTCGCAGATGATCGGCCTGGCAGCGGTCCTGGAGATCCTCGGCGGACGCGTCATCGAAGAAAAGATGACCGAGGGAGGATACTGACATGTACGACGGCGCCCTGGCCGACCTCATC
>ERZ772827.961-NODE-961-length-15087-cov-9.459952_pt1 | contig 15087 bp, 26 predicted proteins | sample MGYA00580850_ERZ772827 | MGnify/ENA primary metagenome ERZ772827 (study PRJEB29015, sample SAMEA2737950) | human oral metagenome | biome: human oral; feature: human-associated habitat; material: dental | place: China | collected 2145 ...
CAATAGAAGGATATACTTAGGTATATCCTTTTTTTATTTTTAGAAAAAAAGATTTATTTTTAGCTAACAAATAGTGAAAAAGATAGGTTTGTCTTTTATTATATTGTAAAAAATATTAATCTTATCCAAAATATTATAAGCATATGTACAGGATATATTGAATATTTAAGTAGTTTTACATATGCATTTTCAACTCTCTTATTCTTTTTATCTGTATTTAAAAAATATATAATTGGAAGTGCTAATATTGAATATAGTTGTATTGAGTATAATGCCACAAGCTCAAAGAAATTACCTTTTACATGCATTGACATATATAATACATATATAATATTTAATATTGACATCACTATTATTTGTTTTACTTTATGTTTTACTGGTATATAGTAGAACATTAGTATTAAGAAATATGAATAAAATCCTCCATCAAATCCAAATGTTTCTGATATATATGTAGATAACATTATAATGATTGTTATATTTAAAAAACCATATTTTTCTTTCTTACTTTTTTCAAGTACATATATTGTAATTGCACCTAAAAGTAATGTAAATCCTACATTAAATAATGATGTGAAATGATTAAAAATTTTTAATACTTTTTCAAGTTCTGCTGTTTCTGTTAAACTAGTACTTGGTATTCCTTTAATCATAAGTATATATGGTATTTGAGATATTATTGCAAATATCGCAAGTCTTGTTATATAGTTCTTTTTTGATTTTGTTCTCTTCATACCCTCTACTATTAAATATGCAAATATTGGAAGTGCAACCCTTCCGAAGTATTGGATTTGTACTATAATAATTTGGTGCTAAAAATTTAACTATATGATCTATAAACATTGTTAAATATGCTATTATTTCCATATTATTTCCTTTCTATATTACTCTTATCCCAAATATTTAGAATAAGGTAATCTTTTGTCATTTCAAAATTACAATTTATTTTTATTCTTCTTCTTGCTTCTACAATAATCTTATATATATCATTATATAATAAAATATTTTCATATATAATATCTTCCAAAACATCTAATATTTCTAATATATTATCTTTTGTTAATATATCTGAATATTTAGCATAAAACTGTGTTTTCTTTAAAAGCTTTGTATTTTCTAATATATTTAATATATCATTTTTAACTTTTTGTGAATATTCTTTAACTTTTTCTTCTTGATCATTATGAATCTGTTTTTTATCAAACTTTTCTGCTAAATATATCTTTTGACATCTAGATTTTATAGTATCTAATATATTATTTAACGTTTTAGCAGTTAAAACTATAGTTACATATTTAGGTGGCTCTTCTAATATTTTTAAAAGTGCATTTTGAGAACTATTATTTAAATATTCAAAATTATTTATTACATATATTCTTTTAGAGATTATAAGTGGTTTTTCATATACTGTACTAAAATTTTCTCTTATATCTTGTACCTTCATCTCTTTTCCATCAAGTATCTTAAATTCTTCTATAACACCTGACATTATTTGATTATATAATCTTTCTTCTTTTTCTATAATACTATAATCATTATTATATTCTTTAAAAATATCTTTTTCTTTAATTATACTATATAAAAAGAGAAGTATTTGCTGATTATATTTTTCTATCTTTTCTCCATAGAACATATAGCTATGCAATATCTTCCCACTTTTAATATCTGTTTCTATAATTTTTTGAAATTCTAAGCTGTTCATTATTTCTCCATTATTTAATCTTTCCAAATGTTTCTATTGGCCATACTCTTCCGAACTACTCTACCTTCTATTTTTTTCTTAGGTATACATCCTATAGTTCTTGAATCTGAACTTCTTTCCCTATTATCTCCCATCATAAAATAATATCCTTCTGGGACTGTAAAATCTGTTAAAACAAAAGATTCTGTAAATACACTTTTATCTAAATAATTTTCTTCTAATTTTTCTCCATTTAAATATACTGATCCTTCTTTTATTTGAATATGATCACCTGGAAGACCTATTACTCTTTTTATTAAGCTTAATTTTTCAATCTCTAAAAAATCCTTGTTTATAACATCTATTATATTTTGTCTTTCATCATATACTGCTTTAGGATTTGTATTTGATATATATACATTTGTTGTTCTTGGTGCTTCAAATGTTACAATATCCCCTCTTTTATATTCTCCGATTAAAAGTTCTTACTATTCTATCCAGCCATAATCTTTGATCATTTTTAAGTGTTGGATACATTGATTCTTGTTTAACTGTTGTAAATGTTCCAACAAATCCTTTAATAAAAAATGCTAAAACTACTGCAATTACAATACAAAATATCCATTCTAAAACTTCACTTACTACTCTTTCTTTTTTTTCACTCTTTATACTTTTTTTATTATCTTCATTTAATTTTTCATTGTCATTTTCCATTTAAAAAAATATTATCCTTTTCTTATTGTACTATCTAAATTATTTAAAAAATCTTCAGCTAAATTATCACTTGTATTTTCTTCTAATTTTTTTCTTCCTCTAGTTTTCTTTGGTTCATCTTTTAATTTTTCTTCACTCTTCTCTTCTTTAATTTTATCTGTTTCTAATTCTTCATTTTCTTCTTCTTTATCATTTTTTATATCGTCTTCTAATTTTAAATCTTCAAGATCATCAATATCATTTTTTTCTTCATTATATAATTGTGTTATTTCTTCTAATAATCCTTGATCTAATTTAGATTCTCTAATATATTCTTCTCTATATTTAGGTTTTTCTTCTTCATTTGCTTTATCTATTATTTCTTGATTTATTGAATTATCTTTATTTTTCTTATTATATTCATTAATATAATAATTATTATTTTCTATTTCTTCTTCTTTCTTATCAACACCTTTAGAATAATCTTCTGTTTCTTGTGAAACATTGTATAATAATGAAACTATTATTATACCCGCAATTCCAACAATAAGTATTTTTACTATTGGCATACTTAAAATTGTTGATGCTTGTGAATTATCAAGAACATTTCCTGCAAAACTATTTATTGTATTTAAAATTATAATTATACCCGCAATACATATACATTTAACTAATCTAATCTTTTTAGACATATATGCCTCCTTTAAATCTCTTCCTTTTTCTTTTGTTAATATTATTATATTATTAATTATCTTTAACTTTCTATCTTTTAATTTATTTATTTTTTATCATCATAAGCTTTATTACTATTTCTTTTCTTATTTATTTTTGATTTAGGCTTCCTTATTTTAACTATTGTTTTATTATTAATATTTTTTTCTATATTCGGTTTTGATTTAATATTAAATCTTATTATAACCTCTGTTCCTTTTCCAAATTCACTAGATATATCTATTTTCCCATTATTTTTATTTAATATTTCTTTAACTATTGAAAGTCCGAAGACCCGTACCACCACTTTGTCTTACTCTTGAACTATCTACCCTATAAAACCTTTCAAAAATCTTATTTAAATCTTCTTCTTTTATTCCAATTCCTGTATCTTTTACTTTTATATATACATCATTATATAAAAATCCTATATATATATCTACATTTCCGATTTTCTCCAGTGTATTTTATAGCATTTGATATAATATTTATAATCACCCTTTCTATACCAAATTTATCTCCATAGATCTCTGGTATATCTGCAGTAACATAACATTTAAATTTAATATTTTTTTCTTTTCCTATATGTTCAAACTTTTCTACAAGTTCTTTTACCATATCTACTAAATTAAAATATTCTTTATCTCTTTCATTAATATTATTATCATATTTTGAAAGCATTAATAGGTCTCTTACAAGTTCTGCCATTCTAGTTGCTTCTTTATGTATCTTATTTACAAAATATATTGTTTGTTCATTACTACTTGTATCTTCTTTATCTTTTATTTGTTCCTTACTATCTTCTATAATTGTTTCTGAGTAACCGAAGTATTGATGTTATTGGTGTTTTTAATTCATGTGAAACATCTGCAACAAATCTTTTTCTCATCTTATCAAGTTCAACTGTCTCTGTTATTTCTGTAAATAACATTACTATACCATATGCTTTATCTTCTTCTGTTTTAAGAGGCGCAAAGAAAACTTTATACACTCTACCTTCTACAAAAACTTCTTTATCTTGTGACGTCATTTTTTGCATATATATTACTTTTTCTAAATTTTGTGTAAGTCCTATTTTTTCACACACTGTTTTAAATGTATCTGATCTTTTAATCTTAAAATTCTCTTTTGCCGCCTTATTTATATGACTTATTTTCCCTTTTATATCAAAAGATATTACACCATCTTTCATATGTAATAATATAGTTTCTATCTCACCTTTTTGTCTTGTTGTTTCTTCAAGTCTCTCTTTTAAATTATAGTCCATTTCTACAATCATAGATACAAGCTCATCTACTTGATCTTTTTCTGAATTTGCCTTTAAATATTTCTTTTCTAAGCTTTCACCTCGTATAATCATTTCTGCATTTTTTACAAGTTCCATTGTTGGTGCTAATATGCATTTTTCTAGTATTTTACTAAGTAAAAGTGATGCTACTATAAATATTACTGTTATAATTGTAAATGTTGCTGTTACAGATTGCCTATTTTGTGCTATAATTTCTCTTATATCATTTGTTTGCATATATGATAAATTAGTATGTCCGTGTAATACTTTCTATGAATAGATTATTTTGATGATTAAGTAATATCCATGTAGTTATCAATGCCATACTAATTAATATTAAAATTGTAACAACTATTATTATTTGTACTTTTTTTAGCATATTTTCTACCTATTCTTGTTCTGAGTCTTCTGAATTAGGATCTTTTTTTTGCCCATCTTTTAAATAATATCCGAACTCCTCTTTTTGTTATTAAAAACTCTGGATCACCTTTTCTTTTTTCAATTTTTTCTCTAAGTCTTGCCATAGTTACATCAATTGTTCTTATTTCACCTACATATTCACCATATCCCCAGACCTTTTTAAGTAGGTCTTCTCTTGTAACAACATTACCTGGTTGTACAGCCAAAAATTTTAAAACATCAAATTCTTTTTTTGTAAGTTCAATTTTTTCATTTCTTATTAAAACTTCTCTTCTTTTAGAGTCAATTCTTAAATCTCCAAGTTCAATCATTTGATATTCTTCTTCTTGAAATGCTTTTTTAGTATTTTCTGTTTTTCTTAAATGTGCTTTAACTCTTGCTATAACCTCTCTTACTTGGAATGGTTTTGTTATATAATCATCTGCACCTATTTCTAATCCTATTATTTTATCTGTTTCCTCTCCTTTTGCAGAAATCATGAGTATAGGAACTTCTTTCATATTAAGCTTATATCTAATTTCTTTACATACTGAAACACCATCTTTTTTTGGTAGCATAATATCTAATAATATTAGATTAGGTCTATGTTCTGCACATACTCTTATTGCTTCTTCTCCATCTGCTGCTTCAAATACTTCGAATTTTTCTCTTTCTAAATTATATTTTAAAATTTCTCTTATTGATTCTTCATCATCAACAATCAAAACTGTTGTCTTTACTTTTAAATCCATTTTAATATGGCCCCCTCTTAATTTTAAAACATTAAAAATCTTATTATTTTCTTTTGTACAGAGCTAGTCTTTTAATTTAATTCTATTAACGTCTTCTATCTATAAAATAGGCACTTCCTTCCATTTGTTTTGCTTTCTTTTTGGCAAAAGCACCCATTTCTCCAATTTCTAGGATATTCTTAATTTTTAACGGATCAACTTCTATTGCTCCAATGCTTAATGTTGTAAGTGGATATCTTTCAATTTCTCCGAAGCCTATTTGGTACTTCAAAAAATCCTAAATCTAATTCTTTTTCTTCAAAATATTGTGTAACTGTTGTATCAAATTCTTGTAGAATTTTTTCACATATTTCATTATATCTTACCGGATTTATAATTACTATGAAATCATCTCCACCAATATGTCCTACAAATGGATTTTCTATCATTTCATTTCCGAAGAATATTTTTTGTTATAACCCTTGCTGTAAATTTAATTATTTCATCCCCTTTAGAAAATCCATATACATCATTGAATGCTTTAAAATTATCTAAATCTAAATATAGCATTCCGAAACTTTTCTCTTTTAAAAATTCTCTTTTTAATTTCAGCTTGTATTTGTACATTTCCGTGGAAGTCCTGTTAGTGGACTTATTCTTCTATTTACTTGTAACAATTCTAGAAAGTTTTTTATTAGATAATATGCATATTCTTTCTCAAATGGTCTTCTTATATAATATTGTACCATTTCTTTCATAACATCTATTGCATGTGTCTTGCTTGAATTTGAAGAAACTACTATTATAGGTGTTATTGCATTATTATCATCATTTCTTATATTTCTAACCATTTCATATATTGTTATATCTAGCTTATCCTCGTTTATAATTATTAAATTTGGTATTGTATCTAAAACTTCATCTAATTGACTTGTTGTTTTTAAAGTAAGTTTTATTTTTTCATCTTTTTCCATAAAAGCTTTTCTAATATCAACTATTAAATCTGCTCCACTATCATCAATTACACATATTTCTTGTATCATATATCTCTTCTTTTCCTTATCCTTTGTTCAATCAATTATTATTATCTATTATTATCTAAGATAATACTTTTTAAATATATTAATTCTTTTCTTATTGTGTCTGAGTTGTAGGTGTTGTAGATGGTGTATTTGAATTACCATTTGTTTGTCCATTATTATTTGACGAACTAGTGTTATTTGTATTTGGTGTTCCTGTTCCACCTGTAGGATTTTGTGTGTTTGGTGCTGGAGTTTGTGTACCTCCATTTCCTACTGTTGGTTGTTGATTTCTTCTTACTACTGTTCCTCTTAATACTTGTGTTTCAATACCTTCTACAGAAGTTGCTTTAACTTCTATTAAGTTTTCACCCATATTAAGTTCTTGACTTATTGTCCATTTTTTATTATCTGGTTCACCATCTCTATGTTCTTTAACATATTTATTATTATTTATAGCATATTCAACTTTTTGAATTCCTACATCATGTGTTACATATATTAATATATTTTTTTCATCTGCTGTTTGTTCTGCATCAATCTTTGGTGCTTTAACCCCTTTAAAGTCTTTTTGTTCTTTTTCTTCATTTCCAGAACTATCTATTGCAGTAACTTTAAGAAGTGCTTGTCCTTCTTTTGGTGTTATATTTACTTTTATTTCTTTTTTATTTTGAGAATTTTTTTCTAAATTAGTTGTTTTTACTTCTTCATTTTCCCAATTATATTGAAGTGATGCCATTTGTGTATCATCTGTTGCTGTTATTTCAATATTACCATTCTTCACTTCAATATTTATCTTTGGTTTTGTAATATCTTTCCCATTATCATTTGTAAACTCTTTAACTATATTTTCTTTAGTATTTCTAACATCTTCAACTGAAACTCTTAAAGTATTTTTCCCTTTTGGAATTTCTATACCTTTTTCTTCTATTGTAGTTCTGCCTTCACCTTGTATAACCTTTTCTGTAGATATATCTTCATTCCAAGAATATGCAAGTTTTTGAATTTGATTAATTGCTTCTACTTTAATATCTACTTTTGTTTCCTCTTGTTGGCTCACATTTATAACTATCTGTTTTTGTTCTGCAGTTTGTTTTGCCTTTTTCTCATTATTCTTATTAATTGTTATAAGAGCATATGCTCCTATTCCTATAGCTAAAATTATAAGTATAAAAGCAAAAATTTTAATAACTATCTTTGATTTTTTATTTCCTCTATCATTTATATTCATTCCAGACATTTTTTTCATATCATAATCACGATAATTATCATATGTTTGTAAGTCGTTCCTTTCAACTCTTGCTCCCATATTTTGTGGTGAATTATTAGGATTTGAATTCAAATTAGAATTAAAGCTAGAATTAATATTATTAAAATTATTACCATTATCTATATTATTTACATTTGAATTTTGAGATGTCCTTACATCATTTATTCTATTTTGTTCCATGTTATTATTAACAACATTTTCATTTTTATTCTCATTACTTTTCTTTACTTTTTTTTCTTCAAAGTCTAATATTTGATTCATGTAATTCTCCTTACATATTGTTACAAAAAGTATACCATATGTAAAATATCAAGTAAACAAATTTAATAAATATATTTCAAAAAGCTTTCATTACAATTTTAATTATATAACAAAATAAATATTTTTATTATTCTATGCCCCCATTAAAAGTATAGAGCATAAAAAAACTGGTTGTTAAAATAATTTAACAGCCAGTTTTTTTAAATTATTACCAAGACCCTACTCCTCCGGCCTCCGGAATCCTCCGCCAGATACACCACCACCTGAAGATGATGCACTACTTGCTACAGATGATGCTACATCTGACATTGCTACTTGTATTTTTTCTGTTACTCCGTGTAGTTATTTGTCCAAATGCCATTGCTGAATATACATTTCCAGTATACCATTCTGGTTTTTCTATTTCTATATTGCTGAATTTGTTTATCCATAATTTAGATATTCCAAAAATATATGTATATGGTAAAATATCAAAAAACATTGTTGGATGTTCCATTACCATTTCTTTTAATTCATCTTCTCTTGCAGTTTTTATGTATTTTACAAATCCATTTACTTGTGCTTCATACATCATTCCTTTTTTTGTTTTCTTTTCCATCCAAAAACTTATTAAAACTTGTAGAGATAATAATATTGCTGATACTATATAATATATTCCTGAGCCTAATCCAGATATAAATTTAGCCTCTATTCCTGCATATACTAACATTAGTATTATAATTATAATCTGAATAACAACTCCTATTATAGTTGTTGTTCTTGATGTTTCTTTTAAACACATTACAGACAAAAATATTGAAATTAATATAGCTATTGTTGAAATAACTTTAAATACAACTCCAATACTTCCAGCAAATGATACTGCTCCTAAGAATAGTATTATAAGTGGAATTATAGTCATACCTATTATTTTCCAAACATGTTTTAAACCTGATTGGTCATATACTTCTTTATCAAACTTACTGTTTTGCATTATTTCTGTTCCTTCAGTAACTGCAGTAACTATATTTTGTCCAACTTTCTTAATATTTTTTTCTGTTATAACATCACCTTTTGAAAATAGCGCATTAAATATTTTCTTCCTATATTGATCCCCATTGTAATCTTTTATTTTTATAATATCAAATCTATCTTTAGGTTTTTTAGCAAATATTCCTTTTTCTTGTCTATCTGCACCATCACCTATCTCTATATATCCTTCATTTGCAAATTCAATAATTAATGCTGGAACGATTTTTCTATAATCTGTTGTAGTCTTATATTTAAGATAATATGTTTTTGATACATCAAGTTCTTTTGGTAATTTAAATGTTATAATATCTGAAAGTTTTTTATCTCTTCCATACTTATACAAGATTATAAGTGTATATATAAATGTCATAACAGATACTGCTGTACCTATTTTTGCTAAAATATCTGTATAATTATTTCTCAAAATAAAATAATCTTTACCTAAATTTATTCTTAAAGTTACTGCCTTAAATGGAGTTATCATAGAATTTATTTTACCTGATAGTACAGTATCTGATAATACATCTGTAATTATTCCTTTTTCTTCATTTACTATTTCTTCACCATCTAACTTATATTCATCTCTTCCTGCATATAAGTAAATATTTTCTTTATTATATTTTTTAGGAAACTCTATATTGTATTCAACACTTCCTATAGTTGTATTTATCTTATCTCCTACTATATTAAAATAGAATTCATCTATACCATCTTTTGTATTATATCTTTCTATCGAATATGTATATTTTATTATATATTTTTTATCTCCTACTATTGTCTTATCTTTATCACCAATCTTTAATATCTTATAACCATCTTGGCTTGTAGAAGTAAATTTTTCATTTACAGTTATATTACTAACTCTTGCATCTATTTGCTTTTTGTCTCCATCTGCAATTATTGTATTTTTTTCTGGTATAACCCTATATATACCATGTTTATCATAATTAAAAAACACATCCATTTCTTCTGTTATCTGTATATCATTTGTTTCTGTTACTTTTGCATCTATCTTTAATTTTTTAATAGTATATCCTGTATCAATTGTTGAAATATCTATTTTCTTTTTTCTAGATCTAGCAAACGAATTATTATAATTCCCCATTAATCCCAAAAATATACTTAAAATAGCAAGTATTACTAATATTTTCTTAAATATATTATGTGACATACTAATATAATTTTTTTTAGTTCTTAAATCAGATTTTAAAGACTTCATAATTCCATGCTCTCCTTTAATATTTTAATTATATCTATAAATATACTATACAATATTTATTCTATAAAAAAAAGAAATCTTAGAAAATTTCTTTTTCTTTGATTTCTTTTAATAGTTTTGTAATAAATCTGTCTAAATCCATTACATCATTTTCTTTATTTCCTCTTCTTCTTATAGATAATACTTTTTCTTCTGCTTCTTTTTTACCAAGTATTAACATATATGGAACTCTTTCAAGTTCTGCTTCTCTTATCTTATAACCTATTTTTTCTGGCCTGCTATCAACTTTTACTCTCATCTTGTTTTTTAATAATTCTTTTTCAATAGTTGTTGCATATTCTAATTGTTCATCAGATATTGGAAGAATCTTAACTTGTGTAGGTGATAACCATAATGGAAATCTTCCCTTATATTCTTCTATAATATATGCCATAAATCTATCAATACTTCCGAAGTATTGCTCTATGTATAACAATTGGTCTTTGTCTTGAACCATCTTCTGCTATGTATTCAAGTTCAAACCTATTTGGAAGTAAGAAATCTAACTGACATGTTGAAAGTGTTACATCATGTCCGTAGTGCTGTTTTTATTTGAACATCAAGTTTTGGTCCATAAAATGCCGCTTCACCTTCTGCTTCATAATATTCAAACCCTGATTCTTTTACTATTTCTCTTAATTCTGATTCTGCTTTTTCCCACATTTCATCATCATCATAGTATTTTTCCTTATTATCTTTATCTCTTAAAGATAATCTAATCTTATATTCTGATATTCTAAAATCTTTGTATACTTCTAATATTAATTTCATAACATCTGCAACTACTGATTTTATTTGATTTCTTGTTGCAAATATATGTGCATCATTTTGGCACATTTGTCTAACTCTTTCAAGTCCTGTAACTGCACCACTTGCTTCATATCTAAAATCATGTGCCATTTCACCAATCTTAATTGGTAAATCCCTATATGAATGAAGCTTATTTTTGTATATAAGCATATGGTGTGGACAATTCATTGGTCTTAAAACAAAACTTTCATTATCAAGTTTCATTTCTGGGAACATATCTTCTTTGTAGTGATCCCAGTGTCCACTTATCTTGTATAATTCTGTATTTGCAAGTGATGGTGAATATACATGATTATATCCTTGTTCTATTTCTTTATCTACAATATATCTTTCAAGAATTCTTTTAATAACTGCTCCATTTGGTAAAAATATTGGAAGCCCTGAACCTACAAGTTCATGTGTCATGAAAAGTTCTTGTTCTTTTCCTATTTTTCTATGATCTCTTTCTTTTGCTTCTTTTAGTTTTTCCAAATATTCATCAAGCATTGATTTTTTAGGGAATGAAACTCCATATATTCTTTGAAGCATTTTGTTTTTTTCATTACCTCTCCAATATGCTCCAGAAACTGATAAAAGTTTTATAGCTTTTATAGGTTTTATTGCTGGAATATGTGGTCCTTTGCAAAGGTCTTCAAATTCACCTTGCTTATAGAATGATACTTTTTCTACATCATCTCCTAGGTCTTTTAATATTTCAACCTTATATATTTCTCCTAATTCTTCATAATATTTTATAGCTTCTTTTCTATCCATTTCTCTATATTCTAATGAATAACCTTCCTTTACTATTTTCATCATTTCTTCTTCGATTTTTAATAAATCATCTGTAGTAAAAGGTTTTTCACTATCAATATCATAATAGAACCCATTATCTATAGCTGGTCCTATTGCAAGTTTAACATTTTTATATAATCTTTTAATTGCTTGTGCCATAACATGTGAAGTAGTATGCCAAAATGTCTTTTCATCTACTTCCATTGTTTTCCCACCATCTAATTTAATTATAAACATAGTATTTCCTTCTTTTCCTATAATTTAAAATATAAAATAAATATAAAGTCAAAACCTAAATTTTTCTTTTACCCTTTGATTTTATATTTAATTATTATATTTATTATTTATTATTTTATTATATATCACTTTATTTTATGCTCTTGGATGATTTTCCTTATATTGATCATCAATAAGCTTCATATATACTTGTGTTGATGCAATATCTGTATGTCCAAGCATTGTTTGTACTGCTCTCATATCTGCACCATTTTGAAGTAAATGTGTTGCAAATGAATGTCTTAAAACATGTGGAGTAATTTCTTTATCAATATGTGCTTGTTCTTGATATTGTTTTATAATCTTCCAGAACCCTTGTCTTGTAAGTCTGTTACCCATAACATTTACAAATAATGGCTTTTCATCATCTGTTTTTAATAAGTATGGTCTTGAATTATTTAAATATTCTTCTAAAGCTTCTTTTGATATTCTTCCTAGTGGAACAACTCTTTTACTATATCCTTCATTACATACAACATATGAATCTACTAAATTCACATCTTTTATATCTAAGTTTATTATTTCAGAAACTTTCATTCCAGTTGCATATGCAAATTCAAGCATTGCTTTATCTCTTATTCCTTTTAAATCATCTGATTTAGGTTGTGATAATAATATTTCAACCTCATCTGATGTAAGTATCATAGGTGCTTTCTTTTCAACCTTTGGAGTACTAATTTTATTTGTTGGAATTGTTTTTATCATCTTATTTTTTAATAAGTATCCGATAAAAAGATCTTAATGTTGCAAGTCTTCTTGAAATACTTGATGCTTTTCTTCCTTCTTCTTTTAATTCTTCTATATATTTTTGTACATCATCATATTCTACATTTAAATAATCTATATTATTTGCTTTTATATATTCTAAAAATAAATTTAGATCTCTTTTATATGCTTGTATCGTATTATCTGATGACTTTTTTGTATTTTTCAAAAAATTCAGATAATCTGTCATAACCTTGTCCATAATCTTTCCCCTAATAATAGTTTTTTTATATTTACATAATTTATTTGTATTTTAATATTATCACTTTTATTTTCATTTGTAAACGTATTTTATTTAATTTTTATTTAAAAGTAAATTTCTCTTTTAGCTATAATATAATTTTACCATATATACCGGCCACCACCTCTTTTTATCACAACTTCACCTTTTCTTGCAGTTTCTATACTTCTAGCTATATCTTTTCCGAAATTTTTTTCAATATTTTCTATACTCACCTTATTTAATATATTCATTTCTGTATCATACAAATCTAGCATCTTTTCTTTTGTTTTCTTTCCAAGTCTTGGTATATATTCAAGTGGCACACTATAATTATACTTTGGCCTTTCTTTTGGTGAAATACTTTCACCATCTGCTATTTCAAGTATCCTATCTTCAACACCTTTAACTATTTTCTTACTCCCACATTTCTTACATTTCCCATCTACTATTTCACTTACAGATCCACACATATCACAATATGTTTTATTATATTTACCAAGTCTTGAATACATTCCATTATTACAAACAATATAGTTTAATTTTTTTGTCTCTATTCCACTATCTCTTTCTATATTTTTATTCATTTTATTTATATCTACTTCATTATTATCATTATTTTGAATTTCATCTTCATATCCAAGAACTTTTTTAAATGTTTCAAAAGAAATATTTTCCATCTCAAATGTATTATATTCTCTTGCAATCTTTGGAAGTGAATGTGCATCTGAATTTGTTAAAAATTTCTTACCTGAAAGTTCCCTTATTCTATCTGCATATTCTGTATCTGCACTAAGTCCGAAGCTCAACTGCTTTTATCTTATCAAACTTTTCTCTAAATATTTTTTCTAATCTATCTGTACAATGTCCATAATAACTTTTATGTGGTGTAAATATATGTGCAGGTACAAGTATTCCATTATATTTTTCTACAATGTCTATAAGTTCATACCCTGAAAGTCTTGCATGTTGTGTACTTAATGTTATATTTTTAATATATTTTTGCATTTCTTTTGAAAAACCAATAATATCTTTTAAATGAGGAAAATAGCATAAATTATGAGCAAGTCCTTTTTTACCATCTTCTCTTTTTTCTTCTGTTTCTACTTCAGCTCCGAAGAATAATACATATCTTATTATTATATATAAGTCCACCTTCTTTTTGCTCATATATTTCTTTTTTGTCTATAAGATTTATAATATCTTCTATAACATATGGTGAAGCACAATCTATTATTCCTATAAGATGTAATCCTTTATTCAAAGATGCTTCTTTCATTATATTTTCAAACCTTAATTCTTTTGAAGCTGTAATCTTAATTGGTTTACCATTTTCACTTCTACCTATATGTATATGCATATCTGCAAAAACTTCCATACTATCCTCTTTTCTTAAATTATATAACTAATATATTAATAGTACAAAAAAAGAATAACATATAATACTAAAATTATAGATTATCCTTTTTAATAATTATATCTTTTATATTATTATAATATTCAACAATTAATTACACAAAATATAATCCAATTGCAAGTAATACTAAAAATACAAATAATATTCTAATAATATTATCCATTCTTCCTTCACTTGTTCTATTTTTATTTTTTTCATAAAAACTATCTTTACCTGCACCCATTACTGCATCAGATATACCTGTCTCTTGTTTAGTTTGTGTAAAGCATAATACCATAAGTATAAATGCTATAATATTAAATATTATAACTAATGCTATTTTTAATATTTCCATTTTTTAACTCCTTTAACTAAAATTAAAACTATTATAAATTTTAGTCTATATGTAATTATTATCACATAGATTATAATAAAAATCAATATATTAAATGTAACAACTTTAAAAAAGTATGTAGGTTTGTCAAACATATGAGACACTCCCTTATGTTAAAAGGCTTTATAGC
>ERZ772827.966-NODE-966-length-15044-cov-17.084462_pt1 | contig 15044 bp, 14 predicted proteins | sample MGYA00580850_ERZ772827 | MGnify/ENA primary metagenome ERZ772827 (study PRJEB29015, sample SAMEA2737950) | human oral metagenome | biome: human oral; feature: human-associated habitat; material: dental | place: China | collected 2145 ...
TGGCGTAATCATCAACGACGATAATCGCGTCTTTGGTTAGGCGTGGCTTAATAACTCGCAGAGAATCTCTAATTGACTGATAGTAATCACCATCCAAAAACGCAAACATCACCCGTTCTGGGATATCATCAAAAGTTAGATCGCGAAACCAAGCCTTATGTACGGTCGGCGCCGGCAAACCCGCTTTTTTGAAATTATCATAGAATTGTCTTTTTGTCGCACATAACTCACCCTCAACAAACTGCACGCCAAGCGGACTTTCATCTTGAGCCACTTTTGGCGGAAGACCAGCAAACGAGTCATATACATGAAACTCAACATCCGCATTATAAGCATCAAGCAGGCGTCGAATAAACAATGACGTCGTGCCAACGTAACAACCTAGCTCAACTACAGATCCAACAACGCCTTTTTGCAATTGCTCCTCAAGTAGCAGAAGGAGGGCTCGAAGCTCTCCCGCATCGACTTGATCAGAAATAATTGGATACCTCTGGAGAAGCTCATCTGTTTTCGTACATTTATGATGTAGACTCATAGCTTAACTATACCTTACCACTACTCAAATCATGCTTCTCACAAAGCATATTGACGAACTTACGAGACCCCATCAGGCAGTCGATGAAGCTACCATTGTGTCATCTATCTCAAATACTTTATGTTTTGAAGTCGCGCCGTGCAACAACTTTACGTTTGACGGCGCCACACCAAAATGCTTCGCCAGTAATTTTACCGCCGCCAAATTTGCACGCCCCTCAATGGCCGGCGCCTTGGCGTATACTGTCAGCGAGCCATCATCATTTACCACCACTTCTTCGCGGTGGCGGGAGTTGGGCTTGAGATGGACGGAGATTTTCATACTTCAGTCTAATTTAATCAACAACCTTATCTTCATCTGATTCATTCAATATAATTTGAGGAATGTTGATCTGCGGCAAGGATGCGACTTGAATAGCTTGCTGGAGAGTTTTAATGTTTTGAGACTGAAGTTTCTCAAAATATTGTTGATGCGTTGTTATCCACTGAACACTAGGTTTCAATAAATTATTTAGAATCTCAAAACCTTTTAAAGACTCTTGAAGACTTTTTATTTCTTCTTTTGACGGATGACCTCTGACTGTAATCTTTGTATTTATAGCATTTGCCGACTTTATCACATTCTTTAAATCAGATTCTGTAACTATCCTGAAATGAGCCGCTTTATTACGAACCTTCTCAATCTTTCCTAAATCGCCCTTTATATCCTCCCATTTTATGCCTTTTTTTAGTATGTGCTTATCGATTTGATCCCAAACAGTACAGGGTTTGACTCTTTCGCTAAGTTCACGCTTTATGTCATTTATGTCAGAGTGGTCTTTAAAAATAGACATCATATCTTCTGCTGTTAAGTTTTTGTTGTTCAATGATATATCCGCAGATAGTACTTGGATAACATCCCCCAACGTAAGATAAGATGTTAATGGATTTAGGTCGTCTATTTTTATTAAGTTCTTGCCTTTAGCAAAGTCTTTTGCATAAGTATTTTTAAAGTAACGGAAATAATCATCAATTACCTCATTTATATTTAGAAGAATTATTCTTAAATTATGTTCTACTGAGTCCACAGTATCCATAATATTATTTCTTATATTCGCCCCTTTTGGATCATAAACCAAAGCAATCTGTCTAGACTTAGCAATCTTCTTGTAAAATTCTTCGCTTATGGCCGAATTTTTCATGTTCACATGCACGAGAAACGTGTTGTTTGTCTGAAAATCTTTTACATTCTGTTTCTCATTATCTATACCAAGATCAGACTTAAAAATCTTAACGACCTCTGACCAAGTATTTGCCTCGACTAAGAATTCTAACCTATAATTCTTCTCTTGATTCATCACCCTACTAATTATAAACCAATCTACGATGTAAGTATTCGGCGTTTTTATACAAGACGAATACTTAACAAAATTGATTTACTATAACGTTACAAGGTATATCATCTTAAAACGATGTCACCTCAAACTCTCGTAGCAAAATCTCCTACACTCCTACCAAACCTACCATCAGACAAGCCACTGGCGTCAAACCGAGCATCTTGCACCCTCCTTATGACACCGTCAATGGCGTTGTCCTGGAACAGATTCGTCTGCGCGGTATGTCATCAATCTTGTGGTCGGTCGACACTCGCGACTGGGCCGACCGCAATAGCGATATTGTCTGCTCACGCGCCGTCGCTGGCGCCCACCCCGGAGCCATCATCTTGATGCACGACATTCATCAAACCTCAGTCAATGCCGTGCCGTGCATCCTCAACACGCTAAAGCAACAGGGGTATTCGTTTGTGACGATACAACAGTTGAATTAGCAATCCAGCAGTAAACAATAAAGGCCCTTAGAAGCGACCCGGCGCAACCTCCAGCTATAGACTACTTTTTATCTCATCCCGTATACCCTGAACTTCTCTCTTTAGAGACTGTATATAGTCACTGAATGTCTCTTTAGCCATCTTGGAGCCACCATCCTCCCGGAGATCTTCGATCTCAACATCTTTTTCCAATAACAATTCTATTATTTTGTTAAAAACTCTCTTTAAGTTTTTTTGAGTATCTGGCTTTTCAGTATCTATAACTATCTTATCATCGTTTGGAAATATAAATTCTAACTTACAAGTATCATCTTCCTGAAAAAGTCTTGTTTTTATCTTCACTGTTTCTGAACTATCATTACTTGCCTGATTCATATATTTCCCCTCTATTCTTAAACGCTGCTTCTCCACCTTCAAGAGTACGCATACTTTATTCTCTCCAAGACAACGCATCATTATCATCGTTAATATTTAATAATTTATTTGTAAATGGGTTGCCTACGTATGTCTTATATTCCCCTTTATCATATTTTCGATATATAGAGGTATACGGCAAGGTTCTGACGGCTATATTAGCATTATGTGTAGCTATAAAAACTGTCTTTTTTACCCTACCAAGATTGCTTATTTTCTCCCTAATAACATTGTCTATATATTCTCCCCCTAGACTTAACTCAGGCTCATCCAAGACATAGAAATCCGCATCATGATCTAGTGCCCGCTGGATCGCAATTATCGCCTTTTCGCCGTTAGATGGAGAATATTCTTCTCCATCGCCATTAAGGGTCGGGTACTTTCTTAACCCCACAAACACGTCTAGGCTATTAATTTGATCAAGACTAGCCTTGCACTTATCAAGTGCATCTTCTATATCATCGGAAGATACTTTGCGTTTCAGCTTATTCAAATTCTCTCTGGCGTCTTTTAGTTTTTCTATTTTAACAGGGGAACTATCGTATTTCTCATACCCCGTCTTACCAAGCATGCTCCACTCCTTTTGGATGTATAGATTACCCTTATCACCCAGTTCACCTATCTCAAATGATTCAGTGCATTTTTTATCTTTTAGACTAAGAAGGCCTGTAATTTTGTCTAGTGATTGCTTAAGCTCAAGTTTATTCATAGCATATTGCCTAAATCCTGGAGAATTAGGTTTTGACACTGTACCGGTTTTGTCAGACACCTTATCCTTGATAAAATCAATTGCACTGTTATATAGCTGGGTTACATATTTCAAGATTAATTCATCTTTAACTTTATCAGATATTTTGCCATAGAGACCATCAATCGACCCTTCAAAACTAGTCAGTTCATGGCCACTTACATAGCGAGCAGCTATTTGCTTTATGGATTGTGCACATTTCTTGTATTCATCTCTATCCTTAATAGCCCCTTCTAGGTTTTTACTATCATAATCATCAAGTGGCTCTGTGTCGGATAATTTGAGCTTATTTTTAGCTTTACGTGTTTCGGCTGATTTAGCATAATCAGCATAGAGCTGAAGTGGTGTGGGCGTTTTGTCGCTCCATTGCTTTATACATGCAAATTCTTCTTCACATGCGTCCATATCCAACTTACTAGCGGTTCTGTCCATATCAGAAGCATCAAGAAGTTTATTAAAATAATCATCTTTCTCACTGGCAATATACGTAGATACTCTCTTACCACCCGCTTCAGCTTCTATTCCCACGCTTTTAAGAATATTGGTTTTACCAAGACCTTTGTCTCCAAAAAGTATATTCACTTCATTGTATAATTTGACTGGTATTGTAATACTAGGGTCGTCTTCTTTAGGTTTGCCCGTATATTTATAGCTAGAAGTTTTATTTAACATTGTCTCTATGGTTGACTTATCTCTATCTAGAAAAAGACAAAATTGTTTAAAAGTATCAATCGGAAGTCTTAAGCTCGATACTTCACAACCACTGTAGTTATCCCAATCTCTCACATCGCTACCAGTTATAGCATTGAATCCATGACTAGTAAGAATCCCCGCAGAACGAATATTTGTATCCTCTACTATAACTCTAGATGATTTTTCATCAAGTACCTCTTTGAGATACGCCAGATTATCCTCTGATATAGTGGGTCTTTTACTGCCAAAATGCGGAATATAGAGAATGTTCTCGCCTGAAAAATGGCTGATTATATTATCTAATTCTATAGTGAAATCACCAGACTTGCCATTAGTAAGCTGTTTTACTTTTTCATCAAACATATCTGTACAATCTGGGTCTCCTACTAAAATAATATGGAAGTTATTTCCATCATGAAGAGCATCTAATTCAATCCCAGGCCATATTTGAAAGTTACTATCTACATACTCAACAAACTCATCGTACTGTTTTTTATCAAAAACGTCATGGTTTGTTATCGTAACTATGTCAACGCCCGCATCTTGTATACTTTTTGAGAATATTTCCTTTGTTACCGCACGAGACTCCGGCTCACCACTGCGAATCTTTTTGGTATGACAATGAATATCTATTTTCACTATTGTTCTTCTTTTTAACTTATCTAGTTTGTATTATAACGCCCTTGAATCTCTATGTATTATCTGTAATCTCAAACACCTTGTATTTCGAGCTTGCACCGCGCACTAATTTTACCTTTGACGGTGCCACACCAAAATGTTTCGCCAATAGCTTCACTGCCGCCGCGTTCGCTCGCCCTTCAATGGCTGGAGCCTTAGTGTAAATAGTCAGCGAACCATCATCACCAACCACGACTTCTTCGCGGTGACGAAAGTTGGGCTTGAGATGGACGAAGATTTTCATGATTAATATCCTGTAGGAATTATCTATTACCTTTCCTTTAGGCCTATTATACCCCCTTAAGCCGAGCCTTACGTATTGCAAATAGGCAACGTAAAGTTGCTCGCCAAGACACTAAAATTACGCTATGCTGTTAGAAAATAAATGAAAGGGCGCCAAATGATTTTTGCAAAAAAACTTAAACAATTACGTCAACAAACTGGTTGGTCGCAAGAACAACTAGCCGATCAACTCAATGTCACGCGACAAGCAGTTGCTAAGTGGGAACGAGGTGCGGGCTTTCCAGACATAGACAATATGCAAGCGCTGGCAAAATTATTCAACACTAGCGTGGACGAGCTGCTTGACTACACGCGAGCAGGACTGGCTTCGGCTATGCGCGAACCTATTGATCTTGACGTCTACCCGACAGATACGAAAGGATATTCAGCATCCGACCTGGCAGTTGCAGACAAATTTGCCGACGCCGATCAAATTGAATCGCTAAATCGCCACCGACGACTAACGTGGTGGCAAAAAATCATCGACTTTTTCGTAGGAGCTGGAACGCTTGATGTGGCTTTTTCCGGCGAAGCCATTGGACAACTTAAAGGCGACAGACGCTATTATCTGGTTGAAAAATCTGGTCGCTCATGGATCGTCGAAGTTACAAAGACATACATTGAACGACGTGAACTAGCCGAGGCCTTCCCTCGCAAAGGATTGACGGTTGGTGATTATATGTATCGGCGAAGCGGGTTTATTGTAAAACCATTAAATAAGCGCGCTCGGCATTAGATATCTCCGACTATAGTCAACGCCTGCCGCAAACTCCGCACTGGCGCCACATATGGTACATCAATTTCTGCAAAATGCTGGCGGGCCGCAGTAATTTTACCCCATTCATTAGAGTTCAGGTGATTATCGTTGATATCGTCCGACCCCTTCGTCTCGGCCACAAAGTAAATCCGCTTATCGCCATCAAACGCCACTGCCCAATCTGGATTATACTTACCAACCGGTGTATCAATCTTAAACCAACTTGGTAGCTTAATATAAAACTTAACGTCAGCATTGTCCTCCAGCGACCGCATGAATTCTCGCTCAACTTCTGAATCGACTGCCACATAATCGTAGACGGTTTTTGTTTGATCAGTCACTGCAACTGCCCCACTCTTCATCGCCACATCATACAGGTATGTCTGCAATTCACTATTCTCAAACAACGTCATATCATAATGCTCACCCGTTCTGTGATATTTAACACCATCAACCGCCAAGCGCCGCTTCACCCGATTAATCGCCCGAGCTGTTTCATCAATCACCTGCTGTGGATTAATAGCCACCTGCTCAAACATCCCCGCCCGATCAAGCACTTCAAATACCACCTGGCGGGTCATTTGTGTCTGACGCTGAATATCCGCTAATAAATTCGGTATCTTCACTTCAGTTTGGCGTGCCGCATACGTATTAAAACCGGTCTCGTGCACCATAAAACCGCTGTCATTATTCATCGAGTCAATCAGTGTTTTAGTATCAGCGATATGCGGTTTGCTAATAGCGACCTGCGCTAATTCATTAGCCGCCTCCGTTACTAACTTCTCTGTATCAATTGCCACCCGATAAGTCGTCTTATGCTTAATTTTATCCCATAATTCCTTAAAGGCCGGATCAAGCGCCCGTGATTTCTGAAACTTGACGACCCGCCGACTGTCACGATTCTTGATTCGTCCGCCAAAGTGGATGCCGGTCTCTTCCTCAATCTCTGTCTGGAGTTTGCGGCTAAACTCTGCATAACTTTCGTTAGCCACTACCGTTAGCACGTTGACGTTATCATCATACACTCGTTGTCCATCAATATTGACCGGCAGGCGCAACCCTCGACCGATCTCTTGGCGCTTTTTCATTTGACTCGACGTTTCATTAAGCGTGCAGATCTGAAATACATTAGGATTATCCCAGCCCTCACGCAGTGCCGAGTGGCTAAAGATAAATCGTAGTGGCTCGCCGGTGTCCAGTAGTCTTTCCTTGTCTTTCATGATTAAGTTATACGCCGTATCGTCATCCTTGGTACGGCCACCCTCGCCCTTAGTGTCACGAGAGTCTTTCCACTGGCCACTCTTGTCCGCCGCAAAGTAGCCATCGTGCACCTCGCTCGCCAACAAACCATCCATCACACCGTCATATTTTGGTTTAGATGCCACCTTAGCGTAGGCTTCTTCAAACCACTTGGCGAATTTGCCTTTCTGGGTGTCATTCGCCGTATACTCACGATAATTTGCCACTTTATCAATGAAAAATAGGCTCAGCACTTTGACGCTACTCCCCAGTCGGCGCTGTTTATCAAAATGATCGTCAATCGTCAGTTCAATCTGCCGCTTAATGATGTCATCATGCAGACTTTCATCACGCTGACCAACGTAAACTACTTTACCATTACTAAACTCGACGCAATCATCGCCGTGATTGATTGACTCGACATAGTAGCCGGCATAGACCGAACGCCCTGTCTTCGCCTCCAGGTCATCACCCGGAAAAGCCTTGATGACCTTGCGTTGCAAGCCATACTCATCGCTCGCATCCACCTCTATCTTGGCGAATGAGCGAGTCTTCGACTGACGCTCCAGCGACAGTACATTGATATACGCATCATTATAATTATCCTCACTCTGGACACTATGCACCTCGATCTTTTTGACCAAGCCTTTATCGTAGGCATCGACTGGAGTCAGCCGGTAAAGTAAATTATATAGGTGCTTATGCGTGGCACTATAGCGCAACGTGCACAGCGGATTAAGACTGGCAATAGCATTCCGCCGTATGTCCGTCTCCATATTCTGCGGCTCGTCGAGAATAACCACCGGGTGAGTTGCTTTGATAAAGTCAAGCGGCCGACCATAGTCGCTCTGCCGATTCATCACATTCTGCGCCTTAGCGAAGCTATCAATGGTAATCACCATGATCTGCAGCGTATCGTTCGTGGCAAACTCACGAGCCTGACCTGTTTTCTTGCTGTCCCAGACATAGTAATCCATCTCCGGCTTGTTGTAGAGATCAGCGAAGTGCTCCCTGGTGATCGCCAAATTCTTCAGCACACCTTCACGAATCGCCACGCTCGGCACCACGATGATAAACTTCTTCCAACCGTAGCACTGATGTAGCTCATGAATCGTCCGTAAGTACACATACGTTTTACCCGTGCCAGTCTCCATCTCGATGGAGAAGTTCATACCATGAAGTAAACTCTCTGACACTCCAGATCTACTAATCAGACTACTTTCATCCGTCGAGATATCATTTCGCTTCTGAACTGTACACATATTTTTAGTAATCTGCGCCATATCCAGCACCAGGCTATTTCCTCTAGCGATTGTCGCTTCCAAGCTTAACTGCCCATCCTGATCCATATGGCGAGTCGCATCGTCACCGTCTTTTGGCTGGCCGGTAAATATATCCACTACCGCATCAATGGCGTCGAGTTGGTATTGCTGGTTGGGCTCGAATCTTAGTCTCATCAAAGCGTAGTCCTTTTAAATTAACAAAATCTCATACTAGTATAGTTCTATGATGCATTTTTAATCCTATTATCTTTCAAACCATCTTCTGTAATAATTCGCCTTCTCTCGTCTAAGTCTATAGCCTTTTTGGTTTTATCCATCGGTTCTGCGACTAATTTATTATAAACATGCTTAAGTACGTCTTCTACACAATAACCAAACTCCCCAATTTCATCTATCATTTCGTTGGTATCATTCAATAGCCACTCATATTGCCGTATTGTTGTATGCTCAATATCCAAAGTAGTCCATTTATTTATTATTTTTTGTATTCTATTATTTAAGTCATGATAGACTAGCCAGAGAGCGTTATATATTTTTGAGTTGTCCCCAAAATCAGCTCCGCTCATATCCAAAATCCTAGTAAGCTCTAAAATGCTGTACTGAAGTTTATACGCCTCATCTACTATCTTCTGTGTCGGCTCAAGCCAACCGTCAAGCAATTTTATTTTCTCTTCTATGGTCGGTTCGTTATAACCTGCTTGTCCATGCCATTTATTTAAGATATTTGCAATTACCCTTACATGCTCTCTTATAACACTAATAAATGATAAGTTTTTTGATGATATCTCATTAATAGAACGAAGGACCTTTTCGTATATTGTATAGTTAGTCGACATAATAGTAGATAGTTTTACTTGCTCTATAGCATCTTTACGTGCTTTATCCCAACCCTTTACAGTTAAAATTAATGCAATAAATGCACACGCTGAAGTTACGATTTGACAAAAATCTGCTATATCTTTCACTGCACCATCTCCACAAAATCCGGAAATCCCGGATTTTCTATATGGCTATTCGGAATCTCCAAACGATTGGCTATTATGTCAGTTGTCTGGTTTTTCCGGACAAGTAAACTTCCACTCAATTCGCCTCCGCTAAAAACACTATTGAAAAGTTCTAAAATTACCAGCCTAGTCTTATCAAATAGTTCCGTCACCTGACCTCGCGTCAACCAAACCGTTCCATCTTGAATTTTGACGTTGGTGGAAGTTTTGTTGCCTACGCTATATATGAATGTATCACCCATCATAACGCACCACCATTATCCTCGTATGCAAATCTTATACCAAATTCTATGCTTTTCTCACGACATAGCGCATATATAGCATTTATCTTGGATAAAAAAGTAAACGATTTTATATCTTTTTCTAGACTTTTAATGACATTTTTTCGTTTATTTAGGATCAGTAGCAGCTCAAGTTTCTTTACTTGTACATCTTCTTCTTTATTATTCCCTGGATTGTACATACCATTAACAACTAGTGTTATAACAGAATTAGCCTGATCTACAGCATACCCAAAATCTTTCACCTCTCCTCGTTTCGTAATAATTATCTTCTTTGCCTCTTTATCGTATAAATCACAGATCTCGATGCCACGCTTCATTTTGTAGTCCATGCGTCGATCGTACAATTCATAGCCGAACTTCTCGCTGAGCTTAGTATTATAAAATAGTTCTTTGTATGCTGGCTTCTTTTTTTGTTTTTCTTGATTGCGCCACTTTTCAAATTCTGTTTTTTTAAATTCAAAGTCTAAATCGGATAGCGGGATTTGTCTAATCCAATACTGCAAATCTTCAAGATAGTCTGGATTAAACTGTTTCCACCTTCCATTTTCTAGATAGCAACGTTCTTCATCATCGGTGTAATCTATAAATCGTATTAAATCATGTGTATACGTTCGACCTATGTCGTTTGACACTGCCACTATTTTGAGGAGATTAAAGGCGCCCCTAAGGCTTAGCCTAGCGTCTTTGCAGTATTCTCGTATAGTTGACGCAGATAAATTATCGTACTCTTTTTCATAAATATCTTTTCCATATTTAATTTTCCATGTATGTTCATGTGTAAACAATATATTAGTACCAAATTGGTCATAATCAAAAAAATTAATCATTCCATCACAATTACCAGAATCTATCGCATCTATCATCTTGTTTGTTAACCGCTCAATCTTTGTTTTATCTACAACCCATGTAGCTCTAGGAATTCTAAATCTTGGAGCTTGCACAAGAATATTATCAAACTCATTAAGTATTCTACCTATGTCATTATGGGTAATATTAGTATTTGATATCTGAATACTTGATCCAAAGATAACTGCAGACTTTCCAAGCTCTGCTTCCTCGAGAGATTTCATTTTTAATAAAGCGATAGATTCTCCGCCACTAAAATCTAAGTTACTATAATCACTGTTGCTAACTATCGACCTATTCTTTACTCCGCCATTAAAAGTTGAGCTTTTCATCTTACTTTTGGTATTGTCGCCCAGTCTTTGAGCTAAATTAATACCAAAATCTCTATCGCAATAGTTGTCTATTAACGCATAGCTTCTGCCCATAGATATAGCATAGACATTACCTAGATCCGTTATCGCCAACAATACAGCTGAATAAGTGGTTGACTGCAAATCATGATATTCACTAGGGAGCCTGTCTTTATATTGTTCGCTCCACCATACATTTCCATACTGAGGATCTGATACGTAAAACTTAAAATTCACATTATTAGACCCATAGTCAGACACAAGACTATATCCATTACCTAGAGAAGTCTCTAGACCGTCTAAATCATTAATTAAGTATATGTTATATTTCGCCATCACACCACCTCCACCTCTACACCCTGTCGTTCGGCTTGCAGGAGTAGGTTTACTTTTAGATTTATGTCGTCACCGAAGGCTCGGTCAAGGAGGATGATGGATGATGGTTTGGCGGCGAGGATGGTCGCAAATAACTCTTCCGTCATGGAGTGCGCCAGGCAAATGACGAGCTTTTCGGACGGAATGAAGCAAAAGCCGTCATGCTGATCTATCTGCGCCAGCGGCGAGATGCCACGCTTGAGCAAAAACTCGGTCAGCAAGTCATCATCAGTCGTACCTTCCTCCAGCGGGTCAAGGTTAGCGAGAGCCTGCTGGCGAATCTCCTCTGGGTCGGAAACCAGCTCGTTCCATTGCTTGAAATTACTATCACCCACCCGATACGCCCGAAAGCCAAGGTCAAGCGGGACATTGCGAGACGCTAGTTTGTCCGCCTGGTCAGCCCGGATTTTGGCACCAGCCCGGCGGATGCGCTCACGAGCAATGTCTGCGATGGTGCGGTAACCATCTTTGTACTCCTCCGACTTCTCGTCAGTCAGCTCAGGTAATTGCACGCAAATCCAGCGGCGGTTGCCGCCGTCTTCGGCATTAAGCTCGACAACAGCATGAGCTGTCGTGCCAGAGCCAGAGAAAAAATCAAGAATGATATCGTTATCGTCGGTCGTTAACTGTAGCATTCTCTTGATGTAGGGTATAGGCTTAACCGTATCAAAAATCTGAAATTCAAAAATTCTTTTTATTTCGTCTGCGGCATTTGCAGCATTGGACGCATCACTCCAAATAGTCTCCGGGATGTTGCCGCTATTTTCACTGACATATAGTTTTCTATATATTTTATCGGACGACGGAGAGTATACTAATTTACCCTCTTCATCTAACCTTGTCATCGATTCTTTATTCACCAGCCATAGTCTCTCAGAAAATACCTGTCCAGTTTTTGACTTAAACTCATATTTAGATCCACCTTGGGTTCCACGAGCCCACACACCGAGTAATCGATACGCTCCACGAGGATCATTATCGGGGTTTTTATAAGCCTTTAACGTTGTCTTATCAAGCTCAAGCCTATTGAAGTTAAGGTTGTCGCTTGAACGAGCAAAAACTAACAAGTACTCATGGTTACGGCTTAAAAACTTCGCGGAATTATCTTTACCTCTTTTGCGTTGCCACACAATCTGCGCTACAAAATTCTCCTCTCCAAATATCTCATTCATCATCAGGCGGAGGTTGTGGACTTCGTTGTCGTCGATAGAGACGAAGATAACGCCGTCTTGGCGGAGCAGGTTGCGTGCCAAAAATAGACGTGGATACATCATATTCAGCCAGTTGCTGTGCTTGTGTCCGCCAGTATTGGCGCGCAGCCCGTCATCCCGCACAACGTTACCCTCATCATCGGTGACGCCTGCCTCCGTCTCATAACTGCGGCGTGTCTGCTTGAAGTCGTCATTGTAGATAAAATCATTGCCAGTGTTGTAGGGTGGATCAATATAGATCATCTTGACCTTGCCGTAATACGCCTTGTGTAAGATCTTTAGCGCCGCCAGGTTGTCGCCCTCGATAAACATATTGTCCGTCGTATCCCAATCGACGGAATTCGCCCGGTCGGGATGGAGTGTCTGGACAGTCTTCTCCTGGATGGCAGCGAAGACGTCGCCCTTGCCCTTCCAGCTAAGCCCGTAGCGCTCACCCAAATCAACCGCCTCGCCTAAAGTCGCCTGGAGCTTCTGCCAGTCGATTTTGCCTTCGGTAACTACCTCGGGGAAGAGTTGTCTCAGTTTATCAATTTGTTGTTGATGTATGCTGTCGTTGTAGCCGTCCACACTAAGAATACCTCCTGTATATAGCTAATTGTACCAGACAAGGGGGTCTATAGATGGTTCGTTGTGGTTTATTTTTTATTATTAAGTAAATACAATTTTGTATTAGTGTAAAGCAAAAACTCCTTTTGTCGAATGATTTTATCATAATCGTTTATTAAAGGTCTCAACAAACGAATACCTCCGCTGCCTAATCCTCTACTAGACAGGCCTATGTCTTTTCTCATTTCTTTAAAAACGGCTGTCATTAAAACCATAGTACGTAAACCATTTTCCTCATCTTTATATTCACGATAGGCATGCTGAAGCATATTCGAGAATTTATCAAGCACCTTTGGAGACGCGTAAAGGACAGCTTTTTTGTGAAAATTCTGAAGCTCTTTAATTAACCTTTCCTGCTGGGATTTGCTAGGCACTCCATCTTGTTGTTGAAATTCATTTAGTGTTTTCAAAATAGTATTAACATAATCTTTATATATTTCCCTTTTAATTTCAGCATTTTTAGAACTAAATAGTGTTCTCTTATCTAATGAGTATTTAATAAGATAGCCAATACACCCACCAGAGATAATACTTATAATTGATATCCAGTTTTCTGTTGTCATACAACTCCTTTTAAGTTTATATTTGTCATTAGCAAGATCGATACAAAATCAGTTTTCGTAACAATAATATGATCATTAAGCGTAATGCCAAGTAGTTTTCCCGCTTCCATTAGCCTGTTCGTTACTTCTTTATCAGCCTGACTCGCCTCCAAGTTCCCGCTCGGATGATTATGCGCCACGATGATGCTGGCAGCACGGTCGGCGATGGCGTCGGCGAAGACCTCGCGCGGGTGCACCAGGCTGGCCGTCAGTGTGCCGATAGTCACTACCCGTTTAGCAATCAAACGATTCGCACCATCCAGTGTCAGGCAGACGAAATATTCCTGCTTTTTGTCGCGAATGTCAGCCAATAGCTCGACGACTCTTTCCGGGCTGTCGATGATTGGCTGGTCGCTATCCAGCAAATACCGCTGGGCCAGCTCCAAACTCGCCACAATCACCGGGATTTTTGCTTCACCCAAGCCAACCACGCCGCGTAGATCGTCGTACGAAATATCGCCGCCTTTTTGACGCAAAATTTTCAGCACTTCGCGTGCAATTTTACCAACATCGGCCCGAGCATTACCGCTACCAATAATCGCCATCAACAGCTCCAAGTCGCTTAGCCACGCCGCGCCATAGCGCGCTAGTTTCTCGCGAGGACGGTCGTTGGGATGATGGTCAGACAACCTCATGATCAAAGTATACCAAAAGGACAATACCCAGAATCAAAAAATAAAGATAGGATTTATACACAAGGTTTAGAATAATAAGGGACCTACGACACCACATTTAAGCACTCCAAGGCTAATCAGCTATTTGTTACAGAATATTTATTACCAGCTCTATAATGAGCGACTTTCCGTAAATGGGACAATCAACACAAACTCCGCACCAGCCGACAAGCGGCTTTTGACGTGAATCGTGTAGCCGCAGCGATCCGCTAACGACTTAGCAATCGCCAACCCCAAACCGTGACCCGACACGTCAGTCCGCGTCCGCGCCGTGTCTGCCTGGTAAAATCGCTCAAAAATATGCTTTTGATCAGCCGACGCGATACCTGGACCGTTATCTTTAACGATGAATTCAAGTGTATTTTTGCGAGACCTCACGCAGAGGTTAATTTTACCAACCTTTGATGGTACATACTTTACGGCATTGTCTACTAAGATCGCTATAATTTGGCGAACCGCATCTGTCTGAAGCGCAATCTCCCGACTGGATCGCTGTTCATCATATATTAATTTCACTTTTTTTGCCTGTGCAACAGGCGTAAACCGAGCAACCACCTCCGCAACAAGTACGGAGGGGTTGAAAAACTCTAGGTCTTGCGTGGCACTCTCCGACTTTGCCAAATCAAGCAGTGAATTGCTGAGCTCAGTCAACTTCTT
>ERZ772827.967-NODE-967-length-15036-cov-2.950137_pt1 | contig 15036 bp, 10 predicted proteins | sample MGYA00580850_ERZ772827 | MGnify/ENA primary metagenome ERZ772827 (study PRJEB29015, sample SAMEA2737950) | human oral metagenome | biome: human oral; feature: human-associated habitat; material: dental | place: China | collected 2145 ...
ACAGGGTCAGGATTCGCGTACAATAGACTACCTTTCTCTTATCACCGGCTAATAAGGACTGGACACATGGCATATTCCGCAGCGTCCCAGCGGGTGACCAGGTAGACATCTCAGAACATCTTAAGAATGTTCATAGTGGTTGGTTGTCATCAAGCCTACACCATACATCATTCAGCACCACTATTATACGAAGGTATCAGCCAAGAACCTAGAACATTGATCAACATATTTTAATGACCCACAATTACTTTCTTGGTAATGTTTTGAGTCTTCAAGTATAGTCACACTTCTGAAATGTATGGGCGGGGTTAATACAGCTTCGCCCATACACCTTATAAATACCGCCCAGGACTAACGCCTTCCCGCTAGTTTCCGCCGTTAAAGCTAAAGCCCCGAATACGAGTGCAGGCCCGAGAAGAAAATATTCACCACCGTGAAATTAAAAATAATGCACAAATAGCCGATAATAGACAGCCACGCCGAACGCGGGCCAGCCCAGCCGCGGGTTGCACGCGCATGCAGATACGCCGCGTACACCACCCAGATCACGAAGGTCCACACCTCTTTGGTGTCCCAGCCCCAGTAGCGGCCCCACGCCTGGCTCGCCCAAATAGCGCCAGCGGCAAGCGTGAACGTCCACATCACAAACGCCAAAGCGTTCAGGCGGAACGCAAAATTCTCAAGAGCCTGGGCGCTCGGAACCAGGCGCATAAACGCCCACCCGCCCGATTTACCGTTCAGGATGCGCTGTTCGCGGCGGGTCTGCACCAGCTGCAGCACCGCCATCGCGAACGTAATCGTAAACACCCCGGAGGCAAGCACCGCAATCGACACGTGAATCACCAGCCAGTAGCTCTGCAACGCCGGTTTCAGGTGCCCCACGGGGGTGGCGAAACTAATGGTGGCGGCGCACATCATAATCAGCGCCAGCCCAGACACGAGCGTGCCCACGAACCGCAGGTCACGGAAAATCAGCGCCACCAGGTACACGGCCACCACCACCAGCGCGCCCGTGGTGCAGAACTCGTACATGTTCCCCCAGGGCACACGCTGCGCAGCCACGCCGCGCATAATAACCGCCGCCGCGTGCACCAGCGCCCCCATCAGCATAACGATCACGGCGATGCGCGCCGCCGGGCGGCTCTGGCCCGTGTACAGCATTGATGAGTCCGCCACGTGGCCTTCAAGCGCGCGTGCCGCCGCGCCCCGGTACCCGGCGCCCCGCTCGCCCGTGCCGGTCTCAGCGCCGCCGGTGCGTTCAACACGGGTGGCTTTCGCGCTCATCTTAACCGACGACTTCGCGGCGGTTTTCCCGCCGGTTTTCTCCGCACCCGCAACGGAGGTGGCCGCGCCCGCGGTAACAGGCTCAGCCGCCTGTTCCTCCTCTAACTCCGCCTCACGAGGCGCCGCGGCACCCTGCAGGCGGCGGGTTACCCGCGAATTCTTCACCACATCCCAGGTGAACGCCACGAACACCACGGTGTAAATCAGCGCGGCAATATACATGAATAGCTCACTGTAGCGCGCTAATGTCTCGTTCAGCATGGGCTACTTCCCCTCGGTTTTCTCAGTCGGCTCCTCGGATGAGGGCTCCTCAGCAAATTCCAGCCCCCACCGGGTGGCGAAAGCATCCGTAATACGCTCAGCCTCGGCGGCAAGACGCGGGTCCTCCCCGCGCGCAAGCAGACCGTACTCTACGGTGAGCACCCCCTCATTGGTGCTGGCACGCACCCACACGCGGCGGCGCGCCACAAACAGGGACACAATCAGCCCCACGAAAGCCACCACAAACGAGTACAGCACAATATTCTGCCCCGGGTCGTGGCGCACCTCCATCCCCACGTACCGCTTATACCCCATGAACTCAATGGTGCCGTTGCCTTCCGGCAGGGTGGCGGTGCGGTGCTGCGCATCCAGCACAATACCGTTCTGGTTCGCCATGCTGTTCAACGCGGTCAGCTTAGAGGTGTCCAGCACATACACGTTCTGCGGCTGGCCCGAGTTCAAACCCAAATCCCCCGAATAGGACTGCAGCACCAGCATAGGGTTCGCCGGGGCTGAATCCACCGAATGCGGGATGCCCGCCCCACGCTCATAGCTGCCGGTGGGCAGGAACATGCCCACAAAACCCAGCTGGGCCGGGCGGGCATCGGGCACCTTCAGCACCACCGACGAGGTGTACTTCCCGTCAGTTGGCAGGGCCACCACGGGGCCTTCATACGCCACTTTCCCCTCACCATCGGTCACCTTCACAATGGGGGCGTACCCGTTGCCGGAGAGGAACACGCTGGTGCCGCCCACATCAACCGGTTCGTTCACTTTGAGGGTTTTCTGCTCGGGGCTGCTGCCGGGGTTCTGCACGGTCAGCTGGGCGTTATAGTCCAGATCCTGCCCGTAGGTGTGGCTGTCGCGCTGCCTGTCGTAGCGCACCTGAAAGTTATTGAGCGTCACGGCGTACGGGCTCAGCCAGTCGGGGTTATAGTTCGTGCCGGGTGTAAACGAGTCGTAGCCGATCAGGGAGTTCACGAACGTCTCCCCCTCCACCAGGATCTTCTGGCCCCGGTACCCAAAAAGCGAGCCGACCGCCACCCCAACCAGGATACCGATCATCGCCACATGGAACAGGATGTTCCCCACCTCACGCAGGTAGCCGCGTTCGGCACCCACCGAGTACTGCCCGTCTCCTTCCTCCCGGATCTGCACCCGGTAGCGGCGTTTACGAAGGATCGCCGCAGCGTCCTCTATCGCGGCCTGGGGGGTGAGTGCATCCGCGTCAATATCGATCGTGCGGTGCACGGGCATGCGGGAAAGGTTCTTGGGGGTGCGCGCGGGCGGTTTACGCCAGTCTTTGGCATGTTTAATAGCGCGCGGGGTGACGCACCCGATCAGGGAAATAAACAGCAGCAGGTAGATGGCCGAGAACCACCCGGAGGAGAAAACATCAAACAGCTGTATCTTATCGGCGAACTCGCCCCAGCCGGGGTGGGTTTTAATATAGTCCGTCACCTTCGCGGGGTCTTGAATGCGCTGCGGAAACATAGACCCGGGAACCGCCGCCACTGCCAGCAGCAGAAGCAGCAGCAAGGCGGTGTTCATTTTCGTTAGTTGCGTCCAGCCCCAGCGGAGCATCCCGGTGATTCCCAGCGCCGGGGCGTCAGTGTGTGTGCGTGCCATATGTACCCCGTCAGATTGGTAGTTCGTAAACCGGTAGCGCCGCCTGAACCCAGGCCATGAGGTGGTTCCAGGCGCCAGTCAAAATAAGGATGCCGATCAGGATGAGCATCGCCCCGCCCGCACGCTGAATCCCGCGTTTATGCGTGCTCGCCCACCCGGTGGTGTTCACCCCGCGCGCCGCGAAATAGGCGACCAGCAGGAACGGCACACCCAAACCCAGGCAGTAGGCGAAGGTGAGCACCACAGCCTTGAAGGTTGCGGCCCCGCCAGTGAACACGAGGGTTTGCACTGCGGCGAAGGTGGGTCCAATGCACGGCGCCCACCCCAGCCCGAAGGTGACTCCCAGCACCGGCGCACCCCACAGGCCCGTGCCGGGGCGGGTGTGGAACCGTTTATCGACCTGCAGGATGCTCAGCCGCCCCATGAACACAACACCCATGAGGATCACGAGTGCACCCAGCAGAATATTCACCCACGCCTGCCCTTTCAGCCAGGGGGCGGCACCCACCTGGGCCAGCAGCACCGATAGGGTGACGAAAACTGCGGAGAACCCGAGCACGAACAGGGCCACCCCGGCGAGCATCCGGCGGGTGTGACGGCGGGTCTGCTGTGCGTGAAGGCGCCCCTTACCGGGCTGCAAACCTGGGGTTTTCGGGTCGGTGGGGGCGTCCGCCACAGCCACCCCCGATGTTTCCTCGAGCGGGTTTTTGGTGTTTTCTGCGGCTTTTTGGGGTGCGGGGTTATGTGCCGCCACCGTTTTCTTCCCCTGGAACAAGGCGGCCGCGGAGCCTTCGGGTGCCTGCGGCTGCGAACCTGCAAGACCCGCAACATACCCCAGGTAGCCGGGCACCAGCGGCAGCACACACGGTGAAGCGAACGACACCAGCCCCGCCAGCGCCGCCAACGGGATGGAGAGCCACAGGGAACCATCCAGCACGGTTGAGCTGATACTCGCCAACGGCGCAGCGCCCGCCGTGGCAGCCGCAGCGGCGGGGGTGAGCATCATACCGGTTCCAGCAGGCACGCTAGGCACCCTTCACAGCGGTCTCAATCAGGGTTTTCAGCACCGACGGGTTCGCCTGACCCAGGATGCGTGCCGCCACCCTACCGTGCGAATCCAGGATTACGGTGGTCGGCACCGCCTGAGCGGGCACATACTTACTCAACGACAGCAGCACCTTACCCGAGGCGTCCTTAAACGAGGGGTAGGTGATCTCAAAGCTGCGCTCAAACGCCTCGGCGGTGCTTTTCTCATCCCGCACATTCACACCGTAGAACCCCAGCTTGTCCTTATAGTCGGTGTAGAGTTTCTGCAGGTCTTTGGCCTCGGCACGGCAGGGGGAGCACCCGGCGTACCAGAAGTTCAAGAGCGTAGGTTTGCCGCGCAACGACTCAGCGTTCACGCTGGTGCCGTCGAATAGTTCACCGGTGAACGCAACGGGCTCGCCGCGCTCAGCCTCCTGGTACTCGGTCACCGACCCGTCCCCGGCAATGTAGCCTTTATTATCACCCGAATTCGCCTGTTTTGACAGGGAGGTGTCTTCAGAGCACGCAGCGAGCAGGCCCGCCCCGGCCGCTGACGCGCACAGCGCAATACCCGCACGCAGGGCGGTGCGGCGGGTGTGGTTATGGGTGGGAGTCATGCGTTCCTTCCGGTGGTGTGTGCGAAGGGGGTGCTGAACGGCAGACACCCGCGTCTTAGCTGCCGGGCAGCTGAATCACTCCCGAATACAGGGGCGATGCGGGTTCCGTGTAGCCGCTCACCTGCGGCGGGTTCCCCGATAACAGGTTATCGAAAGTGAGCGAAGTAATCGACGCCAGGTTGCATTCGCGCGCACGCGGGTCGTGCTGCAATAGCTTACCTTCAAGCGCCAGGCGAGTCACCCAGATGGGCAGCTGGTGCGAAACAATGATGGCCTCAGCCCCGTCCCCGCCCTGCCGGTACGCGGTGCGGGCGGCATCCTTAATGGCCTGAGCCATGCGGCGCACCTGCACAATGTACGGCTCGCCCCAGGATGGGCGCAGCGGGTTGTACAGTTTCGTCCAGTGGCGCGGGTTGTTCAGAAGCTCCTGCCGGTTCACGTGCAGGCCCTCAAAATAGTTATCGGCCTCAACCACACGCGCATCGGGGTGCGCTTGAAGCCCCAGAAGCTCAGTGATCGGCTCGGCCGACTCGCGGGTGCGGGTCAGCGGGGAGCATACCAGGTGCACAATGTTCGCGCCTTCACCCCGACGCCGGGCAAACTCCTGGGCGCTCATGCGCACCATCTGCTGCCCCTTCTCCGAAAGGTGGTAGTTGGGTAGCCGCCCGTAGACGATGCGGTCGGGGTTATGCACCTCGCCGTGGCGCATCAGGTGAACCGTGACCTTAGCCGATGTAGTCATTCTCTCAGTCTCTCAAATTTTCTACGCTACCCCAAAACGAGGGGCGCCGCATATAGCCCCTAATTCGCCAGAAGCGGGGGCGGCTGGCACTAAGGCATGCGTGCGGCAATGAGCTTACGCATCCGTTTAGGGTTAATACGCCAAAAATCCTTCGGCTGCCCGTCAATGCGCAGCACCGGGATTTCGGTGGCGTGCCGCTGCAGCAGCTGCGGGTACAGCTCAATGTTCAGCTCGGTGTAGGGCACCCCAAATTCGGTGCATACTTGCGCCACCGTGTGCCGTGCAGCAGCGCACAGGTGGCAGCCGGGGCGGGTCAAAAGCTCAATAACGGGTGGTTCAGGTGTAGCTGGGGGCATGGCTCCCAGTCTACTAGCGTTCAACAGCCGCCGCTAATAGCCCACGTCAGCCCTCATTAACGCACAATGCCCCGCAACCCTTACCGGGCACGGGGCACAGAAGCTACTGTTTACTTCTTATTGCGGCGCTGGTGGCGAGTCTTACGAAGCAGTTTACGGTGCTTCTTCTTGGACATGCGCTTGCGGCGCTTCTTAATAACGGAACCCATAGGATTTCCTCACTTTGCTAGACCCGGCCGCACCCATTCGGTGCGGTAGCTACCCGGGGTGTTTATACCGGTATAAACGCTCTAAAAGGCATTTTAGGCACAGCAGTGCCCCAGCGTTTTGAGAACGCTACCTTCCTAGAGTACTAGGAAACACCGCATTGCACCATTCCGACGCACCCAAAGATGAGGAGCCGTCCCCCAAAGACCCCGCAGAGGCGGTAACACCCCCTGCACACACGCAAGAAGATTTTCCTGCACGCCCGCACCTCCCCCCCAGAATATGCCGGTATACCCGGGCATTAACGCGCTGCGCGGGTGCACCCAGTTTGAGGGTACGCCCGCGTGTTTGCGTTATTGTCTGCGCCAGCTACTGCTGGCTGTGCTGGCTCGCATCAGCAGGGTTAGCGGCATCTGAGGTGCCGCCTTCAGAGTTATCTGCCGCAGCCCCCTGCGGGGAGGCAGACACCTGCTGACTGTGGTTCGCAGTGTTCTGCTGATGCGCCGAATCCTGCGGGTTATTCTGCTGCTGAAGAGCCTGCTCGCGCGAGCTCAACCCCAAATAGCGGGTCATGCGGCTAAGCCAGCCCTGCTTACGTTCAGCGCTGGCGTGCTCCTCGGGCGCACGCTCATCCGTGGACCGCTCATCCTTGACCACCATAGGGGTTCCGCTCGTATTCGCGGGAACGATACGAATCGGAGTGGTCGCCAGCACCTCAACCGGCGGCAGCGGCCGCTCCGCCAGAGCCTCCGGGGCGTGCTCAACACCAAGAGCATCAGCTGGTGTGCTGTTCACGGCGCCGTTCGGGGCCTCAGCATTACCGGTGTCGGCAGCAGCCGGAGCTGCGGGGCCAGGCTGGGGTTGAGGCTGCGGCTGCGGTTGCGGTTGTGACGATACCGCGCTCGGGTACTGCAGCCCGGTGGCCGGGCGGCTAAAGGGAGACGCCACAGCAGCACGCACCGGCGTGATGATCTGGCCGTGACGGCGGCCCACCCCGGAGGGCGAATGGGCACGAATCACCTTCACCCGCTCCTCAGCGGCGCGCGCCAAGTTTTCCTCAGCCACTCGGCGCTGCTCAGCATCCTTACGTTCCACGGGGTTTTCGGGAAGCTTGGGTTTCAGACCGGTACGCCCCTGAATAGGGATACCAGCCGAGGCAGGCCCGCTTACCCCAAACTGCCCGGTGTGAGGCCCACTATGGGGCTGCTGGGCGGGTGTGGAACCGGTGCGCGGGGCAGCACTATCCCAGTGATTCTGCGGGTTGTGCGCGTCCGGTGCGGTTTCCTGGCCCTGTGCCTCCTGAACGGGGGCATGGTTTTGCACCTGCTGCGGCACATCCGGCTGAGCCTGCCCGTTACCGTTATCCGGTGCGGCGGGTATAGCCTGCGGATTCTCCAGCGACGAAATGGGGCGCGCCTGCTGCCCATCAAGCGACTGCACAGCTCCCAGCACCTCCTGCTGAGGCTGCTCCTGCGCTGTGCCCTGACCCGCTACAGGGTGCGGCCCGGTCTGCTCGTTCGCAGCATGCCCCTGGGAATTAGCCGCGCCTGCGGAACCAGCGTGCCCGTTCGGGCCTTCAGCAGGTGAGGATGCAGGCTGGGCACTACCCGAGGCAGACTCCTGCGGCTTCCCATCAGAATTCCCGGCCTGAGCAGGCTGAGCGGACTGCGGCCCTTGGGCCTGACCGCCCTGCTGGGCGGAGCCCTGCGGTGAAGAGCTGCCCTGCGCAGTATTAGCCTGAGCGGCATCAGTTTGCGCAGCACCAGTCTTTTCGGCACTGCCCTGATCATCGCGCGGGCCGGGGTTGTGCTTCACACCGTTCTGGGTTGCAGTATCCGCACGGTTGTCGCCCGCACCATTATCAGTTTTTGGTGCGGCACTATTAGGCCCCTGCGCGTCAGGTTCCTGTCCGGCAGGCTTCTGGGGTGCAGCTTTAGCGTCCTGCTTATTCTGCACCGAATCTTTCTGCGCTGGCTCTTTCTGCTGTGCCGGGTTCTCCTGTGCTGAGCTTTCCTGCGCTGAAGTTCCCTGGGTCTGCCCACCTGCCTTCTCGGCCTTCTGCTCGCCGCTCTTGCGGGAAGCAGCATCCTTACCGGCGGAGCCGTTCACCCCTGAAGCATCCGGCTGCGGTGATTTCTGCGCGGCACCAGGCCCTTTGGAGTTCTGCTGCGCAGCAGACGAACCGCCCGAATTGTCGGCTGCCTGCTGACCGTTCTGCCCGTCCTTACCCTTAGAGGGGACGGAACCGCCCTGCTTCTGAGCGTCCTGGGCCTTCTGCTGATCGTCCTGAGCACCCTGCTTGGGGGACTTTGCATCGGCCTTCTGACCCCCAGCTGTCTGAGCATCAGGTTTCTGGGCATCGGGCTGAGCGGATTTTTGGGCCGCCGAAGCCTTTGCATCCTTGGGCGCGTCACCATCCTTTAGCGGCGCGGAACCATCAGCCTGCTGCGCACCGTCAGACTGGTTCTTCTGGCCCTGCGGCGAGGAATCGGCAGACTGTTTACCCTGCCCCTTCTGCTCGTCCTGTGCAGGCTGCTGCTCACCCTGTGCAGGCTGCGACTGGCCAGCCTCAGTCGAGCTCTTCTGCTCGTCCTTAGCGGCACCGGCCTTCTGCCCGGAACCCGAAGGTGAGCCGCCCGGCTTGCCGCCAGCCTGCTTACCCTGGGGCTGCTTAGCCTGGTCTTGCTCCTGAGACTGTTGATCTTGGGCCTGCTGGTCCTTACCGCTCTGCCCTTCGGCGTGCTTGTCCTCACCGGGGGTAGGCTGAGCCGGAGTATCACCGGCTGCGGGCTGCGCCCCGCCCTTAGCCTTTTGAGCTTGGGCGTCCTCGGCGTCTTTCTTGCCCGTATCCTTCGTCGCAGAACCCTGCTTCTGGGAATCCTCAGATGCCTTATCGGCCTGTTCACCTTCAGCCTTTGCGGGCGTCTCGCCGGGCTTAGCGGCCGCCTTCGAGGCGTCCTCACCCGACGCCGCGGGCTGGGGCTTCTTCTCGGGCAGACCCTGAGCAGGAATCACCCGCATATCCAGCGGAATAGCGGCCGTGGCCTGAATCAGCGGCTCATCATCGGTCAAACGCAGCGGCTGAGACGCATCAGGATCGACCGGCAACGGCTGAATCGGAAGCGGAAGCGCGGAGGTGGCCTGAATCAGCACCTCCTGGGCGGGTGTAGGCTGAGCTGCGCCCTGCTCTTCACCACCCGGCACAGGGCCGTGCTGCATTGACTGGTCAGACGCCTGTGCAGAGGCAGCATTATCAACCTCATACGGTTGCCCAGATGCGTTCTCGGGGTGCTGCGAAGCGCCATTGTTACCGCCCTGAGCAGCGGGGGCACCCTCAGACGGGCGGGTAAACGCCGCCGCCGCACGACCGGAAGCCGTACCAAAACTCAACGGCAGATTAGACTGCTGCTCTTGTTGCCCCTGCTGCCCGTCATAGTGCTGCTGAGACTGCTGCGAGGTATCATGGCGAGCCTGCTGAGAGCCGGACGAAGGCACCGGCGCACCGCCGGGGGCGTTGCCGAACCGCTCCGCACCGAAGCCCCACCCGAAACTGGGGCCTTCCTCCGGGAACGGGCCGAAATCGTCCTCAATATCAACCGGCTCAAACATGCGCAGATCCGAAGTCCCGGGCATGCCCGTAAGCGCCACCGCCGACTCGTCCAAGTCCACCCCGGCCTCATCGAACAGGCCGCGCATCTGGTTCATCATCAGGTTGCGGGCGGTCGCGGAATCGGCGTCCTTCACGGCTTCAAGAACCGCGCGGTTCTCAGCATTCAGGCGCTCCATGGTACTGCTCCACAGCGGCACACGCCCCGCCAGCGACAACAAAGCATCGAAGGTCGGCTGACGGATAGCGATCAGCAGCCCAGCAATCAGCTCGTTATTGGCAAGGCGGCTCAGCTCCAGGTGGAAATCCAGGTACAGGTCAAGGAACTCCCGGATAGGGTGCCCACCCTCCTGCATCTCCTCCAGCAGCTCATCCACTTCACCAAAATCAGCGACGCCGGGGTCAATATTGGCAACACTCCAGCCTTCAAGAAGCATATGGGTCTGCACCAGGTCACGTTTCGGGTAGCGCGAAACAGCCATGTGCAGGCGCAGAGGCTCGGCTGCCGCCATCGCCGGCTCCTCATTCAGGTGAGCGATGATCTCTTTGCCCTTACCGGAGTATAGGCGCACCAGATCCATGTCTTCGAGGGTCTTCAAGCCCTCGCGGGTACGGCTTCTTCCCAAGCCAATCGCGCGGGCAATACGCTGATCGTCGGGCAAGTCCTGGCCAAGCTGCAGGTTGCCCTCAGTGAGCTCGTTCTCGAGCCAGCGGAGGATTTTACGGTGAATAGCCAACGTAGATTCCGTCTTTCGGGAAATTAGGGTTTATCAGGGTAGGTGTATGAGTTGATGATCAAGCGAACACGGGCGCACGCCCCGCCCCACTCGCTATCTCTCCGCGCGCCGCCGGTGTGCGGCATGCTATCGTCGGCGACCAAAGACACGCGCCAGAAGGCCACGAGGTTCCTCCTTAACGGTCACCTGCTCATACGGTGCAGGCTGAGGGATCGGCCGGAACACCGGCTCCTCAGTAGGTTCGGGAGCCTCCTTGGGCTCTACGGTCTGGGCCGTTTCGGGTTCAGCACCCGCATCGGCTGTATCGGTTACTGAGGCGCCGTCGGTGTCGGCTGCCTCGGTATCCTCAGACGCTTCGGGGTCGGTGCCCTTCCCCTCCGCGTAAGTCTTCTTGGGTTCAGCATCATCCGCGTGAGCTGCAACATCCTCATCAGCGTCCGGGCCGTCAGCGGGGTCAGTCGTCAGGGCTGTTTCATCGCTCTTCACGGTCTTAGACACGGCGGCGGCTTCCACGGATGAGGCATCCCGGTCTGCTTCCGCCGTTGAGGCCTCGATACGCGGGCTATCGGCAGCATCCTGCCCGGTTTTTACCTCGGATAGTCCGGCGGTCTTCTGCTCACTCCGAGACTCGGTGGCGCTGGCAGCCGTGTCCTCACCCGTGTGGTGGTGCGTCTTCTTCGTGGGCGCATCCTCGATGGTGGAGGTCATGTTAGCTGCCGCCGATACGGCATCCTGAGACTCAACGTTTACAGGCTCACTCTTGGCAGGCTGCTCATTGGCGGGGTCGGTGTCAATAGCCTCATGCTTACCGCGGGCAGGTTCATTCGATACAACAGGCTTGGCTGAGGCGTCACCTGCCGAACTCCAGGGGCTCACGCCAGCAGAGGACTCAGTTGCCTCATCGTCTTCACCCTGCCCCGCAGGAGCCACCGACTGGGTCTCGTTCGTGGAGTCCTTCGCAGCAGTTTCAACGAGTGCTTTCTCCTCATCAGGTTGCGGCACCTCGTCAGAGGCAAAGGCGGAGGGGGTGAAGGGGCGCATCGGCACCACGCCTTCACTCACTTCACCGGTGCCAGCAAATGTGGCACTGGCGTTCTGTTCGCTCCCGGCCAACTCCTCATCCAGGCCCTCAGATTCTGCCGTTTCGGCAGGCTCTTCGGGGGCTTTCGCGCTGAGCACAACACCCACAGCCGGATCGGGGTGCGAGTCAGCACCTTCTTCCACAGCGGGCTCGTCCTCAGCCGGGATATTGGGGTTATTCGAGCTCAACGGCACAACGCGGCGCTGAAGCTCTTCACTTCCGCCTGCGGCGGTATCGTCGTTATCTTCCGCGCTGGGTTCCTCATCATTGTCTTCCTCAGCGTCGGATGGGATGTGCAGTTCTGCTGGAATGTCGAGTTTCTCGCTGGATTCAACCACCTCATGCTGGTGCGCACCGGTAAATCCGCCCACCACCACGGAACTGCCCGGGAACGCGGGGGAAAAGCTCTCCCCACCGGGAAGCGCGACCGGGGCGTGAGCTGCCGCTGAGGCGCGGGCAGCCTCCAAAATCTCATCCACCCAGTCTGTAATCTCAGTGAAAACCTCGGGGTTCAGCGAATACAGTCGGCGCTGCCCCTCAACCACGGCCGACACCACACCGGCCTCACGCAGCACTTTCAGGTGCTTAGAAATAGTTGGCTGACTCATGCCCAGTTTCTCGACAACCGCACCAACAGTGTGGGTCTGTTCGGCGAGCAGCCGCACGATGCGGCGGCGGGTCGAATCCGCAATCACTGAAAAAACATCTGCATGCATATATCGATTATGTCATATATACGCTAGTTTGCCAGTTCCCAATAGCCCCCAAACCACACACTTAACTGGACATTATCAACCCCGGCCCATTAAATTCTTGAAACAGAATATGTGTTTTACTGCATGTTGAAGGTTGCGGGCGAAAAAACCGCCCCACCCCACCACCGAATACCACCATCGGGGATACACTAGAGGAGGCCGCACCACCACGTTTAGGGGCCTGCACCAACCACACAACCTACACGGCCCAAACCCCGCACCTAACACCGGCACCCACCCACACCATGAAGGGAGGAACCCATGGGACGCCTCGCCCGGCGCATCCGCGCACACTGGCGCAAACGCCACCGTAAACGCGAGGCCCTGCGCACCTCCCGTGAGTTCTTCAAACGCCAACACACCCTACGCAGGTGGTGCCTGCCCAAGCAGAACAGCAGCGACATCACCCCGTTCACCGGCGCACCCAGTTCCCGCACCACCCCCGCGCCCCCAAAACACGGCCTGCTCGATAGTCTGCTGCCAAGCCGAAAAACCACAGATGCGCGCAGCACCCACACCGGCACCGCCCGGCGCGGGGCGCTCACCGTTGAGGCGTCCGCACCGGGGGCAAGCACGCACCAGCCGCGACTGCTTGATGCCCGCACCTACGAGAACCTGCGTGACTTTATCGACGCGAAAGTGCTCTCCTCCCCCGCACGAACCGCCATCAGCACCTTCCTGCTGGTTATCGTGTTCTTCACTCTCATGCTCTTACTGCCGATCGCCTCAAATGACGGGCAAATGGCGCCGCTGCATCACGCATTTTTCACCGCCACCAGCGCCGTCACCGTCACCGGCCTCACCACCGTCTCAACCGCCGAACAGTGGTCGATGTTTGGGCAGGTCATTATCCTGTGCGCCTGCCAGATCGGTGGCTTGGGAACCCTTACCCTCACCTCGCTGCTGGCCCTGGCAACCGGGCGGAAAATGGGGCTGCGATCCAAGCTCATCGCCCAAGAAGAACTCAATATTGGGCGGCTAGGTGAGGTCGGTAGCGTGGTACGCACCGTCGCCTACACCTCCGCCAGTATTGAGGCGTTCATAGCGTTACTGCTGACCCCGCGTTTTCTGATGCTGGGCGAAGACCCGCTCACCAGCCTGTGGCACGGTATTTTCTACGCGATCTCGGCGTTTAATAACGCCGGGTTCACGCCGCATTCCGACGGGATAGTGCCGTACGGCCACGACTTTTTTGTGATCATCCCCGTGTGTATCGCCGTGTTTCTGGGGGCTATGGGGTTCCCGGTGCTCATGGCGTTACAGCAGCACCCGCTTAAACCCAGCCGGTGGACGCTCACCGCAAAGCTCACACTCGTCACCACCAGCGTGCTTTTCGTACTGGGCGCTGCCGCGTGGGGGGCAGCCGAATGGAATAACCCGAGCACTATCGGCGGGAACAACCCGGGGGATAAAATACTCAGCGCGCTCTTTGCCTCCGTCATGACCCGTTCAGGCGGTTTCAACCTGGTCGATATGAACGATATCCGCCCCGTGACCAGCCTCATTACCGACGTGCTCATGTTTATTGGCGGCGGCTCAGCCTCAACAGCTGGCGGCATTAAAGTCACCACCATTGCCGTGATTATGCTGGCGATTATGGCGGAGGCACACGGCGACCAGTTTGTGGTGGCATTCAACCGCACTATCCCCGACACGGTGCTGCGCATCGCCATCTCAGTGACCATGATGAGCGCCGGTATCGTGATTGCCGGGTCCGGTGTTATTCTGATGCTCACCGACCAGCCCCTGAGCAGGGTGCTGTTTGAGGTGATCTCAGCCTACGCCACGTGCGGGCTCTCAAACGGCCTCTCAGCTGAGCTGTCGCCCGCTGGTATTTACACGCTCAGCGCTCTCATGTTCATTGGGCGTATTGGCACCATCACCGCCGCCACCGCCTTGGCGTTGCGCTCCCGCCGCCGCCTGTACAAGTTCCCCGAAGAAAGGCCCATCATTGGCTAATACACACAATGCGCCCGTGCTCGTGATCGGTTTGGGCCGGTTTGGCGCCTCAACTGCCGCGCAGCTGCACGCCCAGAACCAGGAGGTGCTCGCCGTTGAAAAAGACCCTGAGCTGGTGCAGAAATGGTCGGGCCTGCTCACTCACGTGGTAGCCGCCGATGCCGCCGACATTGATACGCTCAGGCAGCTGGGTGCAAACGACTTCGGGTCCGCGGTTGTGGGTGTCGGCACCTCGATTGAGGCGTCCGTGCTTATCACCGCGAACCTCGTTGACCTGGGGGTTGAACGTATTTGGGCGAAAGCAATCACCCCCTCACACGGCAAGATTCTAGAGCGTATTGGCGCGCATCATGTGGTCTACCCGGAGGCGGATGCGGGCCGCCGCGCCGCGCACCTGGTGTCTGGGCGGCTATTGGACTACATTGAGTTCGACGACGATTTCGCTATCGCTAAGATGCGCCCGCCGAAGGAAACTCACGGGTTCACCCTAGCGGAGTCGGATATTCGTGCGAAATACGGGGTGTCTGTGGTGGGTATTAAATCCCCCGGGGAGGAATTCACCTACGCAGACCCCTCCACGCGCATTCACTCTCGGGATATTCTTATCGTCTCGGGGCAAGTGGAGCTGATCGAGCGTTTTGCTGCCCGCCCGTAGGTTCCGTGGCTTCCCCCGCGCCTCTCGCTATCACCGTTAACCTTTGCCATTATCATTGTCTGCTGCTCCAAGCCTATTCAGAAGAGTTTTTTGCATTCAGAAGCGATAAGCTCTTCTGAA
>ERZ772827.969-NODE-969-length-15003-cov-13.379516_pt1 | contig 15003 bp, 10 predicted proteins | sample MGYA00580850_ERZ772827 | MGnify/ENA primary metagenome ERZ772827 (study PRJEB29015, sample SAMEA2737950) | human oral metagenome | biome: human oral; feature: human-associated habitat; material: dental | place: China | collected 2145 ...
CTGCCGCTGAAGCTGCTGATGCTTCTGAAAAAGCCGTCCCTGGTGGCAATGTCAAAGATGGGACGCGGATAGATTTGACGGAGTGCACGTTGCGGCGTCAGGATTCGCCGGAGATTTTACCCATGACGCAATTGACACCGGAGAATGAGCCCGCATTACTTGGTGGTTTCATAGCGGATAGTACCGATGGCCGGCGGATGTTTCAATTTACGATAGGGAAGATGCCTGATGATCGGGACGGTACATTCACCCTGTGGTCTGCCCCCGAAGGGAAAGACCGGGTGTATATGCGTTTTAGTTTCAAGGACGTAAGTATTAAAGCTGTTGGGACACAGTTTGGTTCGGATGATCCGGCAAAGAACGATGAGATAAACAAAATCGACAAGGGTCAGAACGAGATCTTTCCAGGTGGGTATACCACTGTGGTGCATTTAGTGCCGGAGCTGGGTAAATACTTTACCGATAAAACAGTCATGGAAATAAGTAATAAGACGGTGGTGACCCAGTGTAAGGCCCCGAAGTCATCAACATAAGGGGTAGTTTTGATAGTTGCTGTGGCGACTTATTGTCGAACGTGAGTTCGCTAATTTATTAATATATCGCGTTTGCTATACACCTATTCGAACATAGTATCACTTTCGATATTATTGGTGTGATGTGCCCTATTGGTCCGATCTCTTGAAGAATCAAATCTGATAAGGCTTTAATGGGGATGTATCCAATGATAGGTAATAGAGAGGATATGTCATGCGCGATATAGCATCTAAGCGATTAATCTTGGTGGCGCTTATGACAATGCCGCTGTTGGTTGGCTGTAATATGCAATCATTACTCAATCTTGCCGCGGAGAGTAACTCCACATCCGAGGCAGCAACTGCCAATACTGCTACTTCTAGCACTACGCTACGCAGTACCACATCACGTAGCTCGACAACGACCACCACAACGGCCAAAACCAGCACATCACGACCCAACGTTGAAGGCAATGGTTCGACCATAACTTCGAAAGAGAATATCCCGGAGGGGGTCGTGGTGCCTGGTAGCGAATATGCATTCAATACTTGTGACAGTAAATTTCCCAATGGCTTCCCCTCGGGGGCTGAACATTTTGCGGAACTTCGTGGAGGCTCTATCGCACAGCTTGAGGATAATCGCGCTCGACTAGACCTGAATATCCGGTGGCTTTTTCCTGCTAATCCACCGGTGACCTTGCGCATTAATCCTAAAGATCGCACCATTCCTTATGTGGTGAAAATCGAGTTTAATGACACCAAGATTTCTGCCGTGGATTTTTCGGTTGAAAACCAAGAAGATCTTGACGAGGTTCCCAGTAATCGTCACCTTGACATAAGCATTAAGCAGGAAAAAGAGGACGGCAATGGGACACTCAAAATTTACCTCAACTCCGATATCGCTGATGATTTTGGGGAGAAATCTACAGTCCAAATGACCAGTGAACAAATAGACACTGTGTGTAAAGGAGCTTGAGAACCTACGGTCATTATTTCCAATCTACGTTGGAACGCAATGCAGCCAGTAATTTCCGCACTGCTATAACCCGCCGGCCAGTGGGTGAATCGATGTCGAATGAATCTAGCTGGCACTCCGGGTCAGTCGGTGGTCCAGCATGAGTGCAGCCACGTGGGCAATCGTGTACTGCTTCAGCTAAGTCTTCGAACACTCCCACGACTGTATCTGCATTCACATGGGCTAGCCCAAAAGACCGGATTCCTGGGGTATCAATGATCCAGCCACCGGTCGGTAACCGTAGGGCCACTGTTTGCGTTGAAGTGTGTCGACCTTTCCCCACCCCGGAGACCTCACCAGTTTCCCGCTGGGCGTGGGGAATAATGCGATTGACAAGGGTGGATTTCCCGACCCCGGAGTGTCCGATCAAGGCGGTCACATGGCCATTCACAATGTTTAAGATGGGCTCTAACTGATCATTAATTCCACATATCACAACCGGCACATTCAAAGCATCAAATTCGGTGGCAAATTGAGTGGGATCTGCCAAATCGGATTTGGTTAAACAAATAACCGGTTGCAGGTTTCCCACAAACGCAGCGACCAGGGCGCGTTCCACAAAACCAGTTCGGGGTGGTGGATCTGCTACGGCGCAAACTATCAAAAGCTGTTCCGCATTAGCTACCACAATGCGCTCGTATGGGTCGGTGTCATCAGCGGTGCGCCGCAGCACGGATTGTCGTTCAGCTAACCTGACGATTCGCGCCAAGGTATCTTTTCGCCCAGATGTATCACCAACTACTCCCACCCGGTCACCGACCTCTATGGGGGTGCGGCCAAGTTCCCGGGCGCGCATGCACACTATGGGGTTATCCTCGGCGCCCTGATCATCCAAAACTACCCCCCACCTGCCTCGATCCTTGGTTATCACCATGCCAAATTTGGCATCATCATGCTTGGGTCGGTCTTTAGTTCGGGGACGAGAACGCTTCGAAGGGCGGATCTTGACATCGGATTCATCCCAGGAACGTGTCATGGCATACCCATTTCTTGCACCATATCTACCCACATCCGGTCGAATCCCGGTAGGGTTTTGGCTGTTGTTTCAATGTTTTCCACTTCGAGTCCGGGGGTGACTAGTCCAATGATAGCGCCCGTGGTTGCCATGCGGTGGTCGTCGTAAGTGCACCAACGTGCCCCGTGGAGACCAGTTGATGGTTTGATGGCTAACCCATCGGGGAGTTCGGAGCACTGGCCGCCAATTTTAGTAATCTCTGCTGCTAGTGCTTTCAGCCTGTCTGTTTCATGGCCATGCAAATGGGCAATACCCGTCAATGCTGATGGAGAATTTGCTAGGGTTGCCATTGCCGTAACCGTGGGGGTCAATTCGCCGATATCTGACATGTTAATATCTATCCCCTGAAGTGACCCTCGTGGTGGCCCGGTAACAATGAGATCATCATCAGCGAGTGAAACCGTACATCCCATGAGCTCCAGAATATTTCGGATCGCGTCACCCGGTTGAGTCGTAGTTGCTGGCCAATCCTTCACTCGCACGGTGCTACCAGTAACTGCGGCAGCTGCTAAAAACGGTGTGGCATTTGATAAGTCCGGTTCCACCCGTACCACTCCACCTCGAATTGGACCAGGTGATACGGACCATTGATATGCCGTTGTGGTGTCCACGCTTGCTCCGGCCTGTCGTAGCATGTGAACAGTCATTTCGATGTGTGGCATACTCGGGAGCGTCTCACCTATATGGCGTACAGTGATTCCTTGGGCAAACCGTGGGGCCGCCAGCAACAAGCCAGAAACAAATTGTGATGATGCTGAGGCGTCGATCTCTACCGTGCCGCCTGTGGGAGAGCTATTGCCCGAAACCTTAAATGGAAGACTATCTCCCTGAACTGAAATCCCTAGCGCACGTAATCCATCTAAAATTCCCTTCATGGGTCGTTGGCGGGCATGTTCATCACCATCAAAAAACACGTCGCCGTTAGCCAATGCGGCTAACGGCGGAACGAATCTCATGACGGTTCCTGCCAGTCCACAGTCCACTGTGCCGCCGGTGAACCCAGTTGGTTCCACAAAAATTGTGGCATTAGCAGGGGAGTCAGGATCTGGTTCTGCTTGGACATCCACGCCGATACGTTTCAGGGCTTGTGCCATGAGCTGTGTGTCACGGGACCAGAGAGCACCGGTGATGGTGGTGGGATTTTCGGCAATGGCAGCTAAAACTAAAGCCCGATTGGTGATTGATTTCGATCCTGGTACTCGCACCGTTGCTTTGGGAGGATTATGAAGTAGGGGTGCAAGGGGAGCTTCCCAATATTTAAATGGGCGAGGTTTTTCTGTCATGTGAACCATGATAAAGGGATGCGAGGATGATTGGGAGCTTTGGCGATAACCGTAAAGGCGGAATTGTTCGCTGCGTGGGAACAAAAGCTCCCGTTCTCACCTAAAACTTGCCAGAATACGTCCAGTTATGAGGAAAGTGGAGCTTCAGCATATTTCGACAGAGTGAGCTGGGTGGGATGGCAAATAGAGCTAAGCTCCCCTTCTGCATGAAAAGCGCCAAGAATTTCGTCTTTTGGTCGGAAGTGGAGCTTTACCGTGAGCCGCATCGGGCAGAAAAGCTATTGAACACTACGGTCTGCGGAGAAAAGCAGATTATTTATGAGCAGCACGAAAGAATGAGTGGTAAAAAGCGCATGGAAAGGCTATCAATGTGCGACAAAGTTGCATGAGGCAAGGGCCGGTGCACAGTTTATGCGAAGGATGCCCAAAGCGGTGGATTATTTAAATCAGGAACAGTATGTTTTTCTGGACTGTGCCGGTGAGGATTTTGGTGAAGAACTACCGCAATGGTGGGAATAAGCTTGTCGATAAGCTCTGATGGGTGGAATCGTAAAATGTGGTACCCCATGCTGAGAATGGCGGTTTCTCGGGCCCGTTCTTCAAATAAGACTCGGGCCGAGTCAGTGCCACCATATTTAATCCGACCATCAATTTCCACCACAAGCCAGCCAAATAACAGCAGGTCAACCCGGATTCTAGAATATAAACCGCTGGGCTTTTTAATGCTCATTTGGGCTTGTGCCTCAATAGCGGCCTGAGGATACACCTGGGCCACCAAATAATAGGCAAGAGTTTCGCTGGGAGAATCAATGCCATAGCGAGCCATGGCAAGCACTTTTCGGGCTTTGGTGATTCCCCATTCACCTCGCCGGTCATCAAGATATTTTTGAAAAGTATCTTTTCGATATCCTGCATGTAGTGCGGCCTCAATGAAAGCTAACCCCTCTAGCTCACCATCAATAGCGCAAATGTCGGTGAAGGTTCGTTCAGGCGTGGTGATTCGATACCCACAGAACTCTTCCCAGTCCGAATCAGGGAGACTAGCGCGCCGATAGTGAGCTATGACCGGCCATTGCTTATGAGAAGGCGTGTGTGGTTTACCCGGTAATGTTAATGTGACCCGGGTATCATGCTGGAGATTGAGAATGGGAATACCCCGGATAGCGGCGGCGGCTTTCCCACAAATCACTGCGACCCGGGTGCTTCTTCGGAGCGCTTCAGCATGGAGGAGGAGCTTTTCAAAATAAGGGAGACAGTCGTATTCTTTGGTGGCAACCCACTGGGTTTTGGTCAGAGATGTATGCCGCCCGTACCATCGATCATGGACATCGCGTGCTGGGGTGATCAGGGGGATCATAACTTAAGAAATACACAATGAAACACATGGTGTAAATACCTTAAAATGTGGGTTTAACCACTGGTTATGCTAGCAAATCTGCGAAATTTGCTTCTGTCACGTTTGCTAAGTCTTGCGGTGTGATTTCAATGTCCAGCCCACGACGGCCCCCAGAGACAAAAATAGAGTCCCACAACTGTGCTGACTCGTCAATAACCGTAGGCAATTGATGCTTTTGCCCAATGGGTGAGATCCCACCGGGGATGTAGCCTGATGACTTTGCGGCATCATGCGGATCTGCCATGATGGCTTTTGCAACACCATGAGCTGCGGCTGCCTTTTTCAGCGACAGTTGATATGTTACTGGCAGGCAGCACACCGCTAACTGGCGTTTGGGTCCTTTCCCAGCGCTGAGATCAACAACGAGCGTTTTAAATACTCGTTCTGGATCTGTCCCCAATTCTGCGACAGCATGCTCACCAAAATGATCGCTACCAGCAGAAAACGTATGCACCTCGTGGGAAATCCCAGCATCTTCTAAAATTTTGAGTGCTGGTGTTGCCGAATGTGGTTTCTTCTTGGCCATAAACCAAGAATAGGCGTAGTGCTTATTGCCCAGTACACTAGGGGACAGACGACAAGGAAGGCAGATCCAATCCCTGATGGTTGCAACTACACCGGAACTACAAGAGCGATTTGAAGCCGAGGCCCTGCCGCTTCTTGACCAACTTTATGGTGGCGCGCTTCGCATGACCCGCAATCCGGCAGATGCCGAAGATCTGGTACAAGAAACCTATATCAAAGCATTTCAAGCCTTTGGGTCTTTCACTCCAGGCACCAATCTGAAGGCATGGTTGTACCGGATAATGACCAATGCCTACATTAATTCTTATCGTAAGAAACAGCGGCAGCCACTGCAATCTTCAGCGGAAGACGTTACTGATTATCAATTGCTTGATTCTTCCACTCACACAGCAGTGGGTTTGGAATCTGCCGAGGTGGCGGCTCTGAAACGCTTACCTGACCAAACGATTTCCAATGCCATGAATGGTTTAGCTGAGGACTATCGCATGGTGGTGTATTACGCCGACGTGGAGGGATTATCATATAAGGAAATTGCGGAAATTATGGGTACGCCGGTAGGCACGGTCATGAGCCGGCTTCACCGGGGAAGAAAACAGTTGCGAGAAACGTTAAAAGATGTAGCGCATGAATACGGTATTGGTCTGGATGCCGTCGAAAAGCAATAAGGAAGGTTACATCATGCACGAAACCGAATGGGCGGCTTCGCGCCCGCACGTCTCTAGCGAATGTAATTGCCATGACCTACATATATTTCTTTACGAACTGGTAGATAACGAACTTACCGACGAGGATTGCCGCCGGCTGAAACACCATATCAGTGAATGCCCCGCCTGTGCCGAAAAAGTGGCTGCCGAAACCGCCTTACGCGAGGTTCTTCACTGTTGTGCGTGTGATGCGCCGAAATCACTGCGGGATAAGATCCGCGGTGAGCTTTCGTCTAGGAATGAGTAATAACTCTGGCCCTTTGCTAGCCTACAATGTATGTCTCATAAACACGTATGTGCGTTAGCCCTCACCATGGCTATCACTAGCAGCGTTATTGTAGCGCCTAACGCGAGTGCTCAAAGCTCTGATCTGTCATCCAGCAGCTCTAGTAGCTCCAGCGATTCCAACAAGTCTAGTGGGTCCAGCGGATCCTCTGATTTGTGGGAAAGAATCCTCAAACTCCTCGGTCGTTCCAAGATCGTCCCACTCATCATGCAAGTAAGCCCCGGAATCATCACCAAAAAAATGGGAGACATCCTAGGGCGCGGCATCTCAGATCATGTAGGAGCCATGGCCGGTGATCTTGGCATCATGGTGCCAATCAACAAGAACAAAGAATTCGCCATTATCTTTGGCGACTCTTTCAGCGGAAATGGCTTTGGCCAAGGCAATTGGATGAGCCCTATCGGCGCCATCGCCACCTATGATGACAACGGCCAAATCGTTGTGAAACGGCCCCTGAATAAGGGCGATAGAATTGAGCAACTGCTCAAGTATAATCACGACAATAATTTGACTCTCATCCCTTCGGACGTCATTAACCTTGATGGCACTCTCTACATGCAGGGCATGTGGAATGAAGGGCTCGGTAATGTTCGCGGCACCCAAATCTGGAAGTCAACTGACCAAGGCCAAACCTGGTCATCTGTTGCTACGACCAGCAGGAACTTCATGAATGGTTTTGGCGATCTCCTCACCTGGGAACGTGGTGACGATGGCTACGTTTATGTCATGTCCAGTCGCTTTAACCGTAACGATGGTGTCTATCTTAGTCGTTTCCGGCCCGAGCAAATCGGGGACCGCAATACCTGGGAGCACTATGTCAATGGGGGTTGGGAAGCCAATGGGGGTAGGAATATCAGCCCCATCATTAGGGACAATATGAAAGCTGGCGAAATGTCCCTTCGCCGGATCGAAGACCATTGGGTGCTGTGCATGTTCAACGAAAAAACCGCATCCATTGAGGTACGCATTTCCGACCGTATTGACACCAATTGGAACGATATTAAGCCTGCCCACGTTGTTGTTGCAGGTAATGGTGGGTGGGGCGCCTCGCAAACCCCCAATAACTTCACCCAACTTTACGGTGGGTATATTGCGCCGGGATCCACGATTGCCGATATGAATATTGTGGTTTCCCAATGGAACACCAGTAATAATAGTCGGTACATGTCCACGCAGTTTAACGTGAAAGGTTTGGACAAATTCTTCGGGATTACTGCTAAGTCTGAGGAGGCCGCCGCCAACGGTGTTCAGGCGAAACCCGAATTGCAGAATGCTCCAGCACCTGCCAACCACGATGGAAGTGATAATCAGGGATCTGGTGTGGGAGATGACCGCCAGATTGAGGTTCGGGAATCGCCGGTCGACCCCGAGGTCAGCGGGCAGCTTGCTGAAGAGAAAGCCGCTGAAGCCGCTGCTGATGTCACAGTAGTCCCTTTGGATGAAGAGCACCAGTAACACACTCATTAAGGGAGCCTTTGGCCAGGTTTGGTTGAACGCCAATCTGTCACATCAATAGCAGGATATTGTTGATACCCCACTAATCAATCGTGATTGGTGGGGTTGAAACTTTTCTGCCGTACGGCAGAAAAGTTGATGGTAGAGGTAGTGCGGGGAAGGGGAGATTTTAGGGAAGATCATTAGTACATCAAAACCTGGTGAATGCGGTGCAATGTTTGCAGTGTGGGCATTCATGTGGCAGCTTTATGGTGTTTGGCAGTATTTTGCTGGCAACGTAGCTCACATTATTCGCGGTGGGGCTTGTGGCGCATTGCGGCGTAAAAAACTCAAAGCTCCACTTTCCAATCAAGCTTCATGATTTTCCCATAATCGTTGGAAAGTGGAGCTTTGGTATTTGGCAGAATCTCCCACGAACCAATCAGACGGTGATTTGCCTGCTGTTTGAGCATGAATTGTGATCTTGATTGGTGCCAGTTTGGCATCAGCGTGGTTGTGAGGTGTCGGATTGTGGCCGATTTGAGGTGAGATTTGATGGTGAGGCGAAGTCAAAAGCTCCCCTTCTGCAATGGTTGGCAACGTATCCTACTATGCTGATGCGGAAGGGGAGCTTTTGCCTGAGGGGAGCTTGCAGCAAATAATATGCTTCGCCTCAGCTACGTCAGTTTTTGTCTTGGCTGGGTCAGTTTAGGAGTTTTTGAAGCCTTGCACGAAGCCCCATATGAAACCAGCGAGCAATTCGCAACTAAGTTCGAATAGGCGGAGTAGTTATGTCCCGCAACCTCGCTATACTCGCGGTAAAACCATGGCACGATGTATCACAATGCAGTTATAACTACGAGGAGGCCCTGATAGGAAGAAAATGAATCTGAAAATACCCCCTCACTAATAAGCCTGTCCAACGTGGCCAGATCTGAGTATAAAGGGTTAACGTTAGTCCATTTCGCATCACTCTCGATCCGCACCCAATGTTGTCATACTGGAATGCGGAATACTTCATCACAAGGAAGCTCCATGAATATTGCTGCTATCGGTCAAGGTCGGCCGAAGAAAACTACCCCACTCAATGCCATGGAATTTATAGGGCCAACAGGGAATGTGGTCGTGAAACTTGTGCCTAACGCGCTGTTCAAAGCGGAAACTATTGCCATGAAGACAGCAGGATTATCGCCAACTAGAAAGCAAAAGGTGGGCTATGTGCCGCCTGCCTTAACCGGTTTCCCGGCGGCAGCACTAGTGGCGGATTCTCAAGGTACGCGGTATGTCCTGGACCTGATTCCTACGATGGAGTGGGCCAGGCGCGTTGCTAACACCGATGCTTCCGCTGTGCGGACCAGATTCGATGCACTGAACGATGCGCTGTTTGAGGCCGCACCGCGGGCGATTCCACCGATTTTTGATGAACTAGCACGCATTTTCGCCAGGGTAGAGAAAAATACTTATGCCAAGCACTATTACGCCAAGGCGCGGCAGGTTGAACGAGATTATGATCTTCCTATCGATGCGTCGCGGCGGGCGGCTACGTTTGTCGAGTTTTTTAACCTGGGGGTTGCGGGCGTGCGGGAGCTACGTGATCAGGTGCGCGCCGATTCACAGTCGTCCATGCAGGTGATGATTGCGGTCATGCGTGCTGGGGTGGGAGCGTATGCGGGGGTGTTGCAGGATATTCCTGAGGATAAGCATCAATATTTTCTTGAGACGGTTCTGGGATCGTCAGGTTTCCGCAGATCGGAGGCTGGGTTTTTCCAAGAGGCTCACGAGTTGTTGGTGATGCTGGTGACAAAAGAGCCTGATTACCGGGAGGTTTTGCGTAAGTCCAGGCCGGTGCATCTTCCGGCGGTGGAATTTTTATCGTTGCTCCACGATTGTGACGCTATCCCGACTCTAGCGGCGGATTTGGTTGAGTGGCTGCACAGTCTGGGGCGTAGGGAAGCGTTACCGCCTGACCGCAGGTTGGTCGATGCGGTGCGGAGCGTGTCGTTGTCGGGCTTGTCGCTTGCGCCCCGATTTTCGATTTTCCCCATCGAACTTGTGGATGCATTGTGTGCAAGTGGTATCGAGTGGGGTGGCGATTTTGATGAGGAATTGCGCTGGCAGGAGTGGGCGAGTGACTCGGATCGGTGTGACTTGGCGGGGATTTATTCCCATAAGCGGCTGCGCAGTTGGCTTGCCGCAAACCTCAGCATTAGAACTATTGCGAACAATTTTGATGCGTTTGCGGCGTCGAAGCCCGCTCGGCGGCTGGCGAGTCTTGCGTTAACCCGCTTGGTGAAGGCAAAGCAGCGGCTTGCTGGCTCCGGGCCGGAGTGGGAGGTTTTCCAGACTCAGCAGTTGGCATATGTGTTCGATAAGAGGTTAGCGTCGATAAATTCCAAAGCGATGGCGCAACTTCGAGACTTTGATCCCGTGGCAGAATTGCAATTACGTATCAGTCGTGGGGTTATGAGCGAATTGGCCTGGCCAATGCTTGAGCAGGTTTGCAGAAGCCATAAGAGCTTTGAGCTTTATGATGCCTACCCAGCGGTCGCGGTGCGGAGCGGGCAAAGCATTGAGATGGTCGACGGTGATGCCATCGTGGCGCGTGGCCGGTTGCCCAAAGATTGCCGCGTCCTCGATTCGGCTTGGTTGGTGGGGGAGCGGATCGCGGTGCGTTATGACGATGCGCAGGGTACTCGCCATTGTCGACTGTTGGGGGCCCGCACCCGCAATGACAGCGAGTTGCTTGCCCCCTGGGGGTCGCAGGAATGCAACGGCAAGGTTGTGGGTACCGGGCCGCATTATGTGCTTGTCGACGACGTTGCAACGGTGTGGGAAACCGGGGAGATCGTCGACATGGAATATTTTTCACCACTCAAACGTGGCACCAGTGTGCCGGGCATAAAGATTACTGGGCTGCGGCGTACTAGAATTCCGGCCGACCATGAGTTTCTTATGTCAGATTCTCTCGTGGTTTCGGCCCACCCCACCACGGAGGATGGCCCTTGTGGGGTAAGTAATGGTGCGCATATCGCATTATCTTTTGGACCTCGTGGTGGCATCGGTGATTATCGACTGGTCACACCATTGGGCAGTTTTCGGGCACCAGTTCCCCTGTGCGCGGCACTGAATCGTCCTGGCGGCGGGACATGGCTTTTGAGTCGGGATCGGATGCTGATCGATGCCGATTCCGGGCTTCCCATCGCTCAAGTTTCTGATGGTATTGGTGCGGTGCCGGTGGGGGCATTAAGTCAGCTCCGACCCCGGGATCTCAACATGAGCATCGCGCTGCGGGCTGTTACTACGGAGCAGGCCGAAGAGTTATGGGAGAACCCGGAACTGGCAACGATTGAAAAACTATTCGGTTCTAATTCGGTGATTGCGGAATCACTATTATCCCTGGTTTCTCAGGTGCGGCGACTCCATAGTTGGTTTAGCATGGCCGATTATTCCGAAGCGGACGACATGAGTGAGGCGGCATTATCACTGTTGTTTACGGTGACTGGCCGCACCGGTCGGGGCTCTCGAAGCATCAATCCATACCATGAGGCCACCAAGTTTTGGGAGGTGCTCAGCCGTATCGATTCGGATCCGACGCCGGCCACCACGATGACATTTCGCTGGTTGGACTATATCGGCCGGGAAAAGACGCTTGTGGCAGGATTGGCCGGTCGACACTTGGATCCCGACGTTGTCGCAGAGGTGTGCCGTTTCCTGCTGTGGGCCACGGAACTGGGAATATTTGGTTCTGGGTGGCAGAGCCGAGACGCACATGCCGGTCACTATGATGGTGATCAACATTGGCGGTATAACCGCAACCGGGTTTTGGTGCATCAACCTGATTCGGCCGATTCCCGCCTCCCGGATCTTTCGCTCACCCGTTCGGAATTTGTCTATTATCTTGGGGTGATTCTGGCGTGGTCTCGTCGCCAGGATCGGCCGGACCAGTTGGCGCAGCTTGCAGCCTGCACTATCCTCACCCCGGAAACGTGCGCTTATATGTTGGGCGGTCTCGTGGTGAGCCCAGGCGAAGGCATGCCAGCTGCGGCGGTGCGAAACCGGTACGGGTTGAGCCAGCCGGATATGCATGTTGCCATTCTTCAATTGCGGGGCTTGACGCGGATTGATTACGTGCTCGGCGCCGGGGTTGGTGCGGATTTTTCCGAGACTGGGTTGGATATCGCTGCCATGGCAGCGCAACTGAATGTGAACACCGGCAAGCCCATCATGCATATCACCGCTGCCCAGTTCCAGCAGGCAATGCCCCAGTTTGATGATCTTTCCTGGCTCGCTAACGTTGCGCTATCCGAAACCACAGAGGTGCCGGTTGGTTTGGATGAATATTCTGCTGGTGATTATCTGGCGACACTGCTGTACCTTATCGGTAACACGAGCCTTGACGATCCTGCACGCGGAGTATTCCGGGAGAAACTGCAGAACCTGAAAACCTATGGGCAGCAGCAATTGGATGCTGGGGAGTGGGAGGTCGGAACAATCGATATTGTGGGGGCGGCTGATTATCGGAAACTTGATTATTTTACCCGAAATACCATGCCCATTCGGGTGTTGTTAGAGGGGCATCTTGATGGGCTGCTGATGGATTTGGATCGCACCGGTGGGCCAGCGGGGGAGCCTCATGATCCATTGGTGTCCGCCCCGGAGATTGTGGTGGAGGTGGCGAACCGATTTGCGGTGTCTACGGATAGCGCCAGGTATTTTCTGCAGGTTTTAGCGTTGGCCGATCCCACCGATGCGCACGTTCGTGCCTGGAATGGGTGGCGAAAATCTCAGCTCGATAAGGCTGCTGCGCCACTTGTAGTGCAGGGGCTCTTGGTGTTGGATGAGCATCCTGGCGCTGGACGCGGCCGGTTCCTGCCGGATGCTTGGCAAGATGGAGTAGAAGCTAGCAAGGCTGTTCGATATTTGGTGTGTGCGGGCATGGGGCCAATTCTCACGAAATGCCCACCATTATGGTCTTTGGATCGACTTTTCGCTGTGGCTTGGCGCGATTACATCGAATAGCTGGGTTGCGTACAAGTATTCGACCGGATGGCATGGCGCATATCCGGTTCGGGTAGTGGTGCGCGAGAACTGTTGGTGGGATAAACAGGGCGGTTGCAGTGCACAGATTGTTTTGAGTGATTTTTTTCACATTGAAACCTACGGAGAAGTAACCTACGCTTCCGTAAAGGTATTGCTGTTATTTTTGGCAACCCAATCGAAAACCTAAGTGAAGGAACGTGGAATGAACCTTTCCCCCTTGCATGCAATCACTAACGTTGGTGTGCTTCTCGGAGGCCAAGCCTCGGCATGGCAAAAGAACCTGGCAGCATTTGGTACGGACTCATACATCCGCACCCAATTGGAAAACCTCATTGATGCTGCGCAGCTCAAGATTGCTCCCGTCGTTCGAGAAGTATCCCAGATTGTGCCAGGTGGCCTGACTCGACTACGTCAGATCATTGCCGCGGAATCCGCGGATGTCATGAAGCCGGAAGAAATTGATGCTGAACCGGCAGTGTCGGTGCCGGGGATTCTGCTGGGGGAAATTGCTGCCGTCACCCAACTCGGCCAACTGGGTTTCACCCCAGACAAATACACCGCATATGGCCACTCTCAGGGCATTTTGGGGGTGGAATGCCTCACCGAATTACCCAGTGACAATTGGGTTGATGACGAAAAACTTGTCAATTATGTGGCCTTTGCTTTCCTCCTCGGTGCTGCTGCATCCCAAGCCACCTTCGGTAGGATGATGTCTGTTCAAGGCGTGCCGGTAGGGTTGCTGCCCATCGCTCCCGGCGTGATCAACAGCCCCATTCGGGCGGTCTATTCTGGAGACAGTGCCGAACTGGCAGCGGTCAAGCGGGCGGTGACGGCGGCCGTCGACAAGTATAACGCCACCATTGACACCCACCAGCGCGGCGGGGAACACGTGGATGTTACCTTCGCTGACCTGGGGGTGAAAGCCGCATTCCACCATGAACACAACCGCGAGGCTGTCGCACAGGCGGTCGAATGGTCGGAGAAATGCGGCCTCAACGTGGTGGATGCCCAACGGCTCGGTGACTACATTCTCGTCGACCCATATGAATGGGAAGTTGGCGAGCACGACTACCTGCTTACCCTCGACAAGACCCTGGGCCAGATCACCTCCGAACAAACTGATGCCATCATCCTCGATGGCTCTACCCCGGCTAAGCGTGATGATCTCGCCACCCCCGGCACCGAGCTGCCCAAACTCATTAACTTCGATGATTTCGCGCCGCGTGTCGTCGAGCTGCCCACTGGGGAGCGCAAGGTTCAAACCGCCTTCAGCCGGCTCACCGGTCTGTCGCCTATCATCCTGGCTGGCATGACTCCCACCACCGTGGACGCCGATATTGTGGCCGCCGCAGCTAACGCCGGCCACTGGGCGGAAATGGCAGGTGGCGGCCAGTATTCGGAGGAAGTCTTCAACTTCAATAACGACAACCTCCAAGCACAATTGGAACCCGGCCGCAGCGCCCAATTCAACTCCATGTTCTTCGACCGGTACATGTGGAACCTCCAATTCGGTCAGCAACGTATCGTCTCCAAGGCTCGTGCCGCAGGCTCCGCCATCAACGGCGTCACCATTTCCGCCGGTATCCCCGAATTGGAGGAAGCCAACCAGCTCATCGCCGACCTGCACGCCGACGGCTACCCCTACATCGCCTTCAAGCCGGGTACCGTCGCCCAAATCCGCAGCGTTTTGGAAATCGCCGACGCTAACCCCGAGGCCGACATCATCGTGCAAATTGAGGACGGGCACGCCGGCGGTCACCACTCCTGGGTCGACCTTGACGACCTGCTGCTCG